>Ga0208694_1000779_pt1 | contig 44507 bp, 31 predicted proteins | sample AD_UKC078_MetaG_FD_184442 | JGI IMG/M metagenome (GOLD analysis project Ga0208694, IMG submission 184442) | Active sludge microbial communities of municipal wastewater-treating anaerobic digesters from USA - AD_UKC078_MetaG (SPAdes) (version 2) | ecosystem: Engineered > Bioreactor > Anaerobic >...
TCCAGCCTGAAGGTACAATTCAAATACGTTTGAACGTATCGATCCGATAGCGATGTCTCAGATCGGGAGGGGCAAGCGTCTGCTTGCCCCTCCCTTACAGCCTCACAGCCTTAACACCCGCCAGCGGGCATCCGCCCGCGCACCTCCCTCTCCCCTCTTCACTGCATACGGGTAAGCGTTACCGTCACCACCCCGTTCTCGCCCGGAACCCCGGACAGCCGGCCTACCGATAACCTCAATCAGAAATCCTGTTAATCCTGTAATCCTGGCTTAAAGTTTAACGTCCCCGTCACCCCCCGCCGCACCGTATTGAGATGCGGGCGGAGCCCGCAATCTCAAAGGCGGTGAGACTGTGAGACTGTGAGGCGGTGAGACTGTGAGGCGGTGAGACTGTGAGGCGGTGGTGTTCCGTGGTGAAACAGTCGATCCCGATCCCGATAGCGACCCCGACCCCGATTTGGATGGAACCGATAAAACCAGAAACCCAAAATCTTGAGCGCGCTTGACGGTTCCAAACACCCGAAACCAAAAGGAGACTTCTCGCCAGATCAGCGTAAAAGGACCGTCATGCCATGGTGCTTAACTTTGACGACGAGTTTGGAACTGTCCCGCTGGACAATCTGGATATACTTCGGATCGTACTCAAGCTTGAAAAGGTCTTCGGCTCCCCAGTGGAGATTGTTGGCGATCTTCGACTGCATGAGCGTGTAGACGCCGGGTTTGGCGCCATGAGCCGCCTCGATCCGAACCGTGTACGGATGATCAGCGGTGACCGTTTCCGTTGGCCAGAGGGAATTCACATACATCACGGTGTTGGAGAGGAAGCCCTCGCCTTCGATGGTGAACTTGAGTTCACAATCCGGACCGATATCCAGGCCTTCGTTTACAGTAATGTAGGTGTTCGTGCCGTGCACCCAGAGACGCTGACGGTAAGAGGTCGCGGTCTTGTGCCCGACCTGCAATGACCCCCACATGGTAAAGAGCGAATTCGCGACTTCCAGTGTGTTGTCCGTACCTTGCTCGCCCATGATGGTGCGATAGATCGGCACGATCGAGTTGTTGACGATCCTTACCCAGTTGTTGGACGAATTTGCGTTGTTCCCGATACGGAGAATGTTCTGGGGGAGTTCCAGCGTCGCATTGTCGACGATGATTCCGTTATACGATCCGATGCCGTGGATGCCCCAGTTGCGCTTCGCCAGCCCTTCCTCCTCTTCACGCCACTTGGCGCCGTCCGCAATGACGAGGACATTGGAATCGGAATTCGATCCGACGTAAAAGTGGACGTTCGTCATGTACACCGTCGCGCCATTCACGACTTCCAGACGGTTGCCGAAGCCGCGGTTCCCGACGGCGATATTGCGGGCAGACGGGTTGTTGGTGACATAAAACGTACCCGCGTCCACGATCATCTGGTTGAACGCCGTCGAGGCGCTGTTGCCGATCGTGACCGCACCGAGCGCGTCGAACACCGCGTTCGTGCCGATATAGGCGATGTTGTTGGTCGCCAGGTCGTTGCCGACCACCGTGCTGGCGGAGGCTTGCATCCACGCGCCATCTTCGAGGCGGAACACGTTCGACTGCGTGTACGTGCCGCCGATATAGACATTACCGGAGGCTGCAAGGCGCGTTCCGTCGCCGCGTATCGTTGCGGTATTAGCAAAGGAGGGGCCAACGCCGGCATCTTTAAGATCCCCCTTGCTCCAGGGATTTTCACCGAGACGGAATTCGGCGCAGTTGAAGGTCGAGGCGCCGGAGACGTAAAGCGAGTTGGTGCCACTGTAATTGCCGATGTAGAGGCTGCCGAGGGTATCGACCGTCGAATGATCAAGAACGTGCATTGCCGCAAGTCCGCCGGGCACAGCCGAATAGAAACTGCCGACAAAGATACCGGCGTCCCTCTCGACGACGAGCGAGGCTTGGTTTGTGAGAATGTAGCTGCAGTGCGGAGCGGTCGATCCGATGGCGATTGGAGCGACCGTCGAATCGGATGGGACGAGGTGTTTCGAACCAGGGCCTTCGATCCAGACGACGTTGTTGGATGCCTGAAGCAACGTGTTGCCCAAAGTGATGTTCGCCTGCAATGTGGCGCCGTTCAAAATGTTGAGCCGGTAGTCCTTAAGGTTGGTGCCGATCTGGAGGGTGTTCTTTTTGGAGCTTGTGATGATCGCATCCGGCCCGTCCACGGTGATGGAGCCGCCGCTGTTGCCATTGTCACCCATAAAGAAACGGTCGCCACTCGCGGACTCCCAATCGACGCCGAACGTGCCGCTCCTAAGCGTGAGTGCGGAGTCCGTGTTGAAATATACGCGGTAAAGCGCGGTGAACACACTCCCCGTGCCGAGATCGAGGTCGATGTCGTTCTTCACCGTGATCGCATACGGCTGGAGCGTCGAGACTGCCGACAGTTTCAGCCAAGCCGGGTGAGTCACTTTCGTGCTGATTGTCGCCGTGTGGTTGGCACCTTCCGGCAGCGTTCCACCCCAGTTTTGGGCATTACCCAGGTCGTAGTCACCAGCGGTATTGGACCAGGTCATGTCCGTTGCCATCGTCGGTATCGCAAAAGTGAACCCAACGAGAAACAAAAAAAACATGTTGATACGGTTACGCATGATCACCTCTTTTGATTTCATCGCTTCGGACAGACCGGAACCGCAACGGTTCCCTCAAACGCCCGAACGCCAGCTATTATGCGGAGGAAAGCCGAAACGTGTCAACCTCTGAAAGTGGCGAAGTTGGGGTGACGATCTTCGGCACGATGATCCTAGCCGTTTTACCATACCTTCGGGCGTCCGAACCGCAGGCGGTCCATGCAGTACGGCGGGACGTCCACAGCTCCGCGCCAGCGGCGCGGAGCCGGAGCGCCGAAACCGTTCTAATACAGCCGGATCACCGTGCCCTCCGCATAGAACAGTTCAACACGGTTGGACACATAATGCGCGAACCATGCTTTCGGCAGACCGTTAACCGAACCGAAGGTGCCGTTCAGCGCGGCGCACGTCACGACCGTGTACGTCTTCCTGCGGTTGAACTGCGAACCCGGCGCCACCGTCAAAGAACTGTCCGGCCCCAGCGTCAGGCTGCCGTTCACGGCCAGCAGGCTCGCCGAGTTGGAGGAGACATTCACCGTCAGATCCCCGTTGAACGTTTCGCCGCCTGCCGAGACCTCCAGCGTTGTCCCCAACGCCAAGGTGACCGAGGGAGAGTCGCCGAGTGTGGAGAGGTTCGTCGTCACCAGGGAACCGCTGTTCACAACCGTGCCGCCCGTATAGGTGTTGGCACCGGTCAACGTCAGGGTGCCCGTCCCGGTTTTGATCAGAGAGCGATCGGCGATCCGCAGAACCCAACGGGATGAGTCCGCGGCAGGAGACTTGGGACAACCAAAAAACCGGGGGGATGCGTAAACCATCCGCCCCGGTTTTCAATACGTTCGGGAAGACACTCAGTCCTGTCCGAAACCCTTTTCCTTCAGATACTCGAACACCTTGCCGACCGACGTCAGCTTTTCCGCGTCCTCGTCCGGAATTTCCGCGCCGAACTCCTCTTCGAACGCCATAATCAGTTCCACGGTGTCCAGCGAGTCCGCACCCAGATCATCGATGAACGATGCTTCCGGTGTGACCTGCTCAGCGTTGACGCCCAATTGCTCAACGATGATCTCTTTGACCCGTTCTTCCAGTTTGCTTGCCATGTACTCTCTCCTTGATCTGGTTTCCCTTGTTATACAGTTGCGGCACATGCCGCGCCAATCCGATTACATCACCATGCCGCCGTTGACGTTCAGCGTCTGCCCGGTGAGATAGCTCGACTGCTCGGAAGCGAGGAACACCACCGCATGCGCGATGTCCTCCACGGTTCCGAAACGGCCCAGCGGAATCCGGGCCAAGTACTGTTTGCGCACGTCTTCCGACAGCGCGTCCGTCATTTTCGACGAGATGAACCCCGGCGCGATCGCGTTCGCCCTGACCCCGCGTCCGGCCAACTCATTGGCCGTGGACTTGGTCAATGCGATCACACCGGCCTTGGAAGCCGCATAGTTGGCCTGCCCGGCGGTACCGATGAGCCCGCTGATCGAGGCGATGTTGATGATCGCCCCGCTCCGCTGCCGCATCATGTTCTTGGCCACGGCGCGTGTGAACAGGAAGGTGCCCTTCAGGTTCACGCGGATCACATCATCCCAATCCGCGTCCGACATGCGCACCAGAAGCGTGTCTTTGGTGATGCCAGCGTTGTTGACAAGGATATCCACCTTGCCGAACTCCTTGACCGCCTCCTGCACGCAGGCGTTTACAGCCTCACTGTCACCCACGTCCACTGCCAGCGGCAGCGCCTTACGGCCGCAGTCCTGAACCATCCCCGCGCTCTCGGCGAGCCACTCCGCCTGCAAATCGCAAAGGACGATATCGGCGCCCTCCTGCGCCAGCCTCCGGGCGATGGCCTGACCGATTCCGCGCGCCGCGCCGGTCACCACCGCCACTTTCCCGTCAAGCATTCCCATGATGTCTCCTTTTCCGAAAAATCGAACCTCACGCCCCGAGCGCCGCAACCGCGGCATCAAGCGACGTCACATCCGCCACATTGAGCGTGTCCACACCCTTGTCGATGCGCCGGATCAGGCCGGACAGCACCTTGCCAGGCCCGAACTCCACAAAACCACCGGCTCCCGCAGCAACGGCATGCCGGACGCAGTCCAACCAACGCACCGAATCCGTGATCTGCCGGAGCATGGCGTCACGGATCGCCGACGGATCCGTACTGTGCGGCGCTCCGGTCACATTGGCGAGCACCGGCATCGAGGGGGCGCGGAAGGTCACGCCCTCCAACACCTCCGCCAGCTTGGACCGGGCCGAGGCCATCAGCGGCGAATGGAACGCGCCCGCCACATTGAGGGGAATCGCCTTCACGCCCAATTCGGCCGCCACCGCCACCGCAGATTCCACGCCGGCCTTGAGACCGGACAGCACGACCTGCGCATCGGAGTTGATGTTGGCAACCGTCAGTCCCGTGCGGTCGCACAGCGTTTGAAGTTGTTCGGCGGTCGCGCCCATGATGCTGATCATGCCGCTCGCCTGCTCCTCGCAAGCCTGCTGCATGAAACGCCCGCGCGCCTCCAGAATGGTCAGCGCCGCCTCGAACTCCAGCACCCCCGCCACATGCAGCGCGGTCCACTCGCCCAAACTCAGACCGCCCGCCATTGCGAACGAAACGCGGGGACAGCGTTTCTGGAATGCCCGGAACGCCGCCACACTGACCGTGAAGATCGCCGGCTGGCAGACATTGGATTTCGTCAGCGCCTCCGCCGGGCCTTCGAAACAGAGCGTCGCCAAATCAAATCCCAACACCCGGTTTGCGCACTCGAAAAGGGCCATCCCCTCCGGATCGCTGGCAAAATCCTTTCCCATACCCGGCACTTGCGCGCCTTGTCCTGCAAACACGCAGACCCGATCACTCATTCGCGTCTCCTCAGTTGCTTGTTCTGTGCCACACCTGTCCCATGTACAGACGTATGAGGCGGCGCATTTTGACATTTTTTCGCAAAATGTCAATTTCAAGCCGTTTTTGAACTGATTTCGGAAGCATAGCACATCCAGACGCGGCGGCGCGATAGAAAAATAGGGGCTACACTCCCGCGCCCTCGTCCGGCATCTCCATCTCGGCGATCCGGCGGGCGATCGTATCCGAAAGGTTGTTGGCGGCTGCGGCGGCACCCGCGATGATCGCGTGGAAAATCGCGCGGTAGGAAGAGGACCCGTGCGTGATGATCACGGTGCCCGGAACCCCCAGCAACGGCGCGCCCCCGTAAATCTCCGGGTCCATGCGGCGCTTCAGCGTTTCCAAGGCGCCCTTCAGCAGCAGCGCGCCCAGCAAACGCACCGGATGGCGGAAAAACTCCCTCTTCATCCAGTATCCGACCGCATGCGCCACGCTCTCCGTGGTTTTGAGCACCACATTCCCCACGAAACCGTCGCACACCACCACATCGATTTTGCCGAGGAAGAGATCATGCCCCTCGACATTGCCGCGGAACTTCACCTTCGAGCGTTGGATCAGGTGGAACGCTTTCTTCGTCATGTCGTTCCCCTTGCAATCCTCCGTGCCGATGCTGAGCAACCCCACCACCGGCTCGGTACGCTTCAGAACCGCTTGCGAATAAGCGTTACCCATCACGGCGAACTGCGCGAGCCAAGCTTCGTGGCAATCCGTGTTGGCCCCTGCGTCCAGCAACAACAGCGGCCGCTTGGGCTGGCGCGTCGGGATCACCGTGGCGATCGCCGGGCGGAGCACGCCGGGCATCCGCCCCAGGCAGAACATCGCGGCCGCGGCCACCGCGCCGGAGTTGCCGGCCGAGACCATGGCGTCGGCCTCGCGGTTTTTGATCAAATCCATGCAGAGGTTGATGGAACACCGCTTTTTTTTGCGCACCGCCACCACAGGCGACTCCCCCATGCTGATCGAATCCGGAGCATGGACGATGTCCAACCGGGTTAGGTCCGCCTTGGAGTACTTCGCGAGTTCGGCCCGGATGGCGGCCTCGTCACCGACCATCAGGATCTTCGAAACATCTTTGAACTTGAGGGACGCCTCGACCGCACCATGCACGATCTCCTCCGGCGCACGGTCCCCCCCCATCACATCCAACGCAATCCGCATTCTCACACCCCGTTTGCGTTCGCATCATGCAAAGGGGTTCCGCCCCAGGCGAAAACCCCTTCGATGCCTCTCCGGGCACATACCGCTCCTTCCGGCCGCCCTACTCCGCGACCGTCAACACTTTGCGGCCCTTGTACATCCCGCACGAAGCGCAAACCCGGTGGGTCTGCTGCGACGCGCCGCAACTCGGGCACGCCTGAACCTGCGCGACCTTGGCTTTGATATGCCCCTTGCGCTGGTTCTTGCGCATTTTCGACTTTTTCCTTTTTGGTACAGCCATGTTTCCCTCTCTCGTTCAAAAAAACCATCCCGCGTTCCGCCGCCATCCTCAGGACAGCGCATCCAGCACCGACCAGCGGCGGTCCCGGTCTTGTTTCCGGCATGAACACGACGCGGTGTTCAGGTTCACGCCGCACGTCATGCACAGGCCCTGGCACGTCTCGCGACAAACCGGGTAACCGGGCAGGGCAAGTATGGTAGCTTCCCGAAGCTCACTGGTCAAGTCCACGAACTCATCCAACGTATCCCGTTCCAGCGAGCACAAAAAATCGGGCACCGCCACCTCGGTGTCGAACTCGACCGCGCACCGCGAGCAGACGCAGCGCAAGGACTGCCGCACCTCGCCGCGCACCAGCAACTCGTCTCCCGCCATTTCGACGCGCAGCGCGTAGCGCATGCCGCCCACCGGCGTCACCCACTCGCTCTCGCCGAGCTCCAGCAGTCCCGTGCCGGTCTCGCCGCAATACGCTTCGCCGCCCGCCTCGAGCCGCGCGACATCAACGATCAAACGCCCCTGTGTTTCCAATCCCGCCTCCCGCCCGGATGTGCGGATCCGGATGCCTGCTCATGTGTGCGCGAATGTATTTCTGCACCGGGGCGGGCACGAACGCGCTCGTGTCCCCGCCATACCGGGCGATCTCGCGAATCGTGCTCGCCGTCACGTAACTGTAGTTCTCGTTGGGCATCATGAAGAGCGTTTCGATCTCGGGCGCGAGTTTACGGTTGGTCAGCGCCATCTGGAACTCGTACTCGAAATCCGAATACACGCGCACCCCCCGCACCACCACCCTGACCTTGCGGCGGCGGCAATAGTCAACCAGCAGACAGTCCAACCGGTCGATCTCGATGTTGGTCATGCCGACCTCATCGACGCTCTCGCGGATCATGGCCATGCGTTCTTGCAGGTTGAACATGCCCCCGGCCTTGACCGATACGTCCGCGACCACAACGATCACCTGATCGAACAGCGAGGCGCTACGCCGCAAGAGATCGAAGTGGCCCAGCGTCAGCGGGTCAAACGTGCCAGGATAGACTACAATTTTTTCCATAAGGTTCTCTCTCATACGGTCCGGCCCTTACGCCGGAACCGCTCAATCCGTTGTCTCGGTTCCCTCTGTTCCCATCCGGTACACCGCCAGCCGCGTGTGCCCATATGTCCGGTCGCGAACGAGGCGCCACCCCGCGGTCTCCTCCGCCGCGCAGGCCTCCGGCATCTCCGCCACGAATATCCCGCCCGGCCGCAACACCCGGTTCGTCTCCAGCAGCCCCATGATCTGCGCGAAGCCCGAATCACCGTCCGCTGCGTACGGCGGATCAGCGAACACCACATCCGCCCGCATCCCGCACCCCGCGCCCTTCAGCCAGCGGAGGACCTCGCAACGGCAGACCTCGCCGGGCTTGCCGGTCACGGCCACCACATTCTCCTGAAGCACGGCCGCATACCGCGGATCCTGCTCCACCCAAACCACACGGCTGGCACCGCGGCTAAGGGCCTCCAGCCCCACCGCGCCGGTTCCCGCAAAGAGGTCGATGAAGAGCGCGCCGGGGACCGCCCCCATCAGCATGGAGAACAACGCCTCGCGCACCCGGTCCTGAGTCGGACGCACACGGTCACCCGCCGGTGCCTTGAGTTTCCGTCCGCCCCATTCTCCGCCCGTGATTCGCATACACCCGTACTATACCCGAAATACCGCCATCGGCGCAATGTCGGCCTGCAAGGGTTATTCATGACACCGAAAAATATGGAAGTCCAAGTGACCTTGCAGAGCGGCACATCCAGCGCCGAGAATTCGCTCCCGTCCGGCATGCGATGCGGACACTCGATAATTTTCCCATGACCGTCATCCAATGTTGACCTTAACCTTTTCAAGAACTTGCTCGCAATATCCGCATTCGGCACATTCACGCGAACAGGAAGAGGTGCGGTCAAACCAATCAGGCGGAAATGCCGCGTTATCGAGGGCAGTCGGGAAGAACGCAGGCGAAAAGCCCGGCTCGAAAAGGTCGAGAAGATTGCCCTCAAAACCGCCGCGCTCGTAGGCACCGATCACCATATCCGGATTCGCATGCTGGCGCGTCGCGAGTTTGACGACATCGACAAGCCCTTCGAAACGATAGAGGTCTTCTGGACGCACCCACGTCGCCTTGAGGATATGGGAAAAGTTTTTCGGATCCTTGTAAAGCGTCCAGCAGAGGTGTGGACTCCAGCCCTTCACGTTCTCCACATTCATCGCCGCATCGGAGTGCGCAATGAGATTGTCATGGAAAGTCTGCCAGGGACAGTTCCTCAAGCACCCGGAGTTCGCAAGTATGCAGAGCTTCTTGCCGTTCACATGACACCAATCGGAGAACCGTTTCACCGTATCGAGGTTACGCTGCACATCGCGTCCGAGATAGTACGAATCGAAAAGAGGCGCGAGGTACTTGAACGCCTGTAGCGTCGTAAGCCGCATGTTCACACTCGCCCGCACTTCGATTTCCGGGAACACCTTCTTAAGCGTACGCGCAACAAACGGCGAGGCGGTCGTCACGATCTCGGGCTTGCAGCGCCACGATATGAGCTGCTCGAGGATCGTGATGATGCGCTCCTCAAACTCATGGCTCATCGCCTTCTCTCCGTAGCAGTTGGCGTTGAGAAGAAGATCGAGCTTCATCCCGGCTTCACGAAGTCGGCCAAGGTCGCGCTGTAGCGCTGCCTCAAGCTCCGCAGGATCATCCTCTTCCTCGTAGCCAAGTTTGGGACGTCCCGACGGCTCATCCACCCACGGAAAGTAGACCTCCTTCACCGCCGGATGCCGCAAGGCAATCTCGGCAAACGGTGCGCCATCCTCGAAATGCTGATATCCTGCCGCAAGAGCAATCATCGTCTCATTCCTTCTCTCGTATTCCGTAGTCGCGACGAAAGAAACATTTGCCTTGTCCTGAAAGATCGTTTCTGCACCTCGATGCGCATGTCCAGATCAACGACCTCTTTCGCTTCCTTGTTTCACGATCGGTGTTAGCACCATGTTCTTAAACGAGGTATTCGAATTGTCGTCTTGGGGGAGAATCGGCCCAGACACGAACTCGTTCCCGTCGATGGCCTCAGGTGCCCCAGGGAATCAGCAGGTTGCCATGATCCTGACACCATTGAGCGTAACCGTGAGATGTCGCCTGTAGAGCGTACGAATCCGGCCACAAACAGCATTGCACGTTGAACACCAAGATGCCCCTGCTTTTCATAAAGTTTCCGTTTCTCAGGCACCCAATTCCCAGCCGTTGTGATACTCGGCAGAGAGGAAGCGGTTCGCCTCGTCGGCATAGGCGCCGACGAATCTCTCGGACTTCGGATCCCATTTGAGAGACGAAAGCTGCATCCGCGCGCAGATGTTAGCGATGTGTGCCATCGAAATCGTGCGGTGTCCCATCTCGCAAGTCGAGGCCACGTCCTGACTACCGGTCAGGACACCGTCCAGAAAGTCAGACTCGTGAAACTTCGAGCCGTCGCGCTCAGCCGGGGGACGGTGAAGCTTGATGTCCTTGTCGGTGAGATCGGACTCCCTGAAATTCTTGAGACATTCCGGCACCTTGCCCTTTCCGGCGTAGCTGCCAACATCGCCCTTCTCACAGTGGAAGATCGTCTGGCGCGGCCATCCGGCCTCCTTGTCGATCTTACGCACATGGCACCTGACGCCGTTCGCGAAAACGAAGTCGAACTTGAATTCGCTCGGCCATGAGAAGATATCGCGATCCGTTCCGGTCGCGTAATCGGTCTCCACGTTCTCAACCGCCACCGGTCCTGTGAACTGGGTGCCAAGGCCGCGGTTGAGCTGATCGAATTCGTGCGCACCGAAATCGGGAATCATACCGCCGCCATAGCGGCTGTTAAAACGCCAGCAGGTCGGATCGTGAATCGAGGGGATGTAGGCGTTGTCCTCCCAGTGACGGGCAGGACCCTGCCACATGTTCCAACCTGCCTCGGAGAGATAGGCCGGACGCGGCAGTCGCGCCGCAGAACGGCCGTGCCCCGCCCAGTGGTCGCAGGCCGGAATGCAGATCGTCGCGCTCTTCACCTTGCCAGCGTATCCGTTAAGGACAATTTCCTGGGTAAGGCGGTACGCGGGGTTCGTCGACCCCTGATTGCCGACCTGAAAGGTGACGCCTGTCTCCTTCGCGACGCGTACCATCGTCTGGCCCTCGGCCAGTGACAGAGTCATCGGCTTTTGGCAGAAGACGTGCTTGCCGGCCTTCATCGCGGCGATGGACATGATCGCATGCCAGTGATCCGGCGTACAGATGCAGACGGCGTCAATCGCCGGGTCGTTGATGATCGTGCGCCAGTCGAACACGACCTTGCAGGCCTTGTCACCGTAATGGGCGTTGACCACGTCACGCAGAACGCGCCAGCCGCAGACGTCCCGGCGGTAACGGCCATCCGCCCGGACGAAGTCCTCGACTCCCAAGTTCGTGTTGCGGCTACCGTAGAAGTAGTCCGGTGCGATCTCTACGACATCGCAGACGGCCGTCACGCGGCAGCGCGGATCCTGCAGGAAGCCCGGCGCGTTCGTCGTCTTCGCGATGAGGCCACAGCCGATGATCGCCACATTGACTTTCGCGTTCGCCGCGATCTTACGCGGTCCCTTGACAGTCGTGCAACCGCCGATAAAGATCGAGGCCGACACCCCACCGATGAAACCTCTTCTCGTTATACTCATGTTCATTCCTTTCAATTAACGATTACGACTAAACTCGACCGCGACGTAATCCCGATTCCGTCGTCGGCATCCTGAACACGTTCGAATCGATCATTTTTCCCATCGAACACCGCCTTACCTGTAACGCCCGATTTTCTCAAAGGGGATGGGCTGGAAATGCGGAATCAACTGTCGGCAGGCCGCGTTGACATCTCCCGGCGGCAGTTCGTTAACCACGGCATTCCATTGATTGGTGACCCAGTTGTCACCCTTCTTAAATTCGCGGCAGTGCACGACGACGTTGTCTTCGCATCTCTGCATACGGTGGCTCCGCGGAAAACCCTGCATGACACCTTTGAGTTCCGGATAACGCGACTGGTAGACGGAGCCTTCGATGTCGACCTCCCTCTTGAGCCGACGTATCCAACCGGGCTCCTTGAGCCAGTTATTCCAAATTTCGTCCGTAACCCAGCGCGAACCCAGAGCCCGTCCACAATTGATGAAGAGACAATTACGGACGACATTCGAATAGCCGCCGTTGCAGTGGATCGCACCGAACCCCCGCTTGTCTTCGTTACGAAAGACATCGCGGAAGATACAGCCGTCGATCGTCCAGCCCGAATGCCCGTCGTCGAGATAGAGAGCCGCCTGCGCCCTGAACTCGGGGTTGCCGATGTTCGCGAAAAGATTGTGGCGGAAAACGTTGCCGCGGCAGGAGATGTTGCGTCCACAATGAAATGCGCCCGAATCGTCCGTGCCGGTCACCGCATTGGAAATGACGTTGTATTCGATCAGGCAGTCGTTTCCATCCACGTTCAACGCCTCGTGGATCGTGTTGTACATCTCGTTGTGCCGCACGACATCGCCGACGCCCCATGTCTGGATGGCCCAGGCATACGTCATCCGGATCTTCGAGAAATCGTGGATGAGATTGTTCTCCACCACATTCTCGCCGCGGATGAGATTGCGGCGGTCGCCGCCCGAGACCTTCACGCCCCCGGCGCCCAAGTCATACATCGTGCAGTCGGCGATCCGGCAATGATCGGCTTCCGAAAACTCAATGCCCTTGAGCCGCGTGCCGGAAATCGTCAGGTTGCGGATCACGACATTCGTCACCGCCGAACCCCAAACCGCATTTTTCCATGCAGGGCCGATCGTCAGATCGCAGATCGTCACGTTCGCAACACCCCGTAGCGAAACGATGTCCTCGTCCTGCCAGCAAAGCCGCACTTGCGACTGCGCGTCAAGGGGATGCCGCGGTATAAGGTAGACCTTGTTCGCCTCGACATCGACATAGCATTCGCCGGGAGTATCCAGTTCGCAGAGCACGTTGAGGACGCGCCAACGGCGGGGCCGATTGCTCCAACTGTTGATTCCGCCAAGGCCGTAAAAATGGAACCCGCCGAGGGTAATCGTCTTCTCCTTGTCGTCGATCGAGGCAATCGGCATTTCATCGGCACGCCATTCGGTCTTCCAGAACCCGAAGACATAGGCATACTTCTCGTTCACCCAGCGGTCGGGACGGAGCCCCCGGTAGACGAAGGTTCCGCAGTCGACGCCGTTGGTTCCGGGATTGACGACCTTATCGAAGGTCGCCCAGCCGTCCTCCCAGTCGTCCAGTTCGCCACTCACCGGATCCGGCCATCCCGCCGGCATCATCCGCTTGCCGTCCACGTAGAGTTCCGGAACCGGATACGGATGGACCGTCTCCGTCGGCTTGACCGGCCAATTCGCCTGCCAGTCCGAAACGTCCGCAACCAGAACGCCCGGGCATTCGGGATCGGGCTTGAAGACGTCTGCCGGTATCGCGCGTCCGCCGATAAGTCTCGTTCCTCCGCACGCCGCACCCCGCCAGATGATCGGCGCATCGGGCGTTCCAGAGTCCTGCGGTTCAAGCGCGAGCCCTTCCTCCATCTCGAAGACGCCGCGCGCGAGCCGCACCTCCACACCCTGTACACGTTGGGCAACACTCAGAGCACGAATTTGATCGCGAATGACAGTCAACTTCGTTCCGGCCGGTACGTCTATCATAACCGGCGTCCCGGCAACCGCACACCCTGTCGCCAGCAAAGTGAACAATGCGAACGACGTTATCTTCCTCGTCGGCATACGATCCATCTCGTCGCGCTCCTTATTTGTACATAATCAACAGTCCCTGCACCGAATACTTAATCGCGAGCTCCGTCGGCGACGTCTGACACAAGACGAACTTACCCTTCGGATCCAACGCCAGTCCGTCGATGCCTTCCGGCAGGAAGAGTCCGCCAGCGGCACGCGCAATGATGACCGTGTTACGCGGCAAATCCGCCACATTTGACACAATCGGCATCGCGCCTGCGGACAGTGTCAGCGATCCGCTGGCGTTTAAGACCGTACCGGCGGCGATATCGACAGCAGGGATCGTCCACGTACCCGTCACCGTCAGGTTGCCATTGGTAACAGTCGGAAGCCCTTCAATTGACGACACTGCCGTCGTCAATCCCTCTGCATTGAGATCTAAAACCGTATTCGGCGCAAACTTCATCGCCAAGAAGTCTATCCGGTTCTCGAGTGAACTGACCTCCAGACGATTCGTTGTCACGACAAAAAGCGAGCCATCGCCCGGATCGACCGGCGACACGTAGTCCCGGTAGTTGTGTGACCCCCGTCCTTGCCGGTCGATGGCAAAACCGAACTTGCTCTTCCACTCGCCACCGTTATTGCCGACGTAGCTTGTGAAAGGTTCATCATCGAGGTATTGCATAATGCTCGCAGCGATAGCACCAGAATATCCGCCGAGTTTGCGATAACGGAATTCAAAGGCGTGCGCCCCGGGCGTCATCACCACGTTTCCCGTCCTGCAGGTTTTACGGACGTTCTGATTGACCTTGAGTTCACCATCGATGAACAGCTTGGAGTGCGCATCCATGCAACACGCAAACGTCCACGTTTCGTTGGTCGGGCTGTCATTCCAAACGTACCCACAGTAAGAGAGCATCTTGTTTTCCGCGTCCCCGTCCTGATAGTACAGATGCGCGTTCGCGTCGGTCGAGACCCGCACCCAGAGCGAGGTCACACCCTGCGACGGAGACGTGAGATAGCAAGGCTCAGTCGCATCCCAGGCTACACCATTGTAAAGGTTGGTGTACTCACCGAGGCCCGCCACGCGCGAATAGTCGACATCGGGGTCGGGATAGCGGAAAGCACCTTGTTGCACATACAGCGAGGCAATACCGTTCAGGTTCGTCGTGTAAGTGAAAAGCGAGCCATCGCCCGGATCGACCGGCGACACGTAGTCCCGGTAGTTGTGCGATCTCCGCCCCTGCCGATCGATGGCAAAACCGAACTTGCTCTTCCACTCGCCACCGTCATTGCCGGCAAAGCCTGTGAAGACCTCATCATCGATGGATTGCATAATGTTCGCAGCGATAGCGCCGGAATTCCCGCCATCGCGGCGATAACGAAACTCAAAGGCATGTGCACCGGGCGTCATCACCACATTTCCTGTCTTGCAGTATCCACGCGTGTTCTGATCGATCTTGAGTTCACCGTCGATGAACAGCTTGGAATTCGCGTCCATGCAGCATATGAACGTCCACGTCTCGTTCGTCGGGCTGTTATTCCAGATGTACCCGCAGTAGGAGAGCATCTTCATGTAGCTATCTCCGTCCTCATAGTACAGGTTCGCATTCGAATCGGTCGAGACACGGATCCAAAGCGAGGTCACGCCCTGCGACGGAGACGTGAGATAGCCGGGGTCCATACCCGTCCAGGCGGTCTGATTGTAGATGTTGGTGTACTCGACGAGGCCCGCCACGAGCGAGTAGTCGACGCTGATGTCATATCCGCCCGTCGGATCGGGAGACGTGTCTGCCCGCACATTCAAACCCAGCGTCAGCGCACCGAGCAGAGCCAGTGTCCCTTTTTTCATTTTGATTTACCTCCTTGTGTTTTCAGTAAATCCGCACCATCAAATACTGCCCGAACGCGGGAAGCATACCGTCCTTACCGAGCGGCACGGCCTGTCGCCGGGTGCCGAACGGCTCCTCTGCTGTGGCTTTCGCGCCTGACGGCACAACCAGCCTCGCACCTTTGATCTGGACCTCGGGATGATAGTTGACGAGATGGATAACAACACCGTCGCTGACTTCCCGCATGTCAACGAAAACCTCCTCTGGCAGGTTCTCGAACACAAAACGGTTACGATAGCCGACCCGACCAAGCCCCGCCATGAACGCCCGGCCCCCATCTTTCGGCGGCAACACGCGCGTGATCCAGCCGAGTGCGTTTTTCTGCGCGACGTCAATGTCGTTGCGCCAGTCGACGTTGGGGAGCTTGCGGACGCAATCAAGCGGATTCGTGAAACGCTCGGCTCCGTTTTCGTCGCGTAGCCCCGTGTCGCGTCCTGTGACAACGAGCCTACCGCCTTTTTTCGCCCAATCCACCACTGCGGAGACCTGAGCATCGCTCATCCACTTCGAGTTCGGCAACACCAGCACCTCACAGTCAGCCGGGATAGACGGTGCTTCAGCACCCTTGACGATAACGTAGCCGTACGGCATATGGTGGCGCAGCAGGATCTCGTCCACAGTCGAAACCGCCAGATTCATCGAGACCGCGAGTCCGCAGGCAGCAGACGGATAGAACACCCTGACCGGCAGATAGGGCTTGCCGGTAAAGGCGGCACGGTTCGCCTTTACGAAAGCGTCGAATTCGGCAAGCACTTTTTTGCGCATCGCAAAACGCTCTTCGTCAATGAAACCCTCGCGGCGCACAGGCGACATGACGGTGCGATCCGTCGGAATGCCGCCCCAAACAAGATCTTCGACAAGCGGCCTCAAGTACATCGACTCATCGAGGGCGTCGCTCCCGGCGGCACCGTCACTGAGAGCGACGATCTGCTTGCCGAGGTCACGCGCCATGCGCAGATCCCGTTGACGGTTGACAATATAATGCTGGCCGGGGAACTTCGGGTCATCGAGATAAGCAGGGAAGTTGAGCGTCTGCATCATCAGGAGATCCAATCCTCCATCCGCCATGTCGATGACATCGACACTTCGCGCGTGGTAGTTATCGGTGCTACGGAAAGATCCCGAATTGGCCGAAACAATCGCATCCGGCTTGAGCGACTTGATGTGGCGGTAGAAGCGTTTCATCACCGCATTGACACACTGTACGCGCCAGCGGTAATACTCCTGGGCAACCGGATCATACTCGTCCCCGTTCTCGGGGCGGAACGCTTGCGGAATACGCAGTCCCGGCATTTCGGCAAAGCCGAAACGTTCCTCAAGATCGGGCAGGGAATGAATGTGACGTCTGAACGCCTCTTGGCACCGCGGACAATGGCAACCAAAGAAGAAGGCATTGTCGAACATCACGCCGTCGAAACCGCCTTCGGTCATGGCGATCGTAAGGATTTTCTCCGTATATTCGACCCACTTCTCATTGACTATGCAGGGGAGCCAGCGGGCCGCTTGCCTACTGTAGATCATCTTCATTCCGCGCTCATCAATCGCCGCCCAGCTTTCGATGTCCGGAATCTCCTTCTGCATCACCTCATGGTAGAGTGTCGCGAACTGCACGTAAGCAAGTACGGTGACACCGTGCTTATGACAATTATCGACAAACTTCTTCACATTCGGGAAATCCTTTTTCTCAACCTCCCAGCCCATGCCTTTGTAGAAGCGGGAGTGGAGAGCGTTGAGTCCGATCTCCTCCATCCGCGCCGGCGCGTGCTCGTCCCACCAGTCGAGCCAGTCTTTCACCCACTTTGAGCCTCCGTAGATACCACCGGTGGACCTCCTGCCAATGCGGCGGTACATCGTGAAAGGCTCGTGCGCGCCGAAGGTCCAGCGCGTCGTGATCGGATCGACCGCCACATCCCGTGTGATCGTGGACGCCTCCAGACATATCGACGACGCGAAAAGAATGCCGCATACAAAAGGAATCACACATCTGTTCATCTCATCTCTCCATACCGAGTCATCTGCCTGCCTTTCCGGAATAAAGTGCACCGGAATCGGCGAACGACAGATACTCGCGCGCCTTGAGTGAATCGAGAAATGATTTTGGCTCATTGCGGTATTCAACCCCTACGAATGCCGTCGGATCCGCAGCCAGCGCGAATTTCGCAATGGTAACGTAACGGCCTTCGGCAACAAGCATCGGTTTCACGCCCGTCCGCTTCTCCAGTTCTGCAGCCAGCGTGAGGATTTCTGCTGCGCGCAAGGCGACGAGAGAACGTCCCGCGATATAGAGATCCACGGCCACCACCTCGTCGTCACCGCGCCTTTCGTAGTACGATCGTTTACCTTTCCGCTCCGAACGGATGACATAGCGGCCTGCGTCGGCAAATAGCGTGGCCGTCACTTCGCCCGCACCGGCCAGCCCACCCAAACGCAAGGTCGCACGCCTATCCTTGGCCAGTTCTCCTTTTAGCGTTGCAAGAACACCGCTGCAATCCTTACCGATGAGTTCTTTCGCCACAAGCGGTTTTGCGTTCTGCGCGGCGTTATCGACCGACACGCCGCGCGCGACGAACTTCTCGGCGATCGTATTGTAAATCGACTTAAAGCCAACGAGATGCGAGACTTCCTCGTCAGGAGTTACAGTGCAGTCATCCGCCGTGAACTCGGTCGTCTCGGTCTCAGCGACCTGCCTTGATTCACCCGTGAGATGCTTCAGTAAAAAGCTCACAGAACGTTCACGATGGGTCTTGGACATTTTATGCGGCCCCGGTGCCTCTGAAAGCTCGTACCAATCGGCAGGCAGACCGACTTTCGCCGCCACTTCTTTCACCAACCGATGCGTCGAACGCGAGCCCTCGATCTGAAAGAAGTCCTCGACCGCAGCATTGATGAGAACGGGACACTCTGCGGCAAACATGAGTGCCGCGTGATTGAAGCCCCAAGAAAACGCGTCAAAGAAATTCTGTTCCGCGTCCTGCGGACCGCACGTCAGCAGATGTTTGCGCGCAGAAGAGAGGTAGCAAGACGGAGTCGCCGCCTTCACGCGATCATCGACGGCCATAAAGAACGCCGCCATCGTCCCCCCGCCGGAATTACCGCACACACCGAGCTTGTTCCGGTCAATGTCGGGACGGCTCTCGAAATAATCGAAGACGCGGACGGCGTCCCGCAACATATACGTCGCCGTCGTCTCGCCCAACAACACCGCATACGCACCGATGCGAACGTGCTCGTCTGCGCTCCTCAAACCCGCTCCCTGTGAACGCTCGCCCTGTCCGAGTGGGTCATAGGTAATCACCGCAAGCCCATTCCGCGCACCCAGTTCACAAGTATGAAGATAATCCTTCCCGCCTTTACCGCGGTCGTTATGGCCGGGAATGAAGATGAACCCGGCGTAGGGCGGCGCAAACTTCTTGGCATCCGGAAGGAAGACGAGTGTCGCAATGAATTCGCCGGGAGCACTTTCCATCAGCACCTTCTCGATGCGGAAGGCGTCGAAGACCCTTACACCTGTCGTTTTCGCTTGAAGCGACGTGCGCTGAATCTCGTCATAGCCGATCACACGCCGGAAATCCGTTTTGAACTCCGTGCGCTTCGCCACAAACGCCGTCTTATCCGGAACAGCCAGCCACTCGGCATCGACCGCCGCATCCCGTGCGGCCAGAGACGCCTCCAGCGCATCCACGGTCGGGGAGGCGGCATGATACGTGTTGCACACCGGCCCCGGCGCGGCTAAGAGCCATCCGGGCAGGTAGAAGGCCGGACGCGCCGCCTCCAGACGCATCGACGAGGCGAAAAGAATACCACATGCCAAAAGAATCATACGTCCATCCATCTCATCTCGCCATGCCGTTTCCGAAACCGATAGGAAATAGTATACATCGTTCAACTGCAGTTCGTCCAATGGATTCCTCCCGCTGTAGGTAATCGATCGGTTGGTGACAGGGCGTAAGCGAGACGAGTGCGTGTTTTGTGTGTGGGCGCAAGCTAGGCGAACGTATTTGCGGCGGCAAGCGGCATTCCGCGCGACGCCGCTTTAAAGCACCGGGAGGAACGAGCGTCTGCTCGTCCGGCGACGGTCACGCCGCCATTTTTACACTCGTCGTTGCGAACCACTGCGTGGTCGCAACATTCGATCCCGATAGCGATCCCGATCCCGATTTGGATGAAACCGCGAAACCTTGAAACCAAAGAGAGTTGAAGGTTCACCTTGCACTCTTGCCCAGCGTCACGGGCCCACGCAAATCGCCGCGATCGCATTCTTAACTATGCTATTCATCATGTGATCCTCCCTTTGTCATGATTTTCATGCGATCTATTTGACGACAATCATCACGTACATCCCTAGTGTCGGCAGTACGCCATCCCCTTCGAGTGTCACTTTCCGGGGTTCATTCCCGAACGGCTCCTCAAGAACGGCGGACACGCCTTTCGGCAGAGCAATTCGTGCACCGACAATCCGCTCCTCTGGCTTATAGTTGACCAAATGGACAACCAAGCCACCAGACACAAGCCGCCTGTATTCCGCGAAGACGTACGGCGGCAGATTATCGAAGGACACCGGCGGACGCCAACCGACCTTTCGGAGATCCTCCATCAGCTTCTTTCCCCCATCTACCGGTGGGGGAACGGTATAGCCCCACCCCATTACCGCACCACGGATGAGATCCGCTTCGATGCGGCAGACCACATTCGCAAATCCTTGCAGTTGTGGCAGGAGCGGATTGGCCCGACGCTGTGCGATCCAGTCGTCATACCGTCCGGCATCACCGGTCACCACAAGTTTCCCCCCTGACTTCGCATATGCCACAAGTGCCTCGACCTGAGCATCGGAAAGCGCGACAAGGCCAGGCACAATCACCACCTCCGTCTCCGGCGGAACCGTCATCACGTTATCCGGCGAAGAAACGAGATACCCGTACGGGACACGATTTCGTAACAGGATTTCCTCGGCTGCAACGACTCCCTGATGATTCCTCTCCGACAGATAGATCTCGCGTTCCGGATAGAAAATGCGAACGCTGTGGATGGCCGGTGCGGTGAGTTCCGCCGCATGCGCTGTCGCAAAGGCATTGAAACGCGTGTGTATCGGCTTTCGAGCTTCAAACACCTTACGATTGATAAACCCTGGCTCCGGCGACGGGAAGATTGATGTGCGATCGGTGGGGATACCGCCAAAGACGAGATCCTCCACCATTGGCAGGAGGAACTTCGATTCGCGATCGGCATGCAGATGCTCCACGTTGTCGCACAAAGCCACGATACGTTGCCCCATATCCTGTGCGAACTTGAGATCGCGCACGCGATTGCGAATGACACCTCCCTCCCGAACCTCCGGAAAGTTGGCATTCTGCATGATGATACAATCAAACGCACGGCACAGCTCGGCCATGTTCTGCGCTTTAGACAAAGCACCAGCGCGGTTGCGATAGGGCGACGGGTTCCCAGCGACAATGGCATCAGGCTTCACATGCTTGATGTGGTCACGTAGACGAGTCATCACACCCGTCATGACATCCGCCCGCCAGCGAAACCATTCCTGCGCTACAGGATCCTTCACTTCAAGAGTGGTTTCTACCGAAATACGGATCTTCGGCAACATCATGTAATCGAGATCGTCGAAACCGAAACGCGCCTCACGATCCGGAACCGTCTTGAGATGTTCGCGAAAAGCCTTCTCGCACCGCTGACAATAGCACGGGACATCGTAGACGTTGTCGAACATAATGCCGTCAAATCCGCCTTCCACGAGGGCGATCGAACACATCCGCTTAAGATAGTCCTCCCACTCGCGACAGTTAAGGCACGGCATCCAACGGAAATACATGCCCCCGTATAAGTTGTGGCCGCCGGTTTCCGAAACGCCCGCCCAGGAGTCTATCTGGGGATTTTCACGACGCATCGCCTCCGGATAGAGCGTGCCGAACTGCACGTAGGCGAGTGCCCGCACGCCATGCGCGTGACAGTTCGCCACGAACTTCTTGACGTTCGGGAAATCCTTTTTTTCAACCTCCCAGCCCATACCCTTGTAGAAGCGGCTGTGCAGGAAATTGAAGCCCATTTCCTCCATTTTCTCCGGCCCGTGCAGATCAAACCAATCAAGCCAGTCTTGTACCCACAACGCATTGCCGTCGATCGCTCCCGTACAGATACGCCCCACCCGACGGTACATGGCATAAGGCTCATGCGCTCCGAACGTCCAGCGCGTTGTGATCGGGTCGATTGCAGCATCCCGTGCGATCGGAGATGCCTCCAGACGCATCGACAACGCGAAAAGACTGCCGCATACAAAAGGAATCACACATCTGTTCATCTCATCTCTCCATGCTGTTCCCGAAACCAATATGGTTTCTCCTAGCATAGGCGGTTCCCAAAACGGCAGAACCTTTTTAATCCACAAACTCGACTTCCTTACACGATAGTAGATAGTCGCCATTCAACGATCTCTTGCCCTGATAGAAGAGATAGACGGCTCCATCATCATCTTCGAAAACACCGGGATGACCGGACTCCCAGGCATTCCACGACCCTTCCGGTCCATGCGGGAGAATGGGTGTGTCGCGGAAGCGCCTGAAGTTCACGCCATCGGCCGACCAGGCCACCCCGATTTGCTGGCGCTCGTGGTTGTAGGCTCCGGCATAGAACATGTACCAGATGCCTTTGCGTACAATCACCGTGGCTGCTTCGATGCAGTGCATCTCCCAAGGAAGCTCAGGCTTGAAGAAAGGCGCCTTCACCGACAACTCCGTCCACTTCGACGCGCCATAGTCCGACCCATACGGCGCCCAGGCCACCCCCAACTGCTGGATGCGGGCATTCGGACGCTCGCGCGTGGCGAACATCAGCATCATCCGATCACCCACGCGGTAGACCTCTGCATCGATTGCGCGGGCAATCGACCATTCGTTCTGCGGCACAAAGACGGGATTCTCAGGCCCATACGTAAAATGGATGCCATCCGTGCTGGTGGCATGCCAGAGCACATCTCTCATCCTGCCGGATCCAACAAGCGGCGGTCCTTGGGCGAAAAGATGGATCTTGCCGTCGAACTTGCGGACGCATGGCGCCACACCACAACAGACAGCACGCGCAGGCCCTTGAAAGAGGATATCGCTCACGCGCACCCAATCAACCAGATTCGTGCTTTCGGCAATCGCGCCGCACCATCCCCACCGTTCTTTCGGCACGTCGGCGGGACGACTCTCGGGGGGATACCCACGCACGCTGTAGTACATCAGATAACGCCCATTGTGCCGGATCACCGTCGGATCCTTTGCAAACGGACGGTCAGGAATGCGCGACGTATCGCCATACCGCATCTCACCATCCGGAAGCGGTTTGAACACGATATCGCGGCACGGTTGCGCACCGCTTCCCGCACAGGCCTGCAATGTAGCCTGTGCGGGAAGCCACGGTCCCATCACAACCAAGGCGAGGATGAGGAAAAGGATAAGGGGAACTGTTTTTTTCATCTTCGTCTTTCTTTTGTTTGCATTATTTCCAGTACTTTTCCGATGAGAGAAAGAGATAAGGATTGGTGCCCGTCATATCCACCGAATAATCTTGCAATACCCCCTTGTTCGGATGTCGCAAGTTGAGCCGCCACAGGCCCTCCGGCACGCGTCCACGCGCCCGATATCCGTGCCACCAAATGGCCCCCGGTTCCGACCACACCTCCGTTCCGTCCGGCGAATACAGTGCCGCGCCCACGCGCTCTCCCCACGACTCACCGCACACCATGACGTTAAAAGGCCGATCGGCCGGCACATAGAAAAACAGATCCCCGCTTGATACCCTAAGCGCATGCGGACGCTCTGCCACTTCGAGGGCGACCGGCACATGGGACTCGACAAGCGTGAAAACCTCCTTGTCGCCCAAAACCGTCAATGTCTGCAAGCCCGGCTCGGCGGTTTCCACGACGAGTCGTCCATCCTGCCCCATCGGCAGGACACGCCCTTCCTTACCATTCGCGGCAGACACCACCCGCATCTGCACAGGAGATACCGCAGAGGCCGGTTTCATGCTGCCGATGAATATGACCGGCCCAGCCTCGGCCGCATAGAACACATAACGCGAGGTACCGCGAAGCCCCAAACGTGTGAGTTTGACGGAACACGCGGGATTACTGTCCACCACCGTGCAGATCTCCTTCATCGGTTTTCCACGCGGTGGTTCGCCTTTGTTCCAGAAACCGGGGAACGCATTCGCGCGAAACGCATCATCGATAGCCACGCGCTTCACGCCAGCAGGCGAACGCACGAGGACGTTACCCGTGAAGTCAATCTTGTCGTGCGGCCCATAGGGCATGTTTGTGAACTGGATCCAGTCGCGAGCAGTTGACTGGATGATTTCGATATCCTTCAAGGCAATGGCGGAAGGCGGCTCAAAATCGCCAAAAAGTGAATTGATGCGAATTTCGCTGCCGTTCAGACTCCCCGTGCAGCAATTCTCAATACGACAGTTCGACACCGTCGCCTTGAAGGAGTTCCCGATCTTCCGGCTGATCACAATCGCTGGGCCGCGCGTTCCTTCAAACGTACAGTCCGTCACGGACACCTCGCCCTTCACATAATAGGGTTCCTTACGGTTTTGACCATAGGAAAAACCGTAGTTGTTGCCGCGAAACACACACGCCTCCAGTCGCACCGATCCCGGGAGACGTCCTTTTGCTTCTTTAGGATAGGACATCTGAAAACCGTTGCCCGCGTTGTTTTCGAATCTACAGCGACGGAAGATACAACCGCAGACATTGTTGTGCCCAGAGTTGGGTTCGATGTCTATGCCGGCTTGGGGGGGGCGTCCCCGTGTGTTGGCGAAAACACAGTCCTCGTACAGCAGTCCTTCGACGCTAATGATCGACGATCCCTGACGGGCATTGCCAGAGGAAATCACGCGACGTGCAACAATATCCCTGGATGCCGGCCCGTTACGGGCATCCGCCACATAGAGGCCGTCACCGCCGGAATCACGCAACTCCAGATTTTCAAGGGTAATACGATCCGAACTGAGGATACAGATGACGTGACGCCATTCACTGCGCGAATAGTCGGCACTCATGTAATCGTCGTGGTGCATTCGCAGCACCACATCGCCCAAACCGGTCAATTTGATATCGTGAACCTTTTTCAGAGTGAAAAGGCAGTCGTTGCGTCCGTGAAACGCACCTTTCTTGGCAACGACTTCCACGCCGTTCTCGAAGACGATCTCCTGATTCGAACGGCAGAAGAGCGGCTCGGTGACCCAAGGCGACGCTTGACGGTCCACAACTACCCGGACGGCACCGGAGTCGATCGCCGCCTGCAGAAAGCGTGTCGAATCTTCGGCGTCAAAACCGAAATCCGAAACACGCACCTCCTGCGAAACAGCCGTCCAGACTTCCGCCGCCAGAACAAGCGGCACGAGCCAACGGCATCGGGACAGGAAAAAACCTTTCACGCCACGCCTCACCGAATAATAATGACCGTCTTCTGACATGACGCCGTAAGGACGTACTGATCGTATGTCACGTCACCGATCTGTACCGTCCGCTTGACCAGATCCGGCACACCATATCTCCGCAGATGTTCCGGCACGCCGAACATCGTCGTCAGATCGGCAGATCCCGACGGAAGCGTCGCCACAACCGTCTCAATCCGGCCGGCCCACAGCTCCGGAATCGCCGCCGCATCAATCGCAAGGCGAATGTGCCCCGCAGAACCGTCAACCGCGTCCTGCACGGTCGGCACGACGGTCAGTCCACGTAATAACGAAGGCCCGACGGCTAGACGGACGTCATTCGAGAACGTGATGGCGAGACCCGAAACGGCTGCATCCGAGAGAATGCTGAGCGTACCGTCTGTCACGCGCATCGTCCCGTTTGTCCCCGTGCCATCCGCACCATAGGAGATTTCGCCTCCCAGGCGGAGCGTACCAGCACCCTGCTTGCAGAACTCCCCTGTCAAACGCAGCGGCCAATAGGTTGTCAACGTCGTCGTTTCCGGGCACAACACGCCTGCATCCTTGACGGTCATACCACGACACACGTCCGCTGCCAGCGTCACATTTGTCGTTGGATAGAGAAACGCATGCTGGTCAAGCGTCAAGGCGTCCGCATGAAACGCATCGAGCGGCCCCCCGAGATTCTCGGCAACACCGAACTCGATGAAAAGTCCGTCGTCCGAGTCGTTGATATTCCCTTGAATCAGGATGCGTCCCCGATAGCCGCTGTTGTCGCCCGTGAGACGGTTCAGTCCCGCCAGGCGCCGCGCCGTAATGAACAGAACCCCCTCTCCCGTCAGATCGGCGCGCAACTCGGCTGATCCCGTTGTGGTACCTGTACGGCGCGTCGGATCCTGATACGTTGTTTCAAGCGTAAATGCATCCTCGGAATCATACGTGCCAGCCAGAAAAATCTTGCCGGCATAAACGTGGCGGCGGCCGCCCGAATGCGCCTGGACGGACGAAAACGGCGGATAAAACACAAGAGGATTGCCGGATGCCGTCTCGAAAAGGTTCATCGACGCCTTACTGACAAAGCTCGTTTCGGATAACGTCAGCGAATCTCCGGCAAATGCCACGTTAGCCGAACCGTGGTAAGAGTCATATCCATGTATCAGCAGATAGTCGGCGTTCGAATGAACGGTCTGCCCGTCCGACCACGTTTCTGCCGAACCGTTGATGTTGTTCGTTGACGCGTATTCGATTTTCGCACGGCTGACGACGACGGGACGCGTGTTCAGATACACCGTCTGGATACCGCTGGCAGATTCTATGGTGATCTCCCCCTTCGGTAGGCCGTACGTCTTTGGAGTCGTGTCGGCAAACATCGGAGGCATCAGCGTCTCCGCCCCGTCATAGGTGAAGATTGCCAGCTTGTGCGCTGCGTGTTGTGGCAAGGGAATGGATTCGGACAGTCTGAAGGGCACGATCTGCTCCAACTCGACGATCTCATTCGACAATACACAGGGCGTTGTCGTGACGTTTTCACTGTCAAAGGCGACAACAAACGGATCGATCACGCGCTCAAACACGCCGCCCTCTTCGACCGTCACATCTACCTGCGCAAGCGATATATGAGTGATCAGCCGTGCGCCATTCTTGACTAGAATTTGCGTCCCATTCGTGACAGTTGCCGTCGCAACAATTTCCAATGTACCCTCCTCGACAACAATCGCACCCGCCGTATAGGCACCGCCCAAGACGACGCGCCCGGCACCTGTCTTCGTGAAACCGTTCGTACCGGCAATCGGCATATTCAGTGCATAGTCCGTGCAATCCGTGAATCCATGCGGATACGTTCGCGCCTGAAACCTGACATCCGATCCCGTGATGTTGATGCCACGCGCCGCATTCGGCGTCACCCCGACCGGCACCGCCAGCCGCGCGTGGTCACCCAGAACAATGGCGTCGGCTCGCACCGTCTCTGCGGAACCGGCCGCATTCGCATGTCCGAGGATCAAGTTCGCGTACGCGCTGACGACAAACTGACCCTGCCATTGCACATTGTTTCCCACCACCGGAAGCTGCTGAATCGGAACCGGCTCGGACTTGATGGTTCCCGGCGCATACAGGAACTGAATGGCCTGTTGGGCATTGCCAATCAACTGGCTCCAGATGTTCCAGGACATGTTGTACGTCGATGTGGACTGAACTTTATTGTAACACCAAATGTGCGAGGCCCCCATCTCCGATCCGTCAACCGTGATCGTTCCCGTCACGCCATAGGACGCCCTATACTGCTGTGTTTGAATTCGCCCGTTATGCCAGTAAATATCCGCAGTCAGATTGCCCGAACTACAATGAAGGATAGCCAAAGCGCCACCACCGGCCACACCGAGATGCAGCGGTGCCGGCGCAGTCATGCTGCCGCTATAGTTCAATTGGACACCATCCGGCACGACAAGAGTATCCGTCGCGAGCAATGCACTCGCCGTATCTCCGGCGGCATTCGTCCAGACTGAGGGCACGTCAAACGGCTTGCTTTTTGCCGTCGCGTGCGCTTTCGCCGCTGCCGCGTCGATATACCATGTCTCGGCGGGAACAGAAAAGGCCGCCGCGATCACAAACAGAATCATGCACTTTTTCATTCTGGTCTCCTGATTGGGTTTTTGGGCATAGTTATTTAACAAACTTCAACAGTCCGAAACCACCTGAGTCGTGAACACCGGCACCGGTCCAGCTTGAGCGGAAATGGCGGGGCTTGCGCTTTCCTTCTTCAGGCGGATTCAAGGGACTGCGGGCGCGAATCACGTTGACGCGCAACTCATCCGGACATCCCTCAAACGCCATGTCCGCGAACGGCACGCGCATCGTCATCGTCCACGCAAAGTCGTCTCGTTCAACCTTGCGTGTCCAGTTACCGCGCCACCTGGCATCATCACCTTTCGCGTCAAAGACAATGTCGGGGCCACCCTTGGCCCCGGGATCCATAATCCACTGCCAGTAGGCACCAGTATCGGGACGACACAGGAAGATTTCGAGCGCGTCATCACAGTCGGGCTGCTCTTCCGGCGAACCGTTGCCCGACGCACCGTAGATCGTGCGGGCATCAGGCGCCTCGCAGCGAACACGCAGATAGAGTGCCTGATCATCGTGCATTGCCTGAAAAGTCGTCTTGACCTCGGCCGGGCCACCGTACTTGTCGCTGCTTGCGCCGTAAATACCGGCCGCGCCGACAAAAGGACGCGACACCTCTGCTACGCCCCACCCGTCGGCCAGGGGACGCACGGCAAGGCGACTGGTCGGCAGGGCCGCCGCACGATCAAGATTCACCTGCAAACGGCAACGCTGGCGGCGGATGATTTCGCGAGAAACAGGATGACGCGCGATGGCAAGCGCTTCGTCAAGAAGCCCAAGCAGCTTCGGCCCCAATCCCGGCTCGTAAAGATAATGTTGCGTCATAAAGGCCGTGCAGGTGATGCGGTATGTCGCGGGCATGCGGTCGACCGCATAGGCGTCGCGCACGGCGTCAAAATACGCCTGCATCTGCGGCGCCGCCTCGCGGTAGGTGCGCATGACGAACTCGCGCCGCAACACATCGACGTCCTGAAATGGATCCCACCAAAGACGGCTAATGACCCAATAGGAGATGGCCGACGTGTCCCAGATCTCGGCCCCGTGACGTCCCGTCACCTCCTCGTCACGCTGGATCTCCGCAGAATACTGCGCCAGCGGGAAACGCCGCTTCGCGGCATACCGGCAGGCCTCAGCATAGGCGTACTCAATGGCACGCAAATTACGTCCCGACCAACCGCAGTACGTACGCAGCCACAAGCCACGGCACTTGTCACCCCAATCGTCGATATGACGACGTGCGGAAAGATTGCGTACGGGATCCGTAAGTGATGCGCGCTCATCATAATCGGTCAGACAAAGCTCGACCGAGATATTTGGCGCGAGTTCAAACGGCGGCGCATAGCGCGTGAGCGCGTAGGCATAGGTACCGATCGTCACGCGCGGATGTGTCTTCGCCAGGAGACGCGCGACCTGATTCATGAGCGCATAGTACTGCGCCGAACGGAAACAAGGATCGGAAATCGGGACAACGTTCCCGTTTTCACACCGGAACGGGCTCGAACAAGCCGCACATTCGCAAACCTGATGGTTGTCCGCACACGTCAAATTGAAGTAGTCAACTCGGATCCGCTTTGCTGAAACGTCCGGGTACTTCTGGGCCAATTCGTTCGTGACAGAAGCGTAGATTTCGTCGGCAAGCCCGCTCGCCGTCATGCAAAGTTGCCCGCCTTTCCTCGTACGCACACCGCCAATCAACGGAAACCACTCCGGATGCACGGAGAAACTCGTGTCAGGCCGCGCATAACGCTGCAAGCCGTGCCCCTTGCCGGCGCTGACGAAGCAGCTTGCCAGAGGCCCCTCCGGCGTACCGCTCTGATTCTGACGATTCCGCGCCCCCCAAAGAGCCTCGTTTGGAGCGCCACCACGTCCCGTGTAGTTCCATTGCCACTCACGAACCCTCGTACGCGGCACTTCGCGGAAGTCCGCATGTACGACGACAAACGAATCCGTCAACGAATGAACCACGCCCACTGTCGGATCGGGACGCGGCCAGATGATGTCGGAATTCCGTTCGAGCAACGCATACGCCGCATGGAGCGTTCCCTTCGGTTGGGTGCCGAAAACATAAACGTTCGTCCCGTCGGTTCGCACGGAAAAGCCGTCTGTTTTTCCGATGACCTTAAAATCGGCGGCGAAGGCATCCTTCGCGAAATCGGTGCCGACGTAGAGCTTGGGCCTGCCCGCTGTGGCAGTGGTTTCGTTCCGAACCGGCACATAGGTCCCGGTCATCTCGCCAATCCAACGGCTCAACTCGTCCGCCGCAAACCGCTCAGCCGCATGAGATCTGTCCGGACAGACGATCTCAGCCTGCGCGACTCGCGATTCAACGACCGTCAGCGGCGTAAGATTGCCCGCCCACGCAAAACACCCCAGGAACAGAATTCCGATTGCCGCAGGAGATTTCGATTGTGTGAAAACCGTCTGGGTCATTGCCTCGTCCGCCCTCTGCCATCCCATCACTTTTTCAGAAAGAGTTCAATGACGGGTATCTCGACATTCGGCTTTTTCATCGGCAGGACAAAACTGTCATGCGCACCGAGATCGCCACTCTGTGAATGGACTTGCGTCGAACTGCGGCGAATCTTCAGCTCCGAGCCGTCATGCAGAAACTGCGCGTATTCGACTTTGTCCGCGAAGTCGAACGGCAGGTAGCCCATCGGATAGTTGACGAGGTGGATGTAAAGCCGGTTCGTTTCGGGATTATAGGTGAGCAGCGAATCAACCGGCTTCTTGAACGCATCCGGCGCAGCCGTGCAACCATAGATCGCACGGTTGTTCACACGCATCCACGCGCCGATTGCATCAAGACGCTCGCATGCGCGATAATCAAACTCGCCGCGGGCGGTCGGACCAACGTTGAGGATGAGATTGCCGCCGAACGAAACCGAGTTGATCAGAAGTTCGATCAGTTGGTGCGGATTCTTCCAGGTCTCTTCATCGCGGTAGTAGCCCCACGAACCGGAGAACGTCTGACAAGTCTCCCACGGTGCCTTCTTTCCATCCACCTGCGGCCACTGCGTGACGCGGCACTGTTCAGGCGTGACGAAGTCCCATCCGTCCTCGGTGTCCATAAGATCAAGGCGGCTGTCGACAAGGATGTCGGGCTGGAGGGTGCGCGTCAGCTTCAGAAGTTCTACCGACTCCCAGTGCTTCCAGTTCTTGCCGTATTTTGCCTTTACCGTGTAGTCATACCAGATGATATCGATCTTGCCATAGTCAGAAAGGAGTTCCTTCACCTGATCGTACATGTAGGTGCGGTAGCGGTTCCAGTCCCGCCCGGCGTTCAGTTTCTCGTAGATTTCGTCCGTGAACCTGCCGTCTGCAGGCCGGAGCGGATGTGTCGCATCGATAAGATAGTCAGGGTGGTGCCAATCCTTGATCGAGAAGTAGAAACCGACGCGAAGCCCTTCCGCACGCGCCGCCTCGACATACTCGCGCACGAGATCACGCTTGAACGCAGTGTTGGTGATCTTGTAATCGGTCGTCTTCGTGTCCCACATGCAGAATCCTTCATGATGCTTCGCCGTCAGGACCATGTATTTCATGCCGGCCTGCTTCGCGCGTCGCGCCCAATCCCGCGCATCGAAGAGATCGGGATTGAATTGCGGCAGATATCGCTTCGCATAAACGTCGGGCGCGATCCGTTCCATCGACTGAACCCACTCATGCCGCGCCGGCGACGCATAGAGACCGAAGTGAATGAACATGCCGAAGCGGCTTTGCGTCCACCAAGCCCGTCGGGCATCTCGTTGCGCGGCGGAAATCTCGGGGAAGATCTGCCGCGGAGGCGTAGGCCGATCCTTTAGCGCGTCAAAGGCTGAAGCCGTCAGAACCGTCACAGATGTCACAACCGTTAGAATCGTTTTCTTTGTCATGTTTTTTCCTTTCTAGTTCGATGCAACTTCTTCTCGTTATGCCCGTGTTATCCTCAGTCGTTCAGCGGGTTAAAGGCTTCGGCGTCGGACTCCTCTTTGGCTTGGGGTTTGTCGAGACCGTATTCCGCCACGACTTCGGGCGGGATCTCGTAGGGTTTTGTGTGATCGACCCTCCACTGCTTCCAATCCGGCTTACGGAACGGATTGCGGAAGGTCTTCGTCAGTTTGTTGCGCTGCTCGAGATGCACCATGCACGCGCGGATGCAGCCGCAAGCGCCTTCGACAGCACGGCCGTAACCGTACTGCCGCGGGTACTCGCCGTCAAACGGCGACAGTTCGCGTCCCTCACCGCCGTGGAGCCCTTCCTCGCAAGCGAGTTCGTCAAGCTTGCCCCACTCGACCACGCGTCCAGCCAAGGTCACCTTCACGGACTCGTTCATCGAGATCGCGTTCCCGCCGCAGTGCTTCACACAGAGCTTGCAGCGGTCGCAGATTTTGCCCGCGTAGATCGGGTCGTATGTGTCGAACTCAGCATCCGTGAAAAGCATCGCGAAACGGACGCGCGGGCCGAACTCGGGCGTCAGGAACATCTTCGACCAGCCGAACTCGCCGAGACCCGCGAGATACGCCGCGACGCGGAAGTGGACGAGGACGTCCGGCAGGGGAAGCCCTTCCGCGACATGACGGCTCAGACCCTCGCGGAACTTGCCCGTGACAGGATTCACCGCATCGCCGCCGTTCGCATTCTGCAGCGGAAAGACCTCATAGCCGCGCTCTTCGAGGTAGGCATTCAACTTCCAGAGCACCATCGGGCCGTGTACCTGGTTAATCGAAGCGTAACCCATGCCGGGATAGTCGATGAAGCGTGTCCCTTCCTCGATGCCGCGGAGAAGTCCGCGCGGAATGCGGAAGCCCAGAACGATCATCGATTTCGCGTCCGGGAAGATGTAACGCGGGTCGTTCTGCTTCGGCGCACCCTCCCAGCGGCTCATCGGCGCGATGCCGACACAGTCCGCACCCACACGCTTGGCGAGCGCCTTGATCTCTGCGGACGTAACCTCTGGAAAATCCTTTGTCATATCAGGCGACTCCTCCGCTGGACGAATCGTCCTGCACGAGTCCGGCCGCAGCCTTCGTACCGTAGTTGGATGTGATGTTGTAGTTCGTATAGGCGTCGTGCGACTCGATGTTACCCGCATATTCCGCCCTCACTTCTGGCGGCAGTTCGTAGGGCTTCGAATGATCGATCTCCCACTGCTTCCAGCCCGGCTTACGGAACGGCCGGCGGAAACCGCGCGTCATCTTCGCCCGCTCTTCGAGATGCACCATGCACGCCCGGATGCAACCGCTGGCACCCTCGTGATCAAGCCCGTAGCCGTACTTGCGCGGATAGTCGCCGTCGAACGGCGAAAGCTCGCGGTTGAGTCCGCCCTCGCGAGCCGCCCGCGAACATGCGAGTTCATCCCGCTTCCCCCATTCAACCTGCACGCCGCCGATGACCTTCCGCACTGTCTCGGTCGGCGAGATGCAGCGCCCGTAGCAGTGCTTGACGCACGCCATGCAGCGGTCGCAGATACGGCCTGTATAGATCGGATCCGGTTCGAGATCCGCGTCGGTGAGCATGATCGCGAAGCGTTGCCGAGGGCCGAACTCGGGCGTCAGGAACGCGCGCGAATAGCCGAACTCGCCGAGACCCGCAAGGAACGCGGCAACCCGGAAGTCGACGGAAACGTCCGGCGCGGGAAGCCCGGGCTTCACGGGACGGCTCCAGCCCTCGCGGAAGTTGCCCGTGAGCGGGTTGACCGCTTCGCCACCGGAGACGTTCGCCATCGGCACAGCCTCGTAGCCATGATCTTCCAGATAGCGGTTCATCTCCCACAGCACCATCGGCCCGTAGATCGAGTTGAGCGCGGCATATCCCATCGTCGCGTAGTTGAGAAAGTGCGTCCCCTCCTCGATGCCGCGCAACGATCCGCGCGGGATGCGGAAGCCGAAGACGATCATCGACTTCGCGTCCGGAAAGATGTAACGCGGATCGTGCTGCTTGTCCGTTCCCTCCCACCGGGACATCGGCGCGATGCCGACGATATCAGCCCCGCACTCCTTCGCCTTGGCCTTCACATCGGCTGCAGTCAGTTCTCCTTCGTATGCCATAACCGTTAAACTCCCGGATTCAAGGTTTGAAACTCACAATTTTCGTCTGATTGTTCCGCATTCAGCTTCCTGACGACGGGGATGAGGACAAGACCGAAAACGATGGAAATGACCGTCATCGTCGCGGCGAGTACCGTCTTGCCGTAAATCCAGCAGCCCGAGGCAAACATCAGCGCATAGACGCAGACGCTCGCGATCGTCATTGCAAGGAGCCCCCACGCGATGTCGTGTTTGTTCGCACGGATCTTGTTCTGGAACGACGCGCGCTTCACCGCATCCGTCGGCGGCGTCACGAGCGTCACGCCCACCCACGCGACCGTCGTTATCGCCATCACGATCAGGAGCCGGTGCCAGGAAAGGAGCGGCGGCAGGCCCAGATGCGGGTAAACAAGCTGCAGGAACACCGCGACAATGAACGAAACCGCCATTGCGGTGATCTCGCTCCAAGCGTTGATGCGCATCCAGAACCAGCGCAGGAGATAGATGAGCCCCGTGCCCGCGCCGATCTGGAGGATCAAGTTGAAGACCGCGCCGGCGGACGAAAGAACCGGCGCAAGAAGCCCCGAGAGCACCATCAGCACGATGACCGTGACGCGTCCGACGATAATAAGCTCGCGCTCACCCGCGTCGGGACGAACGAAGCGCTTCCAGAAATCATTCGCGATATAGTTCGACCCCATCGAGAGATGCGCCGCGACCGTCGAGAACAGCGCGCCCATCATCGATGCGGCGACGACGCCGAGCCAGCCGTTCGGGACGAAAGTAAGCATCGCCGGATAGGCGAGGTCACCCTTCACCAGCGCGGGGTTCACGTTCGGGAACGCCTTCTGCAGGGAGGCGAGATCCGGAAAGACGATCAGCGAGGCAAACGCCGTCAGGTACCAGGGCCACGGGCGAATCGCGTAGTTGATGACCTGATAGAGGATCGAGCCAGCAACACAATGGTTCTCGCTCTTCGCCGAGAGCATGCGCTGGACGATGTAGCCGCCGCCGCCCGGCTCGCTGCCCGGATACCAGACGTTCCACCACTGGATCGCGATCGGGATCACGAACACAGAGACAAAGAGCTCCGTGTTATTCACGTCCGGCAGAAACGAGAGATGCTTCTGAACAACCGGGTTCTGCATCATCGCCGCGAACCCGCCGACCTCGGGACGGCCGAGGGCATACACCATGCCCACCACCGCGCCGACCATGATCAGGATAAAGAGAAGAAAATCCGTATAGATCGCACCGCGGAACCCCCCAAGCGCCGAATAGATGATCGAGCAGACCGACGTCATCACGATGATCGTCCACTGGTCGAGCCCGAAGAGCACCTGGCCGATCTTGATCGCCGCGAGCATCACGAGCCCCGTGGTAATCACGTTGAACACGATCCCGAGGTACAGCGCGCGGAACCCCCGCAGGAAGGCTGCGGCCCGCCCCGAGTAACGAAGCTCGTAGAACTCGATATCGCTCTTGGCGCCGGACCGCACCCAGAGCTTCGAGTAGACGAACACCGTCAGCATCCCGGTCAGGAGGAACGCCCACCACTTCCAGTTCTCGGAAAGACCCGAGTTGCGGATAAACTCCGTGAACATGTTGGCGGAATTCGTAGACGTGGTTGCGGCGCACATGGATACGCCGATCAACCACCATGGCATCGACCGCCCGGAAAGGAAGAAATCCTTCGCGTCCTTCGATGCTTTGCGCGAACAGCCAAACGCGATACCAACAAGCGCCGCGAAAAACAGGACGATCGCCATCCAGTCAAGAAAATTGAATCTGACGGTGTATCCCATTTGATAGAATTGTAGCGAAAACGCATTGCCCTTAATAGACATAAACGCGAAAAATATATACAATAAATGCGAAATGAAAGCGAAGGTTCTGCTCATCCTGCCGTCGGATAAGTTCCTTCACCGGCAAATTATCGAGGGCGTTCTCGCGCACGGGCGCGAGCATGGCCCTTGGCAGTTTCACTTCGAGACCGGGGACCGTTACGAGCAGGCGCTCGGCAAGGGTCGCAATCAGGCTTGCTCCGGCATCATCGCCTTGGTGCGTGAACGAAGCCAACTCGCAGAACTGCTTACGCTGAACAAACCTATCGTTCTCATCAATCCGCCCTCCCCGCTCGGAGGACGTCAAAAGGCAAAACCACCACCGCATGCCGTTTATGTCAACCGGAATCAGGAGGATGTCGGCAAAACCGCTGCGGAGTATTTTCTGGAACGCGGATACCGACAGTTCGCCTTTGTCGGAACACCTCAAGCCGCACTCTGGTGCGAGCGCCGTTTAAACGGATTTTGCAAGCGTCTGGCTGATGCCGGCTTTTCCTGCAACGTCTACACCTCCAAGATCAATACTGCGGCAGATGACTTCTCTCTGGAAGCCAAGGCGCTCTCATCGTGGTTAAAGAAACTGCATCCGGGAACCGCCCTTTATGTCGTACGTGACCGGCGAGCGCTTCAGATCCTAGAGATCTGCTCCGATATCGGCATCTCCGTGCCTGAAACGATATCGGTTCTCAGCACAGACAATGATGTGGTTCTCTGCGAATCGACAAGCCCCTCGCTCTCTTCCATCTTTCTGAACGGCGAAAACTGTGGACAGCTCTGCGCACGACTTCTGGATCGGCTTCTCCGCAAACGCAAGGTCGAACCCTTTGTCGACCTTGCGTTCCCGCAGGTCATAACCCGCCAATCGACTGACAACACGCTAATTCCAGACCCTTTCCTCGCAAAAGCACTGGCAATCATCCGAAAAGACCTATCCGTTCCGCACACCATCGAAGAAATCGCTCAAACGTTGAATGTCTCTAGGCGTACTCTGGAATTGAAGGCCCGGCTAGTCCTCGGAAAGACGCTGAAAGAGGAAATCGACAGCATCCGACTTAACGAAGCCGTCAGACTTCTCGCCAACTCATCCGAAGCGATCGTGAAAATCGCCTCCAAGTGCGGTTTCTGCGGCGCGAGCCATCTCAACACACGCCTTAAGACGGTCTTTGGCTACGGTTCGTCTGTTTTCCGCTACCGAGACCCACGATAAGGTAGCCAAGTCGCAGAGGTTCTCGATCATATTGTGTCCTGTCCCCTAGTCGCAACACCCTTATCCCCAGTCTCCGATATCCCGCAACACCATCTCCTCATCCCGTGCGATGCTCTGCGCGTTCATGCAATAGGCCCTATCCCGTATCGCGCCATTATTTGGATACACTAGCGTCCCACGGAACTCACCTACATTTTGTCACACCTTACCGCGCACACGCGGCCAGAACGACCGCGACGACCGTAGAGGCAAGCCCGACCGCAGCTTCGTAGGGGATCAATTTCAGACGGTCCTTTACCGGCATCCCGACCGCACCGCCGGTCGCATGGAAGAAACTGCCGTGCGGCAGGGAGTCGATGATCGTCGCACCGGCATGGATCATCGCCGCAGAAGCGAGTGCGGGCACCCCGGCTGACACAAGCGTGCCGGAAAAGGTCTGCGAGGCGATCGTCGCGCCAGCGGTGGTCGAAGCCGTCGCCCCGGCCATCAAAAAGCCGGAAACCGGCGCGAGCGCCATGGTCGGCAGATGCAAAGCCCCAAGCAACGCGATCATGTCTTGGTTGAGCCCCGAGTCCTTGACAATTCCGGCAATGGTGCCGGTGCCGATCAGGAGAATGGAGACCCCGATCACCTTCGAAAGGCCGAACTCGGAGTTGGCGACGGCATCACGCCACCTGCCGGTCACCAGATTGCAGACGAGGCCACCTACAGGCAGCGCAACGAGCGGATCAACCGCGATGCCGAAGAGCGGGCGGAGCGCAAGCAGAACGACGACGGTCAGGGGACCTATCACCGCCTGCAGAAACGAAGGCAGATCTGTTGCGGAAGCCACGTCATCTTCGGCGGCCTCCGTCGTCACGTCCCCTGCCCGTCTGGTCATAACCATCGAAAGCAGAATCGTCACCACGAGTGCCGCGATCGCCGGAATGATGTTTGCCCCCATCAACGAGGTCAGTTCGATTTTGAAGGCATCGGCCGCGGCAATCGTGTTAGGATTCGGCGAGATGATGTTACCCGCCTTGCCGCCGCCGATCATCGCCACGAGGAGCGCACTCACCGGCAGCTTCGCCTTGCGTCCGACCGCGAGCGCCACCGGCGCGACCGTGATTACCGCAATATCGATGAACACCCCGACGGCGCAGACGATCATCGTCGACAGGGCGACCGCCGTCAGCGCCAACCGCGTACCCAGCGCACCGACGATCGCGTCCGCGATCTTCGCCGCGCTCCCGGTCTTCACCAACGCGCCGACAAGGACGCCGGAGGCGAGAATCCGGAGGACGGACGGCATCATCGCTTTGGTGCCGTCGATCATCGCGGCGACGGAATCGGCAAGTCCGCCGCCACCGATCAAACCACCGGCGAGCGCCCCGAAGATCAGGGCATAGGCCGGGGTCACCTTGCGGATGATGAGGAAGATCGCAATCGCAAGCCCGATCAAGGCACCGTAAGTCGTAAACATAAGGAGTCGAGAGGGTAAAGGTCACGCGCGCGCCAATTGCTTGGGTTCACGCCCCCGAAACTGAAAGGATAGTGTACACCGTGCTGCGGCAGCTCGTCCAATGGATTCCTAAAGGCCAATAAAATAAAAACAAGTCCCGTCAGCCAGTGGCCAGCGCAACACTGGCCGCTGGCTGACGGGTTTTAGAATAAATCCAGAAGCAAGCGTAATCGGTTCGTGACAGGGAGGTGCGAATCCGGGCGGCGTTTCACGCCGCCGCCTTTGAACGCCGAACGCCCAACGCCGAACTCAGAACGTCGAAGTGAAAAAACTCCCAACTCCTTGCCTATAATTTGACAGGATGACAGGATTTTCAGGATTGAACAACATCATGGTAATCATGGATTTCTTCCCGCCGAAGCGAAGCTGTCGGAAATCATGTCCTATAATTTGACAGGATTACAGGATTTTCAGGATTGAACAACATCATGGTAATCATGGATTTCTTCCCGCCGAAGCGAAGCTGTCGGAAATCATGTCCTATAATTTGACAGGATTACAGGATTTTCAGGATTGAACAACATCATGGTAATCATGTCCTAAACTTACTTCCAAGGTTTTTCGCGGCGGAGCCGCGCGGCGGGCTAAATCCTAAATCCTAAATCCTAACTCCTAAATAAATCCTACATCCGCGCATAGCGCGGAAGACGCCCGCGCTCCCGACTGCGCACACAAAAACCACGCACTAAACTCGCATGCCCCTGTCACGAACCGATTACAGAGCAAGCCCAATTGACGCAACGGGTCAGGGGTGATATTGTAAATCGTAAGTCCAACAAAGGGGAACACACATGACTATGCACGAAACCAATGACCTGCGGCTGCTGGCTGAAGAGGAAAACGGCATGTCAGCGAGGCCGGGGCGCCCGTCCCTGCTCCACAAGACCGGAAAACTTCTGTTCTGCGGATTGACGGCGATGGGGTTGGCCGGTGCGTTATCCGCACGCGGCGATCTCTACGTGAACATCGCGACGGGCAACGACGGGAACGACAACCCGAATTCTGCGGAGAGGCCGTACAAGACACTGCAACGGGCCATCACGCGCCTGAACGAGCTCAAGGTGGACGGTGTCGTGATCCACGTCGCGCCCGGCACGTATGCGCCGGCAAACTCGACCTTCCATGGCCATGAATTTCCGCGGCTCAATTTCTCCGTTGTCGGCGAAGGGACCGCGGAGAACCCCGTCGTGATTGACGGCGGGGGTTCGAATGCCTGTTTCCGCATCACGAATTCGAAAAAGATCGGCGCGTTCTCCAACATTATTTTTCGAAACGGTCTCCACTATTCCGGCGGCGGTATCGGCTGTCTGGCGGGCTGGACGACGTCCGGTGTCTCAGGGGTGACGAACTGCGTGTTCGAGAACTGCCACTCGACGAACGGCTGCGGCGGCGCGGTGATGTCGTACGGCTATACGACGTCCTTTTCAAATTGCACGTTCCGTAATTGCTCGGCAGCACGTGTGGATAAAGGATCATGGTCCGGACAGGTTAGGAACGGTTGCGGCGGTGCGGTGATGCTCTACGCCGTGAAGGGTGATTGTGACTTCACGGCGTGTTCATTCGAGACGAATGCGGCGTCCGGGAGCGGTGGAGCGGTGATGATGCAGGTGGATGACGCGCCCGGCGGGACGATGGAGCATTCCGACATCGGCCTGCGTCTGACGGACTGCACCTTTGTCGGGAACACGTCGGGCGGACAAGGCATCGTGAACGGCATCGTCCGTTCGTGCGAGCGGACGGCCTTCACCGGCAACTCGGCCTCCTGGGGCAGCGTTTGGTTTTTAGATGGTTATCTGGGGACGAAGTACGGTGGTGCCTACTTTGTCACGAATCGCTTCGTGAACTGCACATTCACGGACAATCTCGGTACCAACGTCGGTTGCTTCGGGTGGAGTTACTCGAAACGTTTTGAATTCGAGCACTGTACGTTCGCTGGCAACACCTCGTTGAACGGCGCCGCCGTGCTCCAGACTGATGGACATTCGCCTCACTGTTTCTTCCGGGACTGTACCTTCAGCCGCAACGCCGGCGAGGGCGTCTTAGCGGTCACGTCCCACAACGGGGCGAACTTCACCCTCGAGCTCGCGCGGACCGTGTTCACGGAAAACGACGCCGGGTCGAAACCGCTGTTCCAGAATTTGTCGGCCAGCCGCATCCTGAACTCCCGCTTCTCCGCCAACTGTGGAGGCAGTGTACTTGATTTCGCGTCCGGAGGCGGCGGGGTCTACCACACGAACACATTGCGGAACTGTCTTCTCGACCACAACACGAACACCGTCAACGAGGGCATACTGCGGATTTTCTGGACGCTTGCGGAGACAGCGGACGTCTGCAACAACACGTTCGTGGACAATGTCGCGACGGACCAGCCCTCCGCTCTCTGGATCAACAGCGTAGCCTCCTACGAGGATCTTGGCTGCCACTACGCGAACAACCTCTTCTTCGCGAACCGCAAGACGGACGGCACGTCCGTGAAACAGACGGCCGGCGTCTTCAACTCCTTTGCGACGAACAACTGGATCGAGGTGGGCGGCACGACGCTCGCGGACGGCACGCGGGGTAACATCGTTGGCGTGGACCCGAAATTCACGAACCGCGCGGATGGCGACTACACGATCAGCGCGGCGTCGGCCTGCCGGGACCGCGGCGCCTTTTTCGAGTGGATGACGGGTGCATGCGACATCCGGGCAAACCCGAAGTACCCGCGCGTGACGGGCGCGGCGCCCGATATCGGGTGCTATGAGTGGCTGCCCGAGCGTTATCTCACGGTGATTGTCCGTTGAACGTCCGGAGGATCGGGATGGACAGGTTTCTTCTTTTCCTAGCCCTTGCCGTGCCGGTCGTCGCGGTCGGCGAGACGCGCTTCAACGGCATGAAGTACTTCGGCGCGCCAGGGGACTGGATTTCCGTACGGTTGGATGGCTTCACGACCGAGGAACTGCCCGCCCTTTTTGAAAACGATGGCGTGCGGCAGGTGATCGTGCGGCACGAGGTCCCGAATATCGCGGGCGTGCATGGCCCGAAAGGTTTCCCGTTCCCGAACTGGGGCGATCTCACCGTGACACTGCGGAGTTGGGACGGGGCGTTCTCCCGCGTCCTTGGAACACAGAAGACCGGCTGCTGGGGCTTCGGCCAGGAGCGTCGCTTTCCGCTCTCCTTCAAGGGCCTGAAGCCGGGCGCTTACCTCGTTGTCGCGGAGATGCCGCCGCATATCCGCGCGGAGGGAGTCTTCAACCCCACGAATACCGGTAGCGGGGCGATCGGCCTGCCGATGCTTTACGGACGCAACGCGATGCGCTTCGCGATTTATCCGAAGACAGATCCGCACCGGGTGTTCGGCGTGGGGAACCGGATGATCCACACGGGCAAGTGGTGGACGGGGTATCAGCTCGCGAACACGCTCGAGGCCCGTGACCTGCAGCCCGTCTGTGTAAGCGATGGGGATTCCTTCCAGAACGCGATTCTGGGGGCGTACCGTGTGGAACATACGACCGTCGACTCGGCCGGCCCCACGAACGTGCCGCACCTGAACAACCCGGTCGCGCGGATGCTCGACATCTTCTCGCCGACCGGGCGGGTCGAACTCGTCCGCCGCGGCGAGGAGACGGGACGCCGCCTCGCCAAGGACGCCGGTGTGTTGGCACTTGCACTGGGGGGCGAGAAGCCGAGCTTCAACGCAGGGCGGGTGTGTCCCACGGAATGGGCGGATGCCGACTTCCGAGCCTTCTGCCGCGCACGCTACACGAACGACCTTGCCGCCGCAAACCGCGTGTGGGGACGCACCTTCACGGACTGGCGCGAGGTGCGTCAGCCGATCTACGGCGTACAGTCCGCCGCAACTGAAAAGACGGGCGCCGCCGCGATCGACTGGTACGCGAACATGGGCAACATGAGCGATGAGTTCGTGAAAGAGATCAATCGACCCGAGAACGTCGAGTTCGCGATGGACTGGTACCGCTGGATCACGAAGGCCTCGATCGAGATGTACGCCACGTACGCGGATGCGGCGCGGCGGCACGACCGCAAGACGCTCTACACGAACAATTATTGCTGGCCGAACTTCTTCGCCCATCTCTGTCTGCCCACCTGGCGGCGTCTGGATGCGGCCGCGCTCGACTTCCAGTATGTCTGCACCTTCCCGCGTACGCTCGGGAGTAACAGCGAGATGATCGAGATCGCCGAGATGACGGAGTCCGCGATGGGGAACAAGCCCATCTACGGTTTCGAGGTCTACGTTCAGCCGCATTACCCGGCCGAGATGGCGGCGCTCCAGAATTGGGCGATGGTTGCGCACGGGATGCGTGTGAACCTCGTCTTCGCCTGGAAACCGTATTCGGACTACGGCGGCAAGGTGTTCGAGAACGGCCCGAAGGCCTGGACGCGTCCTGCGGACGCGAAACCGATGTGGATGATTATCGACACGGACGGAACGCGTCTGCCCTGCTATGCGGCCGTAAAGCGTTCAAGCGAGGAGATTGCCGCCTGGCATTCTCAATTCGATGCGCTCAGTGTCCGCCGTACGCGCGGCCGCACGGCTGTTTACCTTTCGGACGAGACGGGGATGTACACGATGTTGCGGACGGGAAACCGCCCCTACCTCGAGAACCACCTCTGCCATGCGCGTAATCGAATTGCGAGCGGGCTCCGTCTCGGCGGTGTCCGCATTGAGTACTTGGACGACGAGACGCTCGAAAAACTGGTCCGCCGGGACTTCGACGCCGTCGTACTGCCGCCCACACCGCGGATTGCGCCGGAATCCGCACGGCGCCTGGACGCATTCGAGCGTGCCGGCGGCGAGGTGATCCGCCTCGACGACTGGTCCGCCGACTTCTTCGACCGCTATCCGCAGATTCCGCGCAGCGCCTACTGGCGTGCGCCGGATGGACGGGTGAACGACGTGGTGGTTGTGGTACGCACGCAGGAGGGCACGGGCCGCCGTTTTGTCTTCGTGCTCAATCGCACGGGCGAGGCGGTTGAGGGTGAACTCGCGGGCCGAGACTTTACGGAAGGGCAGACCTTCGCCGATACGCTCCGTGGTGGGAAGGTTGGTCGTTCCTTCCGTCTTGACGGCTGGGGTTATCGTGTGCTCTTGTGCGACTGATCGTGTTTTGCAACGGACAATGAATATTTCCCAAGGCCGATCTTCTCCTTTCGGGATCGATGAAGACCTGAAAAACGGGGTAAGTCCAATCTTGTTTCCCCTGACGGGATGAGTTGTTTTGCTTTTGGGATTCCCGAGCGCAAGGAGCTGCTGCCCTGGTTCACGGAGCGCTTCGCGCCGGTCTACAACCGCCGCTGCGCCGCCTGCCACGGCGAAGCGAAAGGCGATCTGGGGCTTGCGAACCCGCAACAGTGGTCATGGCTCAATCTGACCCGGCCCGCATGGAGTCCGGCACTCAACGCGCATCTCGCCAAGAGCGCGGGCGGACGCGGCATCTCCGCAAAGGATTTCATGTTTCGCGATACGAACGATCCCGACTATCAGGCAATGCTCGCCGCGATCACAGAGGGCGGTAAAAAGGCCTATGAAGTTCCCGAAGCGGACATGCCCGGTTTCATCAACCGCTCGCAACACCGCGCCTTCGTCTACCTTAAAAAAGACTGGTCCGGCGGCATCAGCGAATGGCGCGTGGAATAAGCGCGCTTGGGGTTCTGGTCGCAAGTTTCATTCTTTAACGCAGAGGCGCAGGTTTTTTTGAGGGCAGGGCTGGCCGCAAGTCGCGGGTCGCGAGTCAACCTCTCTTGTTGCGACCACGCAGTGGTTCGCAACCGTGAGAGTAAAAGCAACGCCGTGCCTTTTCGAGTGTTTGTTTTCGTGGTTAAAACTCACTTCAGCGTTCGACGTCCGGCGGCACTCACCGATAAATGTCACTTCGGTGACCAATGGCGATAACTGTGACCACAAGCCGTGCATCGTGAATCTCATAGATCACACGGTAAGCTCCGACACGGATTCGCCACGCAGGACGTCCAGAAAGTTTGGTGCAACCGACTGGGCGTGGATTCGCGGCAAGAGCCCGAATCGCGGCAATGATGCCGGGCTGGGCACTACGATCAATTCCCGCAAGTTGCTTTTGGGCAACGCGCAGAATATCGATCGCATAGTTCACGCCTGACAATCCTGTTCGATCTCGCGAACGGCCAGTTCGAAGGGGATCTTGTCGGCAGCATGGCGCTGGGCTTCGTCGTATGCGCGGATATCGTCCAGTTCCTCCAACTCGCTGACGATGTGTTCCCACTCATCCGCCGTCACCATAACCGCCTTGCGCTGCTGGTGCTCGTCGACAACGTATTTTGGACTTAAAGCTATCACGGTATCACCACAGAGATCATTATGGCCGAC
>Ga0208694_1000783_pt1 | contig 44357 bp, 35 predicted proteins | sample AD_UKC078_MetaG_FD_184442 | JGI IMG/M metagenome (GOLD analysis project Ga0208694, IMG submission 184442) | Active sludge microbial communities of municipal wastewater-treating anaerobic digesters from USA - AD_UKC078_MetaG (SPAdes) (version 2) | ecosystem: Engineered > Bioreactor > Anaerobic >...
GACACCAAAACGGGAGGGGTCCAGTCTGCCAGCGATACGCTCGGCCATGTAAGAACGCCAACGCCAGAATACATCATCGAATCGGACCTGTGTATCTTTCTGTATACGTTTCATGCCCACCATGGGTTGAAAAGGAAGGGATTTATCTCCCGAATGAGGGCCGAAGTAGCCCAATGCCTCTTCCAACTCCGCATTCATAGCAACATGGAGCACATTATCTTCCATGGAGTCCGCCACGTCTATAACTCTTACTACATCTTCCAGATGACTATAATCAGGAAGGATTTTTGAGAACAGGCTTGTTGCTTTTCGCAAGAATACTTCATTAAACACTATCCCTGCTTCATCGGGATAAAGAGGAAGATAACGAATATTTGCCTCCACCAGATCTTGAAAAAAATGAGTCCCAAAGGAAAGTTCAGGCACATAATTTGATTTTGCACGAGCGATTTCGATAAGAGCTGCTGTATTGCTTATGTCAGAATAACTCACTTTAACCCCAAGTTTTATGTCACCACGGCTCCCCCACCTGCCTGGTCCCATAAGAATAAAGCGGCGTTTTGGCAACATGGCGTTGAGCAAGCCAATCGATCTACCAACATCTTCGAGGTCTTCGATTTTCATCAGACCATCATAGGCCTCAGGGTCCACATACACAATGTGAGAGATATCCTTTAAGCTTCCATTTGACACATACCGTTTGGCAGAAAACAAGATATGCCTCCAGTCAATATCTTTAGGTATTGCTGAAGGGCTGCTGTCTTCCCGAAAACCCTGCGGTCGGCATTGCAGTAAATAGAAATCTTGTCCGTCAGAGGCAAATTCAATGTCCACCGGCGTCTCAAGTTTTTCCTCCAATACATTCAATATTGCTCTTATCTTTTTTATAAAAGAAGTGTTCGAAATCAGCCCATCAAAGGTCAGGATTAAATGATCATGCTCAAAATCTAAATCAAAGGCGGGCGGAGTGCTGATATAATCATTCCTGAATACAGAAACGATATTCTGGATATCAGGCACCAAATGGCCGAACTCCCTTACAAATGATAAGGCATCTATGGTTTCGAAGGTATTCTTTTGGAGGTTTATTACATCGATTTTTGAAGGGGAATATCTCTTGATTTCCTCAGGGGCCGTATTGACGCGCAGTCCTGGTTGGCCAGGAGACACAAGAACAGGGAAATCGTCACCCACCCGATCGACTGCCCGCGTGCCCATGCCAGGTACAATGCGAATGATCCCATCACTTCGCTTGATCCTTGGGGACCAGCGAAATTCATTGTTACTCAGCGCAACACCGGCGTAGCAAGGCAGAAAATAAGGTCCTATCTTCCTCCCAACAACCTCCTGAATCATGATTCCCATTTCCTCTGGATAGTCCAGCAGACCCCTTTCTGCCCGGTATTGAATAGAGTCAGGGCTGTAAATGGAAGCATAAATTTCAATAATGGCATTTTTCAGATCTTCCAGACAATCCTTTTTTGCTCCTTGATTGGCGAGAAACAGACTTTTGTATTTCCCTGAAAAGGCAGCTCCGCTCTGATCCTCCAGAAGACTGGAACTTCTTACAATAAGGGGGCTATTCCCCATATCGTCCAAAGCCATGGCCAGGCTCTTGACAACATGAGGAGGGAACTGTGAGTTCTTCATCATCTGAATAATATTGGGATAGTCTATCCGGATCTCATCGAGTTCGCGGTACCTCTGTTCATTCAAACCCTGCAGGTTATTGTAATGAAGAAACTCTCGCATTTCATCGGTGGCTATGTACCATGTTTTCGGTATCTTGATTTCATCGAGTAAAGATATCCGTTCACTTTCACGCTTCAGTACCTCCTTTGCCAAGAATAAACCTGTTGCCTTTCCACCAATCTTTCCATGGCTTCCTGCAGGGTAAATCAGCGTCTGGACAATGTCGTAGAAGCCACGAATGTCGAGGTATTGTTGGGCAATCCGTATGAATCCAGGTTTGTCCGACAAAAAACGACGGATTAAGGCTACCCTAAGCCAGCGTTCCGTAGGCGGATCCAGCATATTGACCGTACCCGCTGTATTTGTATACCTGCTTACCGCTTCAACCACATCACCGATGGAAGTATCGATACGGTCGATAGTCTTTATAAGCGTATATGCTTTTGTCTCCTGTATCCACTTCATTAACCTTGTGGAGATTTCACCATCCGTCATATGCTTGGATGCAATAGAGAAGGCTTTTTCACTTATCTTTGCCAGATCTCCAAGGGGAAGCATTTGACTTGGAAAATTTACTTCTCCTGCAACAGGAAACACCTTTGAACCGAAATTAAGCTTGCACAACTCCTGCTCTGCCTCTCTAATCCCGCGATAGCAGAGATGATTAACCATCTTCCTGCAAATATGAAGAAGCATATCCTGGTCGGTTTTCTGTAAGAGTGCTATTATTGCCATCCAGTCGGCAGCGGTAGGATGTTTTGGAAGACCATCCTTTTCTGGAATGCCCCACTCTTCTATTAAACGCTCCGCTCTTCTGAAAAAAATCGTTTGTTCAATACGGTCTGCTATTGTTTTGATGAGTCTTTTTTCTTTTTCGAGAAAGTAGCCCTCATCCGTCTTCGAAACTTCATCAATGTATGTTACGGTGATCCGCCCAACAACCTTACCACCTGCTTTGATGTCTACCCCATCCGAGATCCGTGATCTTGCAAAATCTGCAGACTGATACCTGTGGTTGTCGTAGGCGATCTCCACCCGGCAAACTTCAGGGAACCTGAATCCAGAGGGCAGTACAAGGACAATCCGTTCAAACATCTCAGTGAGAGTTAGCCCACTGTTACCTAGTATCTCATCGACCTGATAGAGGCAATCCAGTTCTTTGGCTCTCTCTTTCAGGGTATCGAGTGAGGCTCCTTTAGGGTCGCTACTATCCTCCATTAATATTCCCCTTTCTCAGGATTCACCTTGTTATGCCCACCCTCGCATTTTGACTGCCTGCGCCACCCGGTTGATTGCAATGACATAGGCTGCATCACGCATATAAAGGTTTTTCTTTTTTGCAAGATCGTACACCGCCCGATACGCCGAGGTCATTTTTGTATCCAGTTTTTCCAGGACTTCTTCTTTCTCCCAATAATAATTCAAGTTTGACTGGACCTGTTCAAAATAACTACAGGTAACACCACCGGCATTCGCAAGAAAATCGGGGAGTAGGAAAATGCCTCGTTCTTTTATGATGTCGTCTGCATCCGTGGTGGTAGGTCCGTTGGCACCTTCCAACAGGACTTTAACCTGTTTACTTATTTTGTTCACATTTTTCGCCGTGATCTGATTCTCCAAAGCAGCAGGCATAAGGATATCCACATCCTGTTCAATCCATTCCTCTCCAGGTAGGATTTTACAACCAGCAGCAGCTGCTTTTTTCTTGTTGATGCACCCAAAAGAGTCGGTTATTTCGAGGAGCATGTTCATTGAAAGGCCTTCTTTCTTCTGATAAGTATATGACACTTTATCTTCATTGTCCCAGCAGGCAACTGCAACAACCTTCCCTCCAAGCTCGGTAAACATTTTAGCGGCATACTGAGCAACATTTCCGAATCCCTGTACGCTGAGACTTGTTTCTTCCAACTTGATTTGCAGGTCCTTTAGGGCTTCTCGCAAGACATATATGGCTCCGAATCCTGTGGCCTCGGTCCTTCCTGTTGAACCCCCCATACCAACCGGTTTTCCCGTAATGAACCCAGGATACCTTCCTCCATGAATGGTTTCAAATTCGTCTAACATCCATAGCATGTGTTTCGCAGTAGTCATGACATCCGGTGCTGGTGCATCAATGTATGGCCCCATCTCTTTGGATAGCTGCCTAACCCACCCCCTGCACAGCCGCTCCTGTTCCCTCTCGCTCAGGTTATGGGGATCGCAAATTACCCCTCCCTTGCCTCCTCCTAACGGGATATCGACTACAGCACACTTCCAGGTCATCCACATTGCCAGCGCTCTTACTGTATCTGCCGTTTCCTGAGGATGAAAGCGGATGCCTCCTTTTGCTGGACCTCTTGCATCATTGTGGAGTACACGAAAGCCTTTAAATATCTTCATTTTGCCGTCATCCATGCATACCGGAATCAAGACATGATGTTCCTTTAAGGGCTGGCGCAGCAAATCGCACGTTGCCTCGTCGAGACCGATAAAAGAGGCTACCTTATCGAACTGCGCCTGGGCATTTGTAAAGGGGTTATAAGAACTCTTTTCCATATATACTTCCTCCTTCTTTCATATATTTTCACAAAGACATAGAAGCAACCTATTCTACAAAAGGTTGCATCATTATTTATCTTTAGGCAATGTCCATAGAACACTCCATATCTTCCCATGTTTCATTAGCTTATCTTTGATAGTCTATCGGTATTCTTCACAACACCATACTTCTCCCCTGTTCTTTGGGAATGGACAGGAATCGTAAATGGCACAATCACTGCAAAGGCCTCTGTTTTTCAGGTACTCAGGCCTCACAGGCATGTATTGAGACCCTTCGTCAGACTTAGCCTCTAAGGAATTCTTCTCACACATACCACTCTCCTGTGTCGGATCGTATGCACTGAATTCCTCACACTCCAACGCCCATGCCGCACTCGAATTGACAAGGACACAGTAAGGAGCAGCGAAACAGAATGTACACAGGTCCATCCTGTCTTTTCCTCTCACGGGAAGTGTATCGCCTTTCTTTTTTCGTGCAGAAAAGTTCTTCATTTTCAGCCTCCCCTGTTTTCGAAGTTGAAGACAAAATCCGTTAAGCAATAGACATGCCAGCCTTTCTGAGAAACATATAACAGAACAGTGATAGAGAGAACATTATAAAATCCATACATTTATATGTCTGTTCGCAGAGTATGTCCAATGGTTACACACGTATAATGCGATGACATAAACCGGGGAAATTCTACCCAACTGGGACTATTTCTCCATTTGAGTGTTTTCATCCTGACTATCTAAACCTTTACAGACTGACTACTTTTTTGCAGTTTCTTACGAAGAGTCTTACGGTCTATTCCGAGCACAGCAGCCGCTCTAGTCCTATTCCCCTTAACAGAAGCAAGGACGTTGCGAATGTATCGTGCCTCCACATCAGCAAGAGTCCGGGTAAAATCTTCCTCCTTACAGACCGAAAATCGAAGAAGCTGCGGTAAATCAGGTGTTTCGACAATATCTCCATCAGTAAGGACAATGAGGCGCTGTAAAACATTCTGCAATTCTCTCACGTTCCCTGGCCAATGATAATTTTGAAGCACCTGCAAGGTTTGCGATGAAAAAGCCGGGACCGGTTTGCCCATCTCTTCAGCTAATCGCTCCGAAAAATGGCGTATCAACATGAGTATATCATCACCCCGGCTCCTTAAGGGCGGCAGTTCGATAGCCAACACATTGACCCTAAAAAAAAGGTCTTGTCGGAAAAGTCCTTTCTTAACAAGGGCATAAAGGTCTTTGTTCGTGGATGCTACGATTCTCACATCGACCTTTCTTGTGCGGCTTGAACCGACCATGCAGACCTCTTTATCTTGAAGCACCCTGAGCAGCTTAATCTGCATATTCAAGCTCGTTTCACTGATTTCATCAAGAAAAATCGTGCCTCCGTCCGCTGTCTGAAAGAAACCTGCACGTGAATCTATAGCTCCGGTAAAAGCACCTTTCATGTGTCCAAAGAGTTCGCTTTCAAGCAGTTCTTCGGGGATAGCACCGCAGTTAACAGGGACAAAGGGTGCTGATGCTCTGTTGCTGCTGTAATGAACAGCCCTGGCAACCAACTCTTTTCCCGTACCGCTTTCCCCGGCGATCAGGACTGTTGCCGACGTCAAAGCTGCTTTTGCAATGAAATCTCTAACACCTGCCATAGCCGGCGACTCGCCAATGAGACCGTAGGAGGTGGTTATTTTTTTTGTGGGAAATCTGCTTGCTGCCCTTCGGGTATGGAGTTTACGGAGCGTACTGGCCACGGCTGAAAATAGTTCTTCATCGGTAAAAGGTTTTGCCAGATACTCTTCCGCACCAGTTTTTATCGCCTCTACTGCACCCTTCACGCTCGGATATCCTGTAATTATTATCACTTCCATATCACTGAAGTTCTCACGGATATGTCTTAAGAGATGCACCCCGCTCAAACCGGGCATCTTAAGATCTGTAATGACGAGGTCAATGGGGGTAACATCAAGGATCTTGATAGCTTCAGTAACATTCAACGCAGCAAAAACCATGTACCCGGCGCTCACCAGGTTGCGATGGAGCACCTCCAGTGTTGCAGCGGAATCATCTACTATGAGAATACGGTCTTTATCGTCCGTACAACGTACCATACGTTTATCTATCAGGGTGATCTTCTTTTCTTAAAGGCAGCTCAATTCTGCACTTTGTGCCTCTCCCTACCTTACTTGCAACTTTTATGGAACCCCCATGGGCAGTAACAATGCCATGAACGACAGGTAACCCCAATCCTGTTCCAGTTCCAATATCTTTTGTGGTAAAGAAGGGTGTGAATATTTTTTGTAGAACATTCTTTCCCATGCCAGCTCCGGTATCCTCTACTAAAATGCAGGCTTTCGCATGGTCCTTTAGTGTGGAAATCGTTATTTTACCGCCCTTTGACATCGCCTGTATGGCATTGACTATCAGATTCACAAACACCTGATGTAACTGTGATGGGTCTGCATCAATCTTTGGCAAGTCAGGCTGGAGTACACATTGGAACTCTATCCCATCACTGGCACACTTTGATTCAAATAAGCCAATCGCATTTTTTACAATATAGTTGAGGTCTACTTTGGTTTTCTGTGGTGACACCTGACGGGAAAAAACAAGTAGTTTTCTTACTATTTCGCGAGCATGGAAAGATGAATTGACTATCTTATCAACATCTGCCTGCACCTGATCGGGAAGTCCGGGACTCTTTTTTATTAACTGAGCGAAACCAAGTATGTGATTGAGCGGTTCATTCAGTTCGTGGGCAACACCGGCTGCAAGCTGACCTATTGTTGCCAGCCGGTCTGCGTGTCTAAGTTGTTCTTCCAGATTCAGTTTCTCCTGTTCTGCTTCTCTCCGCATAATGATTACTGCAATCTCGTTTGCAACAGCATCGAGAAGGGCCCGCTCTTCGTTGAGAAATGGTCCTTCATCACGTTCTGGCTTTTCTTCCACATATGAGATTTCAACATAACCACGTCTTTTGTTGCGAATGACAATTGGCGTCCTCTGTCGATGCCTAACACGTTTAGGGTATTCCTTTGCTGAGCGAGAATGACCATCGAGAACGATTCTGGCACAAGCTATGTCCGGGTATAACCAGGCAGAGGGAAGAATCCCGGTAATACCCTCAAGTACTTTGCCAAGAGCTGTGCCAGCATTGGCGGCAAGGTGGGCTATGCGGTACAGACAGGAGAGTTCTTTAACGCGCTCCAGTAAATTTAATTTTGTTTGTTCATTGAGATTTGCACATGCTTTCATTTTATTTCATTGTTCAAGTTTAGACAATACATGGAATTATTTCAAGAAAAGATATTTTAGAACAACGTTCACAACTGTTTGCCAAGACCCCAAGGGGTGTTGTATGCTTTGTTATCTATGGACCTTTTCGGAAATGAGACTCATCTTGACGCGAGTATACAAAAACCTCTTGCAGACAGAATGAGGCCGAAAAACCTCGACGAAGTAGTCGGGCAGGAACATCTACTTGGAAAAGGGAAGATACTTCGGGTTCTTCTCGACAAAAGGGATGTGCCCTCCTTAATCTTCTGGGGACCTAGCGGTGTAGGGAAAACCACTCTGGGCTGGCTCATTGGAAAACACATGAAGCTACCTTATGTTTCGCTGAGCGCGGTCAACATCGGCATTAAAGAAGTAAAGGAAATTATTCAGAAGGCTAAGCACCAGAAGATAATTATCTTTATAGACGAGTTCCACCGGTTCAACAAGCTCCAGCAGGACACCTTTCTACCCCACGTAGAGAATGGAGATATTGTCCTTATTGGTGCTACAACAGAAAATCCTTCATTTGAGATCATTTCTCCACTCCTTTCCCGAATGAAAGTGCTTACCCTTAAAGCTCTCGAACCGAAAGACCTTACAACAATACTCAGGCGCGCACTCAACGAAGACCATGAGCTCAAAAATGCAACGTTGAGGATAGATGAGGCTACCATTGAGGAACTTGCCCTCCTTGCAAATGGTGATGCCAGGAAAGCTCTCAATCTCTTGGAAGTATGTTTTAAAATGGCTAAAAAAGAGGGTAAAGAAGAATCTGTTATTGATCGCAATGTTCTACGAGAAGCATACCAGAAAAATACCGCTGTTTATGATAAAAAAGGTGAGATGCACTACGATCTTATAAGTGCTTTCCACAAAAGTATGCGGGGGTCAGACGCTGATGCCTCTCTTTACTGGCTGGCACGCATGATTGAGGGTGGTGAAGACCCTCTTTTTATTATGAGGAGGATGGTTCGATTCGCATCCGAAGATGTGGGGAATGCTGATCCCCAGGCATTGATGCTCACCATGGCTGCCATGGAAGCCTTCAATTTTATTGGCCCACCTGAAGGCTACCTGGCTATTGCCCAGGCCTGTGTCTACCTTGCCCTCTGTGAAAAGAGCAATGCTATCTATGTAGCATATGGTCGGGCAAGTTCAGACGCACGGGAGCTTCCGGAGTACCCTGTACCTCTTCACATTCGGAATGCACCCACAAAGCTCATGAAGGAACTGGGATACGGTGAAAATTACCTTTATCCCCATAATTTCGAGAATGGCCTTGTATCACAGGAATACTTCCCTCCTGAGATAAAAGAGAAACATTATTACTTTCCGAGCAACAGAGGGTATGAGCAGAAACTTCTCGCATTTATGGACAAGGTGAGAAAAGTAAAAGGAAAAGACAGCTTGTAGCTCATGGCTGATGGTAAAAAACATAGACAACTCAACAAGGGATAAGAAAAGGAAGGAATGGAGATACCAGAAAACAGGCTCATAGACAAAATCAGAAGATTCGCGGATAGATCGAGGGATGTCTTGCGGGGAATTGGGGATGATGGGGCTGTGATAAAGCTTTCTCAAGGTTCTTACGTGCTTGTTCAGGATGCTATGGTTGAACATGTCCACTTTAAATTCTCCTTTACAAACCCATATGACGTGGGGAAAAAAGCAGTCTATGTTAACATCTCGGATGTGCTGTCTATGGGTGCTCTGCCTCTCTATTTCCTCGTCACCATTGGAATCACGCCTGCCCTCACATCGAAAGACATAGGCCGTCTCTATCATGGCATGAGACAGGCAGCAAGAGAGTTCGGTGCAATCATGATAGGTGGCGACACCACAGAGTCCAAAAATGATTTCTTTATAGATATATCCATGATTGGAAAACTTGTTACAAAAACCTACCTTGGGAGGGACAGGGCTAAAGAAGGAGATCTCATCGCAGTCACAGGCTCCCTCGGCGAGAGTGCTTATGGCCTTCATCTTTTGTTGGAGGGCAAACCAACAAAAGGCATGTCAACCTTTCTTAAACGATATGCGAGCCCCAAGCCCCCATACCCCGTATGGAAAGAAATAGTGAAACATGATATAACAAGGGCAATGATGGACATAAGCGATGGTCTTCTTATAGACCTCGGAAGAATGATGGCCGAGAGCAAAAAAGGCGCTGTTATACATCTTGAAAAATTACCCATACCACCCCTTCTCCGAAAAAAAAACAAGGAAGTTCTCGCTCTCTCAGGAGGGGAGGATTATCAGCTTCTCTTTACCTTTCCAAAAAGTAGGCTCAAAAAGATTCAAGGAATGATACAACAGGGTTATCCTATCAGCATTATTGGTGAGGTTAAACAAGGGAAAGATGTAACAGTCCTTTCTCAGGGAAAGGTCTATGAAGCCCCTGAAAAAGGCTATGAACATTTCGGAAACTCCCGGTGAAAAAACAGATCTTCGTCAAAGACATTACAAAAGAGTATATGGATATCAATGATTTTTTTGTTGTTACCAAAAAAGGGACTTTTTTGAGAAAGAATAACATAAAATACATGACTATAGGACTGAGAGATACAACAGGGGTCATAGAGGGCAAGATCTGGGAACGGGTCGATGAGTTTCAGGATATGTTTGACAAGAATGATCTTGTCTATGTGAAGTCAAAAAGCCGTTTTTACCAGGATAAACCCCAATTGAATATTACAGATATCAAAAGGATTGAAGAACCCCTTACCATAGATGAACTGAAAGCGTTTTTCCCTGAGGGGCAGCGGGCAAGCAAGACAGTACGTGAAGAATTCGCTGAGCTCGTGAACAGCATTCAGTCCCCCTACATTAAGTCACTCTTCTCTGCATTCACAGAACAAAGTGGTCTCGCAGATAAATTCTACTTATACCCTGCTTCTATAGGGGTCCATCATGTTTATCTTGGAGGACTCCTTGAACACTCAGTCTCTGTTGCCCAGATGGCAAAAGAGGCTGTGAGGTTCTGTGGCGGTAATCTGGACATTGTGATTGCGGGCAGTCTTCTTCACGACATCGGCAAGGTTGATGAGATGGAAATTAAGGGAACATTCCGTTATTCAGACAACGGACGGCTTTTAGGACATATTACCCTGGGTGTTATCATCTTTGACTCATTAGTAAAAAAAATAAGGGATTTCCCGATTCAGATTAGCGATATCATCAAGCATATTATTATCAGCCACCATGGCGTAGAAGAGTGGGGGTCACCAAGAAAACCCATGACCATCGAAGCCTTGATCGTACACTATATTGACAATCTTGATGCCAAGGTTGCGGGCGTGAAAGAGTATATGATGGAAAACATGGAGGATGGGACATGGACCACCTTTCACCGGCTCTATGAATCGCGTTTTTATAAAACCCAGGAAGGTGTCTATGGAGATTAGAAGGGTCTTTGTCGATAAGCTTAAGATAAAAAACAACCTTGTCCTTATTACCGGGCCAATGCAGAACTATATCAGCAGTGTTTTGAGGAAAAATACTGGTGACCGTATAGATATCATTGATGGAAAAGGCTACCTTTATCGTTGCACTGTTAACAGCATCAAAAGTAAGGAAGTATTCCTCCAGATACTTGATGTTGTTCATCGTCCTGAAGAAAAGCGACCCAAAGTCACGCTCTGTGTAAGCCCTATTAAAGGCCCACGAATGGATTGGCTTATTGAAAAAGCTACCGAGCTTGGCGCAGATCGAATCCTGCCAACAATTTTCAAAAGAACATTGATTAGGATCGAAGATAAGGAAAAGGAGAAGCTCGAGAGATGGAGGAGACTCGCTATTGAAGCGTCCAGACAGTCAGGACGGTTTACCATTCCGGAAATTATCCCGCCCACTCCACTCCGGGGAATAACTACCCACTTGAATGGCGTACAAAATAAATGGGTTCTCTACGAAAAAGAAAAGAAAACATCCATAAAAGAGGTTATATCCTCACAAAGAGAAAATGGCATCTGTATTGTAATCGGTCCTGAAGGCGGGTTAGAGGAGTCCGAAATCTCATGGCTAACAGAGAACGGTTTTATCTCTTGCACCCTGGGCGAAAGCATATTCAGAGCTGAAACAACGCCCTTGGTGGTACTCTCAATAATCCTTTACGAATACAGTAAAAAATGAGAAAAGCATCAATCCTTTTCAGATTCTTTGCATTTGTCGTAGACATTCTTGTGCTCTTTTTTTTCATATCTTTGTTGTTTGCCGCCATTGTTACAGGATACCTGCTCTCTTCCGGGTCTATTCTTATTCCTCAAATTTTCCTACTGACTTTTATCTTTGCATGTGGTTCCCTATTCACATTCATTTTTTACTTCACATACCTAACAATGAACGGAGGCGCAACTGTAGGAAAACGTTTTTTTCAATTAAGAGTTCTGCGTCAAGACGGTTCTGGACTGAACGCCGGAAGGGCCTTCATGCGAACCATGATCTACCCGTTATCGCTTACTCTATGGTTTGTCAACGTGCTATCCGCTCTTCTTTTGGACGGCCGTATGATACATGATATTGTCGTTGGATCATGGGTAGTCAGGGTGGAATTATGAACCACAGGGGCATGGCAGGATGTGGTTGTCTCATAGTCATTCTTATCATTATCATGCTGTTTACAGGTGCGCTGATGCACCCCATTACGCTTCGTTTTCTCGGCACCCAATTCCATTACGAAGACAGGATATTTACCTCAGATGCCATCTTTGTGCCAAGATTTCCAGAGGACAGAAATGGCGAGCTCTATGCAGCGTCTTTTCAGGATTTCTCTGCGGGTAATGGAAAAGCAATACTTGTTGAGGATGATACTGTTCTTGGGACAAGCATTGTCGAACTGGTCAACAAGATGGCAAAAGCAAGAAACGTGAAAGATGACGGGATAAAGAGAATATCCGCGTCGGGTGAAGGATTGGTAAAAGCCCAAAGGGTTAAGGAACAGATCGAAAAACAAGGATTAAGAAAAATAATCATTATTGTGCCTGACTATGCTTCTCGTCGTTTTCACCTCATGTATGACTCTGCCAGAGCTGGCGGAAAAACACTTTATCTCATAAAACCTGTTCCAGTTACATATTTCAGCAGAGACAAGTGGTGGAAAGATTCAGGCTCAAGAGGTATCCTTGCAGAGGAAATCTTCTCGATAAGTCATTACTACCTTCAAAGATTCAAGTATGGAGAAAAGGAAATGAAAGATAGAGAGAAACGATGATCACTGCGGCAGGCATCTGCTTTGCCTGTTTTCGTGTTCTCCCTTCAATTTTGGCGTTTTCAACTTTGAAAAAACTTTTATAAAACTGATAAGATCCGATCAAACTGAAGGGAACCACACAATATACAAAAAAGTAGAAGACATGACCGGACAGCATTTCCACCTCAGCGACTGGGATAACCAGGAGATTGTGAGACAGGAGGCGTAGAAGAGGCCTAACATCAGACTATGGACGATAAAGTAGCCATCATTGCCCTACACAGGGTGGAGGGAATAGGCTCCGCCATAAAACGCAGACTTGTTGATATGCACGAGAACCTTGCACCTCTTTTTTTAGGGAAAGTAAAGCTTGGTGATGACAGGGTATACAAAAAGATTGTGGCCTTCAAGGGATGGAAAGACATAGATCGGGATATGAAAAAAATCAGCGACATGGGGGCCGAAATATTAACCATAAAGGATAGAGAATATCCAGACCAGCTCCGTAATATTCCAGATGCACCCATCGTGATGTACAAAAAAGGAAGGCTGAAGATTGGAGCAGACACTATTGCTATTGTTGGCTCCCGTGCAGCATCATTTGAGAGTATAAATATGGCAGAAAAGATTGCTCAGACTCTCTCTTCGTCCGGAATCACAGTTATAAGCGGCCTCGCACGAGGAGTAGATGCTGCCGCACACAAAGGCGCACTCAAAGAGAAAGGTAAGACTGTTGGCGTTCTCGGGTGTGGCATTGACATATGCTATCCTGCAGAAAACAGGCCTCTCTTCAAAAAAATTGAAGAAGATGGTTGCATCCTAAGTGAATATGGACTGGGAGAACCTCCATTACCGCACCACTTTCCCATGAGAAACAGAATTATCGCAGGCCTGTCAAAAGGTGTACTCGTCGTGGAAGCTTCTCAGCGCAGCGGCTCCCTCATAACTGCTCGCCTTGGCCTCGAATACGGCAGAGAAGTCATGGCTATACCGGGCAATATTTTTGATGAAGGATACAGGGGCACAAACTCGCTTATCAAACAGGGCGCCAAACTGATCGATGGGATAGAAGACATTATTACCGCATGTTTTTCTGGCTTAACCTTCAAAACGGATAAGCACGTTGATTTAGACAACAATGAACGTTATATTTATGGGATTATTGGGTCCACAAAGATTCATGTTGATGAAGTGGTAGAAAAAAGCGGTATGGAAACGAAGCATGTAATGGCTATTCTCACAAACCTTGAGCTAAAGGAAGCCATAAAAGGTATACCAGGTGGATTCTATTTAAGAATATAATCCAGCTCGCAGCTCATGACTGATAGCTGACAGCAAAATTGGGAGTAAATACATGGGTAAATCATTATTAGTGGTCGAGTCACCAACAAAAATGAAGACTCTATCCAAATTTCTTGGCAAAGATTATGTGATAAAAGCAACCTATGGTCACATCAAAGATCTGCCAAAGAGTAAACTGGGCGTAGATATCGAAAAAGGATTCACCCCACAGTTCCTGACTGTGAAGGGTAAGACAAAGGTAGTGGATGAACTCAAAAAAGTAGGAAAGGATGCTGAGAAAATTCTTATAGGGTCTGACCCTGATCGTGAAGGAGAAGCAATTGCCTTTCATGTTGCTGATGTTGTGGGTAAGAAAAAAGAGGTGAAAAGGGTTCTTTTCCATGAAATCACGAAAAAGGGTGTGCTCGATGCATTGAAAAATCCGACCACTCTGGATGAGTCAAAATACGATGCACAAAAGGCGAGAAGAATTCTCGACAGGCTTGTAGGGTACAAGATCAGTCCACTCCTATGGGAGAGGGTCAGTTACGGACTTTCTGCTGGCAGGGTACAGTCTGTAGCCCTGCGCCTCGTCTGTGACAGGGAAGAAGAGATTGAGGCCTTCGTAAAAGAGGAGTATTGGGTTATAGACGTTGAGCTACAACTTAACTCCGGAGAGATCTTTACTGCGACGCTCGAAAAGAAAGAAGGCGAAAAGATCAAAATTACCTCAAAAGATGAGGCAGAAGCCATCAAAAAGGCGATTGAAGGAAAAACCCTGCTCATAGACAAGATCGAAATCAGGGACAAGCATGTTTATCCACAACCTCCATTCATCACGAGCAGACTGCAGCAGGAGGCTTCCAGAAAACTAAAATTCTCTCCCAAGAGAACTATGATATTAGCTCAAAAGCTCTATGAAGGGGTTGACATTGGCGAGGAAGGCGTAACAGGGCTTATCACCTATATGAGAACTGATTCGGTGAGAGTTTCAAATGAAGCAGTCAAGGATGCCAGAAAGTTTATTGTGAACAGTTTTGGAGAACCCTATCTTCCAAAGATACCACATTTTTTTCGAAATAGAAAAACTGCACAGGATGCCCATGAGGCAATCAGACCGACCTATGTTGAACTGAGTCCTGACAAGATCAAGTCGCATATGGACAAAGACATGCTGGCCCTTTATGAGCTTATCTGGAAACGGTTTATTGCGTCCCAGATGGCCCAGGAAAAAATAAAAACAAAAACAGTCGAAATCGAAGGCGGGGATTACACCTTTGTTGCTCACGGATCAGAAGTCATCTTCGATGGTTTTACAAAGATTTATGAAGAAGAAAAAGAAGATGAAGAAGAAGGGACTTACCTACCTGATATGAAACAGGGGGAAGAGGTTATTCTAAAAGACACAATCCTTAACCAGCGCTTTACCATGCCTCCCCCAAGGTTCTCTGAAGCCTCTCTCATAAAAACACTCGAAACCAAGGGAATTGGGAGACCCTCAACCTTCGCTACCATAGTAAGTACTGTCCAGGAAAGGGCCTATGTAAAGAAAGATAAAGGGAGGCTTTTTCCTACACCGCTTGGCAGAACCGTAAACAAGCTTCTCAAGCAGTTCTTCCCTCTCATCCTTGATATTGACTTCACAGCAAAAATGGAAGACAGACTCGACCTCATTGAGGTCGGCAAGAAAAACTGGATACAGTCACTTGAAAAGTTCTATGAGCTTTTTGATAAAGACCTCTCAGCAGCTCAGGAGGGGATGAAAAGCCTGAAGAAGGAAGAGACAGAGACAGATATTATCTGTGATAAATGCGGTAAAACCATGCTTCTTAGATGGGGAAAAAATGGTGAATATTTGGTATGTAGCGGCAAACCCACCTGTAAAAACAAAAAAAATGTGAAAGTTGAAGATAATGGGACCATCAGGATCGTGGAAGCTGAAATTATGGGAACATGTGGACAATGCGGAGGCAACCTCATTGAAAAGAGGGGCAGGTTCGGAAGGTTCATCGCATGCAGTAACTACCCTGAATGTAAGTATACAGAGCCTTTCAATATCGGTTTCCAGTGCCCAGAAGAAGGTTGTACTGGAAAACTCATTGAAAAGATCTCAAAGAAAAAAAAGAAGTTCATAAGCTGCTCCAGATATCCAAACTGCACGTTCGCCACCAACACGGAGCCAACTGAAGGCCCATGTCCGCAATGTGGGGCACCCACCCTTTTTTCTTCTAGAAAAAAAACCCGTTGCCTTCGTAAGGACTGTGGATGGACATTACAGTAGTAGGAGGTGGTCTCGCCGGAGTAGAGGCCGCCTACCAGCTCGCCAGCCGGGGCCATTCTGTCAGCCTTTTTGAGATGAGGCCCACCAGATACTCGCCTGCCCATAAAACACCACTTCTCTCCGAGCTTGTCTGCAGCAATTCGCTCAAGTCCAAGGAGCTTACCAATGCACACGGCCTGCTTAAAGAGGAGCTCAGAATACTAGGATCGATAGTGATAAATACAGCAGATCAGGCAGCAATCCCAGGGGGAAAAGCCCTTGTTGTAGACAGGGAGATATTTGCAAAAAGAATTACCAGGGAAATTGAGGCCAATCCACTTATCACTGTTATCAGGAGAGAAATCCAGGATATCCCGGCCGGGACTGTCATTATTGCTTCTGGTCCACTTACAAGTAATGCCCTTGCAAAAAGACTGGCAGAGATTACAGGTGTCAATAATCTTTTCTTTTTTGATGCTATCTCGCCGATCATTGATGGCGGGACAGTCGATATGGATAAGGCATTTTTTGGATCCAGGTATGATGAGAATAGCGATGATTACCTGAATTGTCCCATGACAGGAGAGGAGTATGATGCATTTTATAATGCCCTCATAGGAGCTGAAAAAGTTGATTTGCAGCCCTTTGAGAAAACATCATTTTTCGAAGGGTGTCTCCCAGTTGAGATCATGGCACAAAGAGGTCGTCAGACCCTTGCTTACGGGCCTATGAAACCGGTAGGGCTCAAGGATAAAACTGCTGGCAAAGAACCATATGCTGTCCTACAGCTCCGCAGAGAGAACATGGCTGGCACAATGTACAATATGGTTGGCTTCCAAACAAAGCTTACCTACGCAGAACAAGACAGGGTTTTCAGGATGATCCCCGCCTTACGCAATGCTGTATTTCTCAGATATGGGAGTATACACCGAAACACGTATATCAACTCGCCTGCCCTTCTCAATAACTCTCTTTGCCTTAAAGGCCAAGACCAGACATTCTTCGCTGGGCAGATAACAGGCGTTGAAGGTTATGTAGAGTCTGTTGCCATGGGTCTTGTAGCCGGAATTTCAGCTCACGTAAGCATCATGAACCAAGTTTTTTCACCACCTCCGGAAGATACTTGCGTTGGTGCCCTGCTCAACTATATCACTACACCAAATGATAACTTTCAGCCCATGAATATCAACTTTGGGCTGATAAAAAATTACCGAAAGAGAGCGAAAGAAAAGGTTATTCATAATGCTCTCCAAGCAATTTCGTTATGGAATGAAGAAATCGATGAGATCAGTAAAAAGTGAAAAGCAAGAAGTGCTAACACTGGCTCTTTTTGGAGGATTGAAATGGAATCTAAGATAAAAAGGTTGGCGACAAAGGCCATCAACAAGAAAGGTATTTCTGAGGACGATGCAAAATCGCTCTATGAAATAGGGAAGGATTATCCTTTCATGGTATTCGCCTATGGATCAGAGATACGGGAACATTTCAAGGGCAAGAAGATCGATTTGTGTTGTATCATCAACGCAAAATCAGGCATATGTCCGGAGAATTGCAGGTTCTGTGCTCAATCAGCCCATTATCATACTACTGCTCCCGTGTATCCACTCTTGTCAGCGGCTGAGATCATAAAAAAAGCACAGGAAGCAAAGGAGTCGGGTGCACATTTTTTCAGTATCGTTACGAGTGGAACAGCAATAGGAAACAAGGAAGAGTGGAATGAAATCTATGAAGCTATAAAGGGTATCGCGGCTCTTGGCTTAAAGCCCTGTGGCTCCCTAGGTATGCTGACCGACGAACAAGCATCAGCATTGAAGAATTCAGGACTTTACCGGTATCACCACAACCTGGAGACTTCACGAACCTACTTTAAAAAAATATGCTCCACCCATGACTATCAGGATGATATAGAAACAAACATGGCGGCAAAACGGGCCGGCCTATCTGTTTGCTGTGGGGGGATCATTGGTCTTGGAGAGACAATGGACCATCGCATTGAAATGGCAATAACCCTGAAAGAAATAGGTGTAGATTCAGTGCCGATTAATATTCTCAATCCGATCCCCGGTACACCGTTAGAGGGGAATCCCCCTCTCTCCCCCTTTGAAATACTTTTGACAGTTGCGATTTATCGTTTTATTTTGCCTGATAAAGATATCAGACTTTGTGGAGGAAAAGAAAAAAACCTACGTCAACTATTGCCTCTTGCAATCATAGCGGGGTGTAACTCTCTTATGACGGGCAATTATCTTACCACGCTTGGAAGGGAAACAGCACAAGACGTGGAGATGATTCATGACCTCGGACTGAGAGCCACATACGGCTGATACCTATGTTACACCTGTCCATCTGAAATATATCTCTGGTTTATCTTGCTTTTTGTGCTTGATTTTTACCGAAATTCCCAAACTCAACGCTGCAAATTATTGCGCGTTATCCTACTGCCTGTCCGAGTTTAAAGATGGGCAGGTACATAGCAATGATGAGCCCACCAAGTACAACACCAAGAAACATCATGATGAGTGGTTCCATGAGCGATGTCAGGTTCGTGACGAGATTGTCCACATCTTCTTCGTAAAAATCTGCAATCTTGTTCAACATATTGTCCAACGCACCTGTGGATTCGCCTACCTGGACCATTTGTACAACCATAGGAGGGAAGATACCGCTATCCTGAAGTGGTTCCGACATGCTTTTGCCCTCGCTGATTTTTGCCCGGGCTACTATGAGGGCATCCTCAACAATCTTGTTTTTTGCCACCCTGGCTACAATCACAAGGCTTTCAAGGATTGCAACGCCACTGGAAAGAAGGGTGGCCAGGGTTCTTGTTACTCTTGCTACCGACGACTTGAGCGCCAACACACCAAAAACAGGTGCTTTAAGTACCAGTCTGTCTATGGTTCTCTGACCACTTTCGGTTTTGTAGTATCTCCGGAAAAGGAAAACCCCAATGGCCAGGGCAATAATCATGTAAATTATGTAAGATTTCACAATTTTGCTAATATTAATAACAACCTGGGTAGGCAAAGGAAGCTCCGCTCCCATATCTTTAAACATGCCTTCGAACACTGGTATAACAAAAATCAACAACACCATGACCACAGCGATGGCAACAACGATAATGCTGATCGGATAAATCATCGCTGACTTTATTTTCTTTTTCAGCTTCTCGATTTTTTCCATATAGATGGCCAGTCTGTTGAGGACTGTATCGAGCATACCACCCTCTTCACCTGCCACCACAAGGTTCACGTAAAGCTCATCAAAGCATTTCGGGTAGTCTCTCAGCGCATCTGCAAACCTGGAACCACCCTCTATTTTTGCCTTTATTTCTTTTACAATACCACAGAGATTCTTATCTTCTATCTGATTAGATAGGATTTCAAGCGACTGAACAAGGGGTAGGCCCGATGTGATCATCGTTGACAATTGTCTGGTGAAAAGAACTACTGCAAGGGGCTTGATCTTCTTATTTGTATTGACCTTGACAGCCTTCTCCCCGCCCTTTTTCTCAGTAATTTTGGTAACTATTACGCCTTCTTTGCGAAGCGTTGTCCTCAGTATGGCCTCGGAGTCGGCCTTCAACGTCCCGCTTCGTGCCTCACCTCTGCCAGTTTTACCTTGCCATTCGTATAGTGGCATAATGCTATCTTACCTTATCAAAAAAAAGTTTGAAAGAAAAAAGCACCAGATGCAGTCTCGTTTTAACATCGCAGAATAACCTTCTATCATAGTCCATACACGTGACAAATGACAATTATCACCGATCTTTTTATCCTCGGAGAACCGTAAAGAATGTGGTATTGTCTCTTTGTAAGAGGATTACCGCACCTTCTTTAATATTAACTGTTTTCATGGCCTCCTTGAAATCTTCTATATTCTTTATCGGCTTTCTGTTAATTTCTTTAATAATATCTCCTGATTTTATATCACCCTCCTGAGCAGGGCTTCCTGGTTGAATATCAGTTACAATTACGCCACGTCTGTCTTTGATGTTGAGATGTTTGGCTATTTCTGGCGTTATGTTCTGGACGACTAGGCCGAAATCTTTCTCAACTTCGGGCTTTTTTGATGCCTGAATCTTTTCATCTTTAAGTTCGCCAATTACAACGTCCACGGCAAGAGATTTTCCTTCCCTGATGATTCCAACTTTTGCCTTTTTCCCAACTTCAGTCCCACCAACAAGTTTTGGAAGAGTATCTACGTCCTTGATATCTTTCCCATTAAAAGACACGATCACATCACCTCTTTTGATCCCGGCCTTATCTGCAGGACCACCTTCGGTAACATCGGAAACAAGGGCGCCTTCTGATTCTTTCACTCCAAAAGTTCTGGCTATTTCAGGTGTTATCTTCTGTATGACTACTCCCAGCCAACCTCGCGTCACTTTGCCTTTGCTTTTTAATTGTGGGAGAAGTTCTTTTGCCATATTTATGGGAATGGCAAACCCGATCCCCTGGCCACCCGAGACAATGGCTGTATTGATCCCTACAACCTCTCCATTAAGATTAAAGAGAGGTCCGCCACTGTTTCCAGGATTGATGGAAGCGTCTGTTTGAATAAAATCATCGTAAGGCCCTGCACCAATAACCCTGCCTTTTGCGCTAACAATCCCTGCAGTTACAGTTGTTTCAAGTCCAAATGGGTTGCCAATGGCTACAACCCAATCGCCTATCTCCAGATTATCTGAATTACCAAAACTTGCAGCAGGTAGACTGTTCCTTGCATCTATCTTTATCAATGCCAGATCGGTTTTTGGATCCCTCCCCACTATTGTTGCATCATATTCCTTTCCATCGATCAATTTTACTCTGATGGTTTGTGCTTTCTCCACAACATGGTTATTCGTTATAATGTATCCTTCCCGGTCAATGATACAGCCAGATCCAAGACTCCTTTGCTTGAACTCCCGTTTTTGAGAATCACCAAAAAATCTTTCAAAAAACTCCTCACCAAAGAAATCTTTGAATGGATTTTGCTGGCCGAAGAACCTGTCGTGCATATTAGGCCCTTTGATCACGCTCGTTGTGCTGATGTTCACTACCGAGGGCTTTACAGATTTTACCAGCCCACTAAAGCTTGGCAAGCCCTTATCAAAAACTACATTTTTTACATTTGACTGATTAGCGTCAAACCACGTATCGCCTGTGTTCACCTTACCTCTCAGGTACCCGAACGCAAGCACCACGATGATGAGAGCAAAAATAGTGAAATACCATCTTTTGTTTTTCATAAACTCCTCCGGACTATATAGGCAATTTTATTGTAAACATACTACCCTGGGCTGGCTGACTCTCTACCTCAATTCCACCCTGATGAGCCTCGGCAATCCAACGGCTGATGGAAAGCCCGAGGCCACTGCCGCTCGCCCTTTTTCGTGATCGATCGGCCCTGTAAAACCTATCGAAGATATACTTAATGTCCATTTCTGATATCCCTATCCCATTGTCTTTTACATAGATATTTGCATATCCGTTATTCGCATGAGATGATACGCGGACTCTCCCTCCCGCGTGCGAATACTTGATTGCATTTTCAACAATGTTGAGGAGCATCCTTCGTAGCTTTAATTCGTCTCCTTTTAACCTTATATCTTCGAGTTCCTTAGCCTCTAGTTCAACGTTTTTTTTATCGGCAACTACTTTCATATCCATACACACATCTAAGATCAAATCCCTCAGGGAAACTTCCTCCACATCGAGTTTTATCTTTCTTGTATCAGCCTTGGAGAGTAGGAGTAAATCATCAATGATGCAGGACATTCTGTCTATCTCTTCGAGATTACTCTTGAGAAGTACCTGATAGTCTTGCTTTTCCCTCTCCTTGCGGAGTGCTACTTCCGTTTCTCCCTTTAAAATGGTGAGAGGGGTTTTTAACTCATGTGAAACATCGATGCTGAACTGGTTTATTCTCTGGAAGGTGTCTTTCAGCCTGTCGATCATAGCATTGAATGTTTCTGCCAGCCGACCGAGTTCATCTCTTCTTCCGGAAACATCTATTCTCTCATCAAGGTTGCTCGATGATATCTTTACTGCTGCCCTCCTTATCTGATCAACCGGTCTTAGCGCTTTTTTCGCCATAAAGTAACCAACAACTATGGTTACACAGATTGATGAAGGTATACTGATAATCATAATCAGCAAAAGCTTTTTTATTGTCTCATCAAACTCCTCCAGGGATGTTCCAACCTGAACTACACTCGTTACTTTCTTATTCTCAATTATAGGGATTGTTATCATCCGCAGGCGGGGTTTTGTCCTATCTGTGGTTTCATAGACAACCTCGCCTCGCATTGCTTTTTCAAGGGTACTGAAGCTTGTCGGCAGGGCTTCTCCTTCGATATCGCTCATTTTTGCACCGATTCTCCCTGAAGAGTCCATAATCTGGATAAATTTCCCCTTGGGTTTCTTACCAAGCACATTCTCCAAATATCGCTCGAAATTACCGAATACGCTTGTATTGTGTGAGTCTGTCATGGATGATGACAGAACTTCGCCTATGGAACGTATTTTTGTATCAATGCTTTCTTGCAGGCTGTTTTTGAAATAGATGAATATTCCACTGGCAAAACCTACGAGAATGAGAGAGAGCACAGCACCATACCAGATAGTGAGACGCCATTTTATCGGGAGGTTAACCTTTTTCATCATCTTCCTTTAATACGTATCCGGTTCCCCTCACTGTGTGGATGTATCTCTTGCTTGTCACAGACTCGATCTTTTTTCGTAAAAAATTTACATAAACGTCAACTATATTGGTTGAATCTGTCTGGCTTTGCCAGACATAATCTGCAATTTCCTTCCTTGTCAATGGCTTTTCACTATTTTTGAGCAAAAACTCCATGATAAGGAATTCTTTCTCAGTCAGTTCAACTGCTTTCGTTTCTATGTGGAGTTTCCTGGTATATGGGTTCAGGATAATGCTCTTATAGTCTATGATATGGGAATCTGAAATTTTGCTCCTTCTCAGGAGAGCACGGATTCGAGCGAGCAATTCATCAAAGGAAAAGGGTTTGGTAAGGTAGTCGTCGCTTCCTGTATCAAGCCCTTTTACCACATCTTCTTTTGAGCTTTTTGCAGTAATAATAAGAACAGGTGTATTATTGCCCCATCCCCTGATAGTCTTGAGGAGATCCAGCCCGTCTATTTCCGGGATCATAAGGTCAAGCAACAAAAGGTCGTAGGTAGACTCCTTCAGGAGTTCAAGCCCTCTTCTGCCGTCATAAGCAATATCTATCGTATAACCTTCTTCCTCCAGGCCCTTGCTTATGAAATGGGCGACCTTTTCCTCATCTTCTACAAGAAGTAACTTCATGGCTCTTGTTAGTATAACAAAAATCGTTTATTTGCTGCAACTCAAGGGCAATACAATATAGATCGGGTAACCATATAAAAAGTTTGACAAACTATTCGCAATACTATTAAGTATATAGTCTGCCATGTCGTTGAGCAGAGGTCAGCAGTTATCAGCGATGAGTATCCGGAAAAACTGTTTAGGTCCGTGTCTGTTATGCTGTGAGCTGATTACCGACACCATATTTTATCATGGAGGTTATTCTCGATGAATTTGCTGGAGGCTTACATCGTTATGTTTATTGCAAGTTTCTGCACCCTCGTTATTGAGATGGTTGCTGGCCGAATTCTGGCCCCTTTCGTGGGTGTTTCAATTTACACCTGGACCAGCATCATAGGTGTAATCCTCGCCGGCATCAGTATTGGGGCATATATTGGAGGCAAGCTCATCGACAAGTTTCCCGTGAGAAAAACATTGGGTTGGCTGTTGCTTTTATCGGGCATTTCCGCGCTTACCATTATCCCACTTACCAACCTTATTGCAGCGTATCGCTTCAATATGCCACTCATGATGAGAATATTTCTCGTGACTGCGGTAATCTTCTTCCTTCCCGGTTGTATCCTTGGAACGGTCTCGCCTGTTGTGGTGCGTCTCACGCTGAAAAACCTTGAGAACGCCGGGAACGTAATCGGTAAGATTTATGCTGTATCAACCCTTGGAGCAATTATTGGAACATTTGCCACGGGTTTTCTCTTCATCTCGTGGATGGGAACACGGAGCATTATTCTGACCATGGCTATAATTCTCATACTTCTTGCTCTTTTTTGCGGTGCCCTTTTCAAAACTAAGAAAGCTCTTGCTGCATTTATTGTAATTGCCGCCCTGTGTATCTGGGGGGTCTATGCCTATGCATACAAAATCCCAAGCAGAGAAAACATGTATCTTTATAAAGAGAGCGATTATTACACAATCAAGCTGCTGACAACAACAAGTTCGGATCAAAAAACGCCATTACAGGCGATGGTGCTCGACAACCTTATACATTCCTATGTCTGTCTTGAAAACCCATTTCACATTGAGTATGAATATGAGAGGATATATTCGGATGTTCTTAAGTGGAAGTTCAGAAAAAATGAGGATTTTAAGAGCCTCACGATTGGAGGCGGTGGCTATACCTTTCCAAGGTATATGGAGCTCTTTTATCCAAATGCTCAGATTGATGTCGTTGAAATTGACCCTGAAGTCACCAAGATCGTTTACAACCACCTCGGTTTATCTGCTAATACAAGAATCAAAACATACAACACGGATGGCCGCTGGTTTGTCATGAATTGCGCAGAAAAATATGATCTTATTTTTACAGATGCATACAACGATCTCTCAATCCCCTATCACCTTACTACAAAAGAATTCGCCATGCAGCTCAAATCAATCATGAAACCCGATGCCCTTCTCATGTCAAACATCATAGACAATTTCCAGGTTGGAGCCTTCCTTCCTTCTTACATTAGAACTTTGCGCGAAGTCTTTGGCCACAACAACGTTTACCTCTTGTCTGTAAGCCCTGATTTTGAAAATACTCGTATTAGCACTTTCATTGTAATAGCAGGAAACGGTAAGCTTGACATAAAGGACTTCGATGCCCACGTCAAAAGCTATCAGCAGAAGCATGCCACGTCTGTCATTGTACCCGATAATTTGATGGAGGAGTTCATGACAAAACGCTCGTCCATAATAATCCGTGACGATTATGCGCCTGTTGACAACCTTATTGCACCAATCTTCGAGGAAAGATTCGGATATAATAGGAAGAGCTGATAAAAGCAAGCGATAGGTAAGAGGTTATAAGCAATAGATAAAAATGGATATTGCTTTACAGGAATAAATCCTATAATATTATTTGTGGGCGGGCATAACTCAGTTGGTAGAGTGCAAGCTTCCCAAGCTTGATGCCGCGGGTTCGAGCCCCGTTGCCCGCTCCATATTTCTCCAATGATTTCAACGCCTGTACCCTTAAAAACTCGTTTCTAAGTCGTTTCGGTCTGACTTAATTCTGACCCCCTATTTTTCTATACATTAAGCAGTCACTCATATATTAAGGTACAAAAAGATACCTTAACTACTTTAAGGCGATACTTTGCTGTGTTTTATTATTTTGGCTTCTCGGGATAACTATCTTTCTTTGGAGAACTATCCACGGAGTATGTTTTCTTAAATTCAGAAAAGACAAGCACGGCAGTAAGAACAGCAATGACAATGGTTAGTATCAGAATCCATAAAGTCATTTTGCTCATCCTTTTTTCCCCTTCCTTCTGCCGTTTATGAAGAATAACATCTGCTTCTGCCATAAGGTCAGCAGGAGTGGTGGTGCTCTTTGCACTCATAAAATGGGGCATTTTGCCATTCTTAATTCTCAACAACTCTTCGTCAGACTTCTTATTCAAATCTTCTAATGAATATGTCATCGCAGATGGACACCATTTAAATGGCTGCTTTTGCCTTTTACTCTTGAGGGATTTGCTACGCCTATTTTCATCTTTTAAGTTGATTTACTTGGCTGTTCAAACACGCGTTGTACGCAGCAGGTCCTTGGAGGTAGGCACTGCTACAGGCTGCGCTGGCTGAATTCCTCTCTTCAGAAGACAATCCGGAGAAATCAGGTTTCTCTGTTGACCCAGATTTGCTTGGTGACACTACTGAAGGATGGTCATTGTCTATGCTTGCGGAGTCTTTCTTTTGTGATGGAGTAATAGCTCGTTTTGTGGGCGTTGTCTTAGTGGAAGGAAGCTCCAACACTATATTTGTTTCTCTTTTTGCCGGTTGTTCTACAATAGATTTGGGTACATCTATTTTTTCCTCGCTGAAAGGAGAAGTGGCTCGTGGAGGTGAAGGGGTTCTCACTGATGGCTGTGGGCGGTCGTCTCGGTTGGCCCTGACATTTACCAGGAATAGGAATAAGAGAAAAAGAAGTATTCCGGTTACCACAATGACTATCGGTGACGATTTATTAATATTTTGGTTGGCTTGTGGGCGTGTATGATAAGACTCTTCTTGCTTCGGAGTTGGTTCTGAAGACGGTTCTGGGGGTGGGTCTCTTGGTGGCTCCCTTTTATAGCTATATCCAGAGTAAGAACTGCCCGACTTTTCAAAAAAAGACATTAATTCCTTATACGCAGCGTTTATCTGTTTTAGTTTTTCCTCCGCTTTTTTCTGTAAACGTGGATTATGGGCGAAACGGTCTGGATGCCACACATTGACCAAATCTTTGTACGCCTGCTTCACTTCTTCAAGGGAAGCCCCATTATGCAAGCCCCAAGGTCTCATAGCATTGATTTAAATTAGCCATACCCAATGAGTTGAATTATTTTCAATTTTTACACTCTACAGGTGAATAGTCAAGGTAATCTTTTATTGACAGAACTACCAAATGTTATTGTGCATTAGATGATTGGTAGATGCTTTGTCAAAACTGCTATTTCAGTCCAAGGATAGCATACCATTCCCTTTGATATTCTTTTAACTCTGTAGTCTTGATGAAATAATTCAAAACCTTGTTTTTTTAAAGCACCGGACTATGCCTGCAACGCCCTCCATGATTGCTAGCCTGAATACCTCACGGGGATGGACCAAAGAAGCATTGAGGGTGCCCAAGCTCGTAAGATCAACGTACTTCACCACATTCCTGGTATTGAGCCCGATTGTCCAGAAGTGCTCTTTGTCCCGATCAATGGGTGACTCTGTTTTCAAGATGGACTGCAGGAGATCTGCAACATTTCCATCGTTCCGTATGCCAACATTGTCTTCCTTAAATTGAACTAACATAGCGCCCTCCTTATGATGAAAGAAAAAGGAGAAGGTTCCCCTTCCCCTTAACAGGTCATTGCCTTCTGGTCTTCTTCTTCCTTTAAGACCTCATAGCCGTACTTTGCCCGGAGATCATCCAAGGCAAAGTGTCTCTTATTTCTTCTCCATAACCCCACATGGAAGCACCAGGCGTGTTTTTTACTTGCCCAGTGGAAGCCTCTTTCTCGGAACTTGTTGCTGATGGGGAAGGTTTTGCCCGATACCCAGAGCCATGTTCCAATCAATTCAACCTTGCAGAATGACAACGTCATGGCCCAGTCCATGGCCTCTTCAAATTCCTTTTCCATGGCTTCGTTGTAACGGTATGCCTGCTTCTCCCCGTTATACTCACATCCGGTATACAGGCAGGATTTCAATGCATCATGGTATTGCCCCACAATCTCCTGGCATATCTGGAGATTCCCTCCCCTGTCCGGGTGGTGGATCAACATCAATTCATGAAACCTCTTCTTGATCTGTTGCTCTGTTGCACATCCGAAGAACCAGTGTGTTGTTCCCATAAGTAAAACCTCCTTTTCTTGGAATAAAAAAGGCATCCGGATGGGATGCCTTCATAGTCATATTCGATTGTCATGTATGGTCTAATATACCATAATCATTGGGTATTCTGTCAAACGAGGTTCATGGGCCGGGGTTGATTGGGTGTGTGATGGAGGCCTAATCTTTTCATGAATTCTTCTGGCTCCTGGTCGTTCCTTTTTGAGGGTAGAAAAGCATTCTTTTTTCTGGAGAGGGGGTACCACCCGGAAGCGAAAATCACCCCCCTGCCGTTTATTCTTGTAGGGAACCCTATGTATAACTATCGTTATAGAAGAAGCCTGAGTCTATTGGCAAAAAAGTATACAATATATGCACGTGGGTTTAGCAGTGAACAGCTTGCACAAAATTAATATACAAATTATGCTACATGCAGAAAAAGATTGAAAAACATCGAGGAAAATATTACAAAAAACTAAACATTCTAATTTCTATGAAGCGTCGCCCATGAGGTAACCGATGATCGATTATCGTAAAGAATTGGCTGAGATTGAGAAGCTTATCAATGAGAATCGGTACGAGGAATGCTCCATGCTGTGTGGCAAGCGCATCGAGCTTGTTCTAAAGGAACTGGCCAAAGATTACCTAAAAAAGGTATCTGAAACCTCTCAACGAGCTTTCAAGGAAAACATTCGGCAGGGTCAGCCACTGGAGAGAATGACCCTTCGTCCCCTTGCAAAACTTTACAAAGATCACGGAATACTGAAAGTGCTGATTGACCGAAATAATCCGAATCACAGCGAGTTGCATGCGCTTGATCTCGATATGGTTGCTCGTATCCGAAATAAAGTTGCACATGACAGGCAAGATGATATGTATCTGGAGAAATCCGACGCCCTTCTTCTTTATGGCAGTTTCATGAAACTACTTGCCATCACCGGATTGCTAGCTGCTGATGGAAGCGACAAAGCACATATCATCTCTGTGGAAGATGGCAAAGGGCAAGCTGTATCGACCCAATCCAACACCATCAATGGCCGAGAAGTCCAGGCCTGTGAAGAAAACAATCTGAAGATACGGATGACTCCAATCGAGGCTGACGAGGATGAACCGGCGTTACACCAACAACCTGTCATAAAGAAAAAAGCTCAGATTGTCATAAGCGGTAAGACTGTTACCCTATATAAGAATAAGAAATCGGGGAAATATTTTGTGTATGAGGACCATATCAACGCCAAAACGATGTCTTTGATAACACCAAGCGGTGTACTTAAATCACTTGACGAACACCTCTTTGAGGAATACGGGGAGTTTCTGCAAGATGAGGCTGTTGACAAAGGACTGGCTACGACTGCGCAGATTGCAAGACACAGAAGCCTAGAGGCGGAAAACACTCGACTACAAGATTCGATGCAACAGGCGACAGGGTATGAAAAGACGGCAAAAGTTTCCCGACATCATAGGCTGGATAATGCACCACAACAGCCTAATCAATATAATAGAATCACTCAAGATGAGCTTATGCCTCATATAGTGCGAGTTCTTCGTGAGCATGGTGGGCGAGCACGAAAGAAAGAGGTTGAACAAGCAATTTATCGCAAATTCAAAGATACCTTCAGTCAGCCGCGGTATCAGGAAACATTGTTAGGTGGGCAAATACGTTGGCGACATTATATTGATTGGGCAAGACAAAAAGCCAAAACCAAAGGGCTGATCAAGCCCCCTGAAGATTCAGGCCGAGGCTTCTGGGAGTTAACGGATATGGGGTGGAAATACTTGCTGGAACTGGATAGGAAGGTATGAAAAACAATTTTTCCAGATCAGCTAACTTAACCAAGTACCGGTTCAATATTCTGTGGTCGACAGGAATTAACGCGTACATGGAGGAGGACAGGTTTTGGCTGTCCTGATTGAAGCTATTTCTGTTGTGATTCTTGTTGAGGCTATAGTTGAAAAGTTCCTCGGCGGGTTGGATGCTTTCGAGCAGATTGTTCCAAATCAAACGCTCTGTGCTGATGGTGAGATTGTCAGGGTTGGGTTTATGACACCCCAGGACGTTGAAGCATTTGTCAAGGAGCTGCAAGGCGGTGGTTTGGAATTTTTACGCGATGCTGAATCGGTTGACATAGCGGTGGTTGATCAGCTTCGTGGACCTACATCTCGATGCAGTTGGCTTGAATTCGGCCATGTAAATCTGGGTGATGACGGCCCGCTCGTCGCAGCATGCCGTCGTACCGGCAGCCAGATTATGACGATCGCCCACCCACTTGGCTGGAATTTTGAGACCTCCCTGAGTGCCAACTCTGGTTTCATACCAACCGAAGACATTCAAAATGATCTGGTATACCTGAGACACGAGAATGGTCTTGATGTATATTACAATACGAAGACGGGCAAAGAAGTTTATTTAGGTAGAACTCACAAATAAGCTCAATAGGCAGCCCTGTGGCCGCCATCAATACATCGCGTACCTTCTTTTTAGAGAAAAGTGAATAACCGCATAATGGATAGATGGGTGGAGAAAAACTGCCAGCTATGTGGGTAATGTGCATTTATTATTGCATTAATGCTCCCGAAGCGGTAGGATTTTTGCATACAAGTTAAGGTAAACAACGAGGGAAGATTGTTCGTACCATGGACTGTGTTTTTTATTGATCGAAATAGCCCTAGCGTGGATTTAAGGCGTTGAATCGACTGTTTAATAACGTTTGCCTAGTAAGGAGAAGGTAATGAAAACTGTGCGTGATGCTTGTGTGCTTCAGCCAAACGCTCTGTCCATTAAACTCAGTGACCAGATCGAACAACTTGACGAATTGATTCATACAGAGGGCGATGGAACAGCTTTTTTCGAAAGAACGGCTATTACTCAAGGAATGCAGGACCTCATCAGCGAGGGCATTGCACGTCTAGCAGGTGTTTCGAGTCAAGCAGTCTTCCACCTCAAACAGGCAATGGGTGGAGGTAAGACTCACTTGCTCGTTGGTTTCGGTCTTCTCGCAAAACATCCAGAGTTACGCAAGAAATACTGTAGTGGTACCCTCCACGCATCTGCTTTTAAAAGCGCAAACATCGCTGCTTTTAACGGTCGTAACAATCCTGATCACTTCTTCTGAGGTGAAATAGCCAACCAGCTTGGGAAAGGAGAGCAATTCAAATCTTTCTGGACGGCAGGGCCAAAGGCACCGGATGAAAAAGATTGGCTATCTTTGTTTGAAGGCGACAAGCCTGTGCTTATCTTGCTCGATGAAATGCCGCCATACTTCCACTACCTTGATACACAGAAGGTAGGGGGCGGGACTGTGGCTGATATCGCCACCCGCGCTTTTGCAAACATGCTTACGGCAGCCGGTAAGAAAAGTAATGTCTGTGTGGTTGTATCAGACCTTGCTGCCACGTATGATACTGGTATGCGGCTTATTAATAGGGCTCTCGAAGACGCCCGGGCAGAGCTTGGCCGCCAGGAGCGTAACATTACTCCGGTAGATCTTGCTGCCAACGAGATTTACGACATTCTTCGCAAGCGGCTTTTTAAATCGCTCCCTGACAAGGCAGAGATGGAGGACATAGCTGACACCTTCGGGAGAAAACTTGAGGAGGCTGCTAAGTCGAAGACTATCAGCCGCGGAGCTGAAGCAATAGCTGATGAAATTATTGCAACTTATCCTTTTCACCCGCGCCTAAAAAACGTTATTGCTCTTTTCAAAGAAAATGAACAGTTCAAACAGACCCGTGGTCTTATCGAAATAGTGTCAAGGCTCCTTCGGTCGGTGTGGGATCGCCAGGCCAATGATGTTTTCCTGATTGGCCCCCAGCACTTTGACCTCTCAATACCGGATGTCCGCGATAAACTGACTGAGATATCCGGAATGCGAGACGTCATAGCCAAGGATCTCTGGGATGCCCAGGGGTCTGCCCATGCTCAGATCATTGATGTGCAAAGTGGTAAGGAGGCGGCTACGCAAGTTGGATCTCTTCTTCTGACTGCCAGTCTCTCCACGGCGGTAAATGCTGTAAAGGGCCTTACCCGGGAGGAGATGGTAGAATGCTGCGTCACCCCATTACGAGAGCCTTCAGAGTTTCTCACTGCTTTTGAGGAACTGGAAAAATCAGCCTGGTACTTGCACCATACCCCCGAGGGGCGTTACTACTTCGATCGACAAGAAAACCTCACCAAGCTTCTCCAAAGCCTCGCCAAAGATGCACCAGAGCCACAGGTAGATGAGCTGATCAGGCATCGGTTGAAGGAAATGTTCAAATCATTTCGCAAAAGTGTATATGAAGACGTTCTGCCTCTACCAAAACTCGAAGATGTCGCAGATCGGGTCCGAAAGGGCCGCGTTCTTCTTATTGTCAGCCCAGATTCAAAGATTCCACCGGAAGAGGTTCAAAAATTTTTTGAAGGATTGAGCCAGAAGAACAACCTTTGTGTTTTGACCGGCGATAAGACTGCCATGGGAAGCGTAGAAAAGGCCGCACGCCAGCTCTACGCAGCCCAAAAAGCTGATGGACGAATACCACAGGGCCATCCCCAGCGTGAAGACCTTGAAAAGAAGCAGGAAACCTACGAACACGACTTCACTTCCACCATTCTCAGCCTTTTCGATAAGGTTCTTTTCCCGATACACCGTGCAGGAAAAACACCACAGCTCGCGAGCAAGCCACTCGATATGAGCCGGGATACCAAAAAGGACTTCAAAGGCGAAGAGCAGATAGAGAAAACTTTAATCTTAAACCCCATCAAGTTATACCTCGACGTGGAGAAAGAATTTGATGCTATTCGTGACAAGGCGCAGGATCTCCTCTGGCCGGAAAATCAGGATGAAGCCCGCTGGGTGGATGTAGCAGACCGCTATGCTGAACAAGCGGGAATGTACTGGCTGCCCCCGAAGGGCCTTGACAACCTTAAATCCATAGCATGTAATCGTGGTATCTGGGAAGATCTCGGCAGCGGCTATGTGACAAAAAAACCAAAGAAGAAACGAACCTCGCTACAGGTCACAGCTGACTCAGAACCGGACGATGAGGGCAAGGTTCGTCTTCACGTCAACCCGCAGAACGCTGGCCCTGCACCGCGTATCCATTATGCGGAGGATGGAATTGTCTCGGAATCGAGCCCTCAGTTACAGGAGCAAATATACTCCACAAGTGCTTTACGGGTGAACTTCCTGGTTGTCGATCCGTCCGGTCAGTACGAAACAGGTGATCCCGTCACCTGGACTAATAAACTCGTGCTCCGCAACAAACTTACTGAGCCAGCAGGGAAACGGAAGGTGGAACTCTTTGTGGCTCCGAAAGGAACCATCAGGTACACTCTTGACGGTAGTGAACCCCGAGAGGGCATGGCCTATGAAAAAGCAATCGATATAGGTGACGGAGATACATTAATAAGGGTCTTCGCGGAGGCAGACGGCCTCGAAACGAAAGCAGAGTTTCGTTTCCCTGCCCAGGGCAAGAAAGGATTTCAGGTTGATCCTGTCAAGCCTGCCAGCTTGATCTCCCGAACAGGTCGTAAGCTTGACTCTCGCGCCAGGACATTCGAGGGACTGAAGCAGGCAGCCGATAAATCAGCAACCTTCGAAGGTATTGCTCTTACTGTAGGACAGGGAGCTCAGATGATCGGTATAAATGTTGGTGAAATTGAGGTCGATGCATCATTCATCGAGGCATTGCTTACAAAGGTTCTTGAGAAGTTCTCCCCCGATACGCCAATAACCATGATATTCAGGAAGGCTCATTTCCGCTCTGGCCATGACCTATCAGACTTTGCAGATAAACTCGGTATTGCATTGCAGCCTGGGGAAGTTGAGCAGTGAGCGAAAGGATCAAGACCATCGATTTTGGTGCGCCGGAGAAATTCGGAGCCCACATTTTTCGCGTTGAGATACCAACAGCCAGGATTGAACCTGTCCGTATAATAGAGGACTATGGCTACCGCGGTGAGGAGGGCGGTATCCCCCGATACGAAGAGCGGATTATCCTCAAGCGACAAGTCTGGTCAGCCATATCCGATACTGCTCGTCGTGAGTTTAACGAACGTCTCAAGGCTGCCAGAATTCAGACAGGTCGCTGGCACACCGGTACCAATCTTGTTGATCGCCTCCTGGGAAGAGAGCTCTGTATCCTTGCATGGGCTGCAGAAACGGCCAACGAAGATCAGATCCCTGTCATATGCAGCAAGTGGGCGGCTCTTCGTCCAGAGGAACGGTGGTGGCTCTTCGCCATGACTGTGGCCGAGGCTGGTCTTCCCGAAGACACGCAGCGGGGATGGCGCAAAGCGCTCTTCTATGCTTTCTCTGATGGTGAAAAACCTTCTTTTGGACGCAAGCGCCGTCCTGTGGAACAGGACCTTTTCAATCTTCCGCTACTAAAGGATCTTAAATGAACACACCAGTAAAACCTTATTCTCTCAAAGATGCACCCGCTCTCATCGAAAGACTATTACCCGTTCAGAAGCTCTCTGCCGAGTCCTACAAGGAGCAAATGGCAGGGACCGGAAAAACACTTACAGCCCTGGGCAGCTACTGGAAGGGCCGTAAGCCGCTCATTCTTGCTAAAGCCTGTATATTGGGCTGCCTACTGCCTGCTACCGACAACCTGAGCCGTGATCTGGAGATATTTGAGAAGCTTATGGCCATGGATGACGAGTCCTTTGTTATCCGCTATCCACGCCGACCCAAGCCTAAAGAAATACTGGCCACATTATCTTTGACCAGGATCAGTGATTACTTTGTTGTAAATCAGCCTGATGTTCTTCCCGATTGCGCCCCGGTTGATTGGTCAAATCCTGAATACAATGATATCAAGGTAGCGTGGCGGGAAGATCTTACAGAATTGGACCGGAGAAGGCTTGAAGCACAGATGCTGCCAAAAACGACATACAAGGCACGCGTCCAAACTGCGAAAAGGCCTGAGGAGGTTATAGATACAATACACAACCACATCTGGGAAACCGTAAACGATCATCTCGGTACCAATGCCTATTCTTTCCCAGAACTGGTTGAGCAACTTGGTATAATGAGATTTGGCAATCGCCCTCGCTTAGCTGACACCTTCTGCGGTTCGGGCCAGATTCCTTTCGAGGCTGCTCGGCTTGGTTGCGATGTTTATGCCTCAGATCTAAACCCGGTGGCCTGCATGCTTACTTGGGGCGCGTTCAATATTGTAGGAGGACAAAAGGACAGCCGGGATAAATTGACTGAGGATCAGAAAAAATTGGTCAACCTGGTGCAAGAAGAGATCGACAAGCTCGATGTTGAGAGTGATGGAAAAGGATGGCAAGCACGCGGTTTTCTTTATTGTGTGGAAGTAGAATGTCCTGAAACTGGTTGGAAAGTACCCCTGATCCCATCTCTGTTACTAAGCGAAGACTATGGCGTAATCGCGGAATTAATTCCTGATTATACACAAAAATGTTACCAAGTGAAGATTCGAACAGGGGTCTCTGCTGGGGAAATGAGCCTTGCCAGCAAGGGAACAGTGCGCTCTGACGGACGCGGCCAGGGCCCCTATATGATACATGCTGTGGATGGTCAAATATACCGTACCAAGATTTCAACACTGCGCGGAGATTTTCGCGATTCTGCCGGTACCACAGGGAACAAGCTGCGTATGTGGAACAAGGGTGATTTCAGCCCTCACCCAAATGATATTTATCAGGAGAGGTTATATGCGGTCTTATGGGCCCGTCGCAGAAGTAATTTTAGAACTGATGAATACGAATTTCGCGCAGCCACTGAAGATGATCTGAAGCGCGAGAAGATTGTCGAAGACTTTATCTCAAAGCACATTGATGATTGGCAGGCCAAGGGATGGATACCAGACATGCATATCGAACCGGGCGCAGAAACAACCCGTCTTTTCCGAGAACGTGGTTGGACCCACTGGCATCATCTATTCAACCCGCGGCAATTGCTACTGGCAGGGCTGCTAAATAGGCACATGGGCACCACACTTACTTTCGGATTTGCCCAGGTTTTGACCAATATCAGTAGACTTAGTAGGTGGAATGGGACAAGAACACGGGGATATGGAAATACAAAGCAGGTATTCGATAATCAGGCTCTAAACACTCTTTTCAATTATGGTTGTAGAGGGTTTTCCGGTTGTGTGGATTTACTGATGAACTCTTTCAGATCATATCCTTTCGAGCAATCTGTATCGTTCAAAATTAGATGCCATCCAGCAGATCAGATGGAAACCGAGAACAACATTATCATCACGGATCCACCCTATGGGGATGCCATCAACTATGACGAAATTTTGGAATTTTTTATAGCTTGGCTCCGCAAAAATCCACCACCAGAATTTGCAGACTGGATCTGGGATAGCCGCCGATCATTGGCGATCAAGGGCGATGGAGAAGATTTCCGACAAGGCATGGTCGCGGCCTATAAACGTATGACCGAATGCATGTCTGATAACGGTATTCAAGTCATTATGTTCACCCATCAGTCGGGCGCTATCTGGGCTGATATGGCTAATATCGTCTGGGCGTCGGGTTTACAGGTTACAGCCGCATGGTATGTCGTCACTGAGACCGATAGTGCCCTGCGAGAGGGTAGCTATGTGAAGGGCACGGTTCTCCTTGTCCTGCGCAAGCGACAGGGCATTTTCAAAACGACCCGCGACGATCTCGCGTGGGAGATTCAGGAAGAAGTGGAGGCGCAGGTCCAGTCTTTGACGGGTCTCAACCAGGACGCTAAGGGGCTATATCGGGATGAGAATGTTTTCGAGGACGCAGATATACAGATGGCAGGTTACGCGGCGGCCCTCCGCGTGCTCACGCGCTATGCGATTATAGACGGCAAGGATATGACTGCCGAAGCGATTCGGCCGAGGGTAAGGGGTGAGACTACCCTGGTAGATGATCTCATCGCCTATGCTGTAGACACTGCGAACCAGTGTCTCGTACCTCAGGGCATTTCAAAAAACCATTGGGAAAAACTCAGCGGGGCAGAACGTTTTTATCTCAAGATGCTCGACATGGAAGCAAGAGGCGCTAAGACTCTCGACAACTATCAAAATTTCGCAAAGGCATTCAAGGTTCTCGATTTTCGTCCATTCATGTGCAGTCAAAGGGCCAATGCGGCACGGCTTAAAAGCGCAGTCGAGTTCGGCAAGACTGAAATGTCCGAAGGTTCTGAGTTTTATCAGTCGGTCCTCAGGGCCATACTCTACTCCATCATGGAGCTGGTAAACAATATCGATGGTGCCGAGGTGCTTACTCATTTGATGCTCAATGTGCCTGATTATTATGGAGATATGACTAAACGTGATCTTGCTATACAACTGGCTGATTACCTTGCTGTGAAGCTTGAAACACTTCGGCCCGATGAAGCGAGTGCAGCACGTGTCTTGTGCGAGCTGATCAAAAACCAGAGGCTTGGTTAAAGGTTATGTCCAATATCAACCGTTTTTCATCCCGCCGGCAACGCCTCGATCACACCTTTCTAAAAAAGAGACTTCAAGACGCAAAATCATACAGGCGGATTGCCGGTTACTTCCGGAGCTCCATCTTCGAGCTGGTTGGAGAAGAGCTGTCTAGCATCCCCAAGGTGCAGATCGTGTGCAACAGTGAACTGACCGAGGCAGATGTGGCGATTTCACGACATGTGAGGGAAACGGCACTAAAAGAACGATGGAATGAGGTGTCTCCTGAAGTAGAGTCCTTGCTGCATCGGGATCGATATCGAAAACTCTATGACCTGCTCAGTAGTGGACGCGTTGAGGTTCGTGTTGTACCCAAAGAACAGGTCTTCATTCATGGAAAGGCAGGTGTCATCGAGGCATCTGATGGCACAAAAACATGTTTTCTAGGGTCCATCAATGAGACAAAAAGCGCCTTTGCTCAAAACTACGAGATATTGTGGGAGGATACCTCCGCAGAAGGAGTAACATGGGTCGAAGAAGAATTTGAGGCACTCTGGAAGAAAGGCTACCCGCTTCCTGATGCCATCATTGAAGAGATAAAGCGTGTCGCAGACCGTGTAGAGATTCGCTTTGGAGAGACAAAGACTGAGGAACTGCCTGGTGCGGTTCTTGCTGAAAGCCCAATCTATCGGGGCGGTGAGCAACTCCAGCCATGGCAGCGATCCTTTGTGACCTTGTTTTTGAAGCACAGGGAAACGTATGGCAAAGCACGCCTTCTGCTGGCTGACGAAGTGGGTGTAGGGAAGACTCTTTCTATGGCGGCCAGTGCCATGTTATCGGCTCTCCTCAATGATGGTGTTGTTCTCATCCTCTGTCCTTCCACGCTCACATTGCAATGGCAGGTGGAGCTCAAGGACAGGCTGGGCATCCCGAGTGCCGTCTGGTCCTCGGCAAAAAAGATCTGGCTGGATCCCCACGGCCATGTAATCAAGACACGTGGACCCGAGGATATTGCGCGTTGCCCTTTCCAGATCGCCATTGTATCCACCGGCCTCATAGTCCATGAGTCTGAAGAGCGTCAGTACCTGTTGGAAAGGAAGTACGGAACAGTTGTTCTTGACGAGGCTCATAAAGCCCGAAGGCGAGGAGGTCTTGGTGAAAAGAAAGGTGAGGCAAACAACCTGCTGGACTTCATGCTAAACGTCGGCCTCAGAACCAGGAATTTACTCCTTGGAACTGCAACACCTATCCAGACAGAAGTCCGTGAATTATGGGATCTCATGAGTATCCTCAATGCAGGTGTCGATTTTGTGTTCGGGCGTGATCTTTACAGCCAGTGGGCTGAGTTCGAAAAGGCACTTCCCCTGGTAAAGGGCGAGGGAGCCCCAACCGATGAGCGCGATGCCTGGGAGTGGCTTCGTAATCCACTACCGCCGGCGAGCGAGGACACCTTTTTTGCGACGCTTCGCCTGCGAATTGGTATGCCGGAACAATCTTTTTACACTGATCGCGGGTTTGGCTCGTTAGGGTTCCTTGAACAACAGGAAATCGGCCAAACTCTTGCCCCTGGGTTTTTCCAGAAAAACAATCCCATTGTCCGGCATACTGTACATCGGCGCAGACAGACGCTCGAAGAGGCTGGTTTGTTGGAGCGGGTTGGTGTTGACATCCATCCAGATCCGGAAGCATCAGGGACTGCCTATCCGGGTGTCGGTTTCAGCGGAATGGGTTTATTGACCAATCATCCTTTCGACCTTGCGTACCGAGCTGCAGAGGCATTTACGAACGCGTTGAAGAAACGTAATAAAGCTGCCGGATTTATGAAGACCATGCTTCTTCAGCGCATCTGTTCGAGTTTTGCTTCGGGTCGTGCTACAGCAGAAAAGATGTTGCACCGTGAAATCCCAGACGATGAGGAGCAAGCAAGCCTTATGGAAGCTACGCTGGCTGGCCTGGAACCGGATGAGGCCAAACATCTTCATGCCATCGTCGATGAGCTTTCCCGACCTGAGGCTCGTGACCCCAAGCTTGCCGCTGTTCGGTATTTCCTTACGAACCATCGCACCGAAGGCAAAACATGGCTTGAACACGGATGCATTGTATTTAGTCAGTATTATGATACTGCCTATTGGATTGGATCGGAATTGGCAAAGACCATGCAGGGCGAAACTGTCGCCGTGTATGCCGGGGCAGGGAAAAGCGGACTGTTTCGTGGGGAAGAGTTCGCATCTGTAGAGCGTGAAGCCATCAAGACCGCAGTGCGAAAAAGGGAGATACGACTCGTCGTTGCAACCGATGCTGCGTGCGAGGGATTGAACCTTCAGACACTCGGGACCCTTATCAATGTGGACCTGCCGTGGAACCCGTCCCGTCTTGAGCAGCGTCTTGGACGCATCAAACGGTTTGGGCAGGCCCGGCATACGGTCGATATGCTCAATCTAGTCTATCATGAAACCCAGGACGAGAAAATCTATCAGGTCCTTTCAAGGAGGATGAAGGACCGGTACGACATTTTTGGCGGATTGCCTGATACCATTGAAGATGAATGGATAGATAACATCGAAGATCTTGAGGACATGATGGACAAATATATCCATCTCCGCCAGAACGCCCGGAATGCTTTTGAGATGCGCTACGAGGAAACCATAGACCCCGACAAGAACCGATGGGAACTCTGTTCGAGAGTACTATCGCGGAAAGATGTGGTGGAGAAACTGTCGGAGGCCTGGTAGACATCAAACATAGAATAACTGTCTGAGTCAGTTCATGAATGAAAGATAAATGACAGCACCGTAAAATATAACAGCGCGGAGGCAAGAATAGAATGAAGGCCCAAGCTCGAAGCATTGTTCATCTCTTCGATGGTAAACGCCGGTATCTAGTGCCGTTGTTTCAGCGGCAATATGTATGGACTCAGACTCGTCAGTGGGAGCCACTATGGGAGGACATAGACCGCATGGCAGAAAAACGGCTTACCGACGGGCAATCAAAAGCTCCTCACTTCATGGGTGCTCTAGTAATTGACCAAATGCGTACCTTTGGTAATCAAGTGCCCTCGCACTTAATCATAGACGGGCAGCAAAGACTCACAACATTTCAGATTATCATGGCAGTGTTACGAGATTTAGCCTTGAAGAAGGGAAGTAAGATATATAGCGATGAACTTGACCGATATCTTTTTAATTCGGGCATAATGGAAAATCCCGATGAAGAGCGGTTCAAGGTGTGGCCCACACAAGTGGATCAAGAAGCGTACACAGTCCTTATGAACGCACAGTCCTTTGAAAGACTTCCAAGCCAAGGTATTTTGGCTACCTCAAATCTCTTGCAAGCATATCGGTATTTTCACCAGGAATTAGTTGAATTTGTTGAAGCATCTGAATCGGAAGAGCAGCACAAGAGGATTGAGATCATCTTTCAATGCTTACGTGATGACCTTGAGGTGGTAACAATCGAGCTTGAGGGTGATGATGATCCACAGGTAATTTTTGAAACATTGAATGCCCGGGGCGAACCTCTTCTGCCATCAGATTTGCTTCGTAACTACATCTTCTGGCGTGCAAGCAGAGAAGATGGAGACCGGGATTTATTATATAAGAAATACTGGCTACCCTTTGACCAACACTTCTGGAAAAAAGAACACCGTATAGGGCGATTGAAGCGCCCCCGTATCGATATATTTCTGCAATATTTTTTGGAGAGCCAAAAAGGCGATGAGGTCAATGTCAGCCGTCTCTTTCATGAATACAAGGACTGGATAAACGAGATCAGCCCATTTGATTCCGTGGAAAGCGAACTTGTGACGTTGTCAAAGAATTCAGAAGCATTTAGACATATCCTTGAAGCGACACCAGGAGGCAAAGAAGACAGTGTGTTCTTCTGGCGCATAGGACAGATAGACGTGGGGACAATTAATCCGCTTCTTTTATACATATCGACTCACGAGGACAAGCCTGCAACAGACGTGGCTGGGATGTTCAAGGACTTGGAATCTTATCTGTTCAGAAGGTTGATTTGTGGCATGACTACAAAGAACTACAACAAGATATTCCTTCAGGTAATCCGCGATCTTGTCAACTCGGGATTGTCCAGGACAGCTTTGCAGCAAAGCCTTATAAACCTAAAAGGAGAAGCAAGCTTATGGCCTGACGACAGACAGTTTGCTGAATCTTGGATGACCCGCAAAGTATATAATGAGGTAAAACCAATTTCCCGAGTAAATGTGATATTGCGTGCTTTGGAAGATGGCCTGCGGTCAGCCAAGAGCGAAGAGGTCGAAATTCACTCGGTATTAACAATCGAGCATGTTATGCCGCAAGACTGGTACACAAATTGGCCCTTATCTGATGGAAGCTTGGCGAAGCCCTGGTGGGATAGGGATAGGTTGTTGAATGGTCAACCGCACCAGGAGGCAGATGAGAGAGATGCACTGGTACATACAATTGGGAACCTAACGCTTCTGACACAAGCCCTGAACTCTTCTGTAAGCAATGCTGCCTTCTCGATCAAGAAGCCTGAAATATGCAAGCAATCTGCTCTTGCACTAAATAGATATTTTCAAGATCCAGATAAGGATATCTGGAATGCTGACGCAATTAAGAAACGCGCCCAGGAACTTTTCGAAGTAGCCAAACGTATCTGGCCATATCCGACATTAAAGCAATATGTTGGAACCAAGTAGGACTCTCATTCGCCAATGGAGGTGGAATATGGGAAAATTGGATTCTTTGATTGGGCGTTGCAGATGCAGGGAACACGCTGAGACGTATAATCCTAGGGAACATAACAGGGCCCGAACATTTTATTTTCTGCCAGAAAAACATACCCCAGATGATCTTTTATGTGGCGCTTGTTTACAAAACTCAGGAAAACAGGTGCATGGCGGCTTAGTCATCTCAGAGGAATCAAGAAAAGCAGGTATCGTTGTCTTTCAGGCATTTGCGGCTTTTAGGATCAACCCTTCCTTTTTGACCGATTTGCAGAGGATATGGCCAAAGGATTTATGAGGGGTGAACGTTAATGATGGGTGTGTCATGAATTCTGAGGAAACTAAAACCACCACCACGACTTCTTTCGGAATCATCCAGAGCACAATGGAAGGCCTGATACCAACGACGATAACACAATGTCCAGAAACGTTTATGGATTATTCAGAGATAGACACCGACCGTGACCTTCATGGCAAAGTTGAATCTATGGTAACAAAAAGACTAGACAACAGCATTGGTAATATTAAGGAGCAAGATAAAATTCTTGAGACTATAGCAGGTACCCTTTGGAACCCCGCTCAAGCTGAAGGAAAATATTTTCTGGCTAATTTAATTTGGGAAAATACCTTTCATATTATTTATGAATGGGAGCAAAACCATCCTGGCCAAAGAGTTCATAAAGGCACAGGCTATTACTTCTGGGCTGTTACGTGTATACAGGCGGGTGCCTTGGAGAAGGGTTTTCTATTGATGCATCAAGCGCTGGAGGAAGATAAGAATAGCTATGGTGTGCCAGATCCTCCAACACCGGCACATGCTTTCGTCACGTTAAATCATAAAAAGAAGAGTCAATACTTCAGGGACAAAGTGATGCAGGTAGCGCAATTTGTTGACGAAAAACTTATAGAATACAGGTCAGAAAGAGGGATGGTTCTCTCGTTCTCTGATTTTCGAGCAAAGTTTTTAAAGAATAAGACATTACAAGAAGAGGTTTTTTCATTTGTTTACGAGGCATTCCATCTGAGAGTGCTATCAACAGATATACATCAGAACTTGACGCACAATACGTTTGGGTCCTTGTCGCAAACAAAGACTTTACTTAGCCTCTGTTTAATAATTGAAAATGTCATTGCTCTGAAAAATCCTAAAAAAAGACAATTTTCGGATCATATAATATTCCTATGCAATCAAGCTGGGTTGAGCCTTAATATCAATAAGGTCAAGGAACAACTCAATCATGAGGGTTTCAAAAAGGATTTCCCAGGTACGTTACAAAAAATAATCGATTCAAAATATACGTTTCTCGATGGATCACCGCTATTACTGATTGAAGGAGACCTTGCAATCACCTATGGGTTTAGAAATTTTGGCGCTCATCGCTTGGAAGACCAACCTATTATATATAAGAGGTTCGCAGAGTTTGTACAGAAGATTTTAAACGTACTTTTTTTCTCTATTGAGAAACTCTATTAAATCGTTAGGGTATTTGATGAGTATATGGCGGTGGAAGGGTTTTAATATTTTTGGGTCACTCGCTGGAGAGGTTTGCCTCTGAATTCGACCATCGGTAAGTAGCACGTTTTGAGAGGGCAATGACTAGGAGATTTGACTGCACGTACCCTATTGTAGAATGCGACATAGTGGATAAGGCAAGCGTCAAAATATACCGTGAGAAACGTCTCAGATGGCTGGAGTGGCTGAACGGTGACGATCCGTATTCAATATTTCATCAAATTTACTCCCTTGTTTGGGATTATGCCTTATTCTGCGCAGTGAATGAATTAAGGCGAATAGCATTCACTGAACCCAGCGAGAGCGTAGCCTTCAATGGGTCTGTAATTAATCTATTTGATGCTGGGTTTGTCGTGACCCAAGCTACGGCCATAAGGAGACTTATAGAAAAATCTAAAAGTGATCCTAAGCTGGCCGTTATATCTCTCCGCAGCGTGCTCGCGGACATCGAAGAAAGCAGACACTTAATTACCCGAGAGAATTGTGTATGTCTTGATGGGTTGCCATATGATTATGAAACAGTCAGTCAGCAGTGGGTGTCGGCATTGCCAAGTAATTCCGATGGTGTCCACGTGAGGTGGCTGCCCACGAGCGGCCCGACCGCTTGGCACATGTCGGAGTGGAGTTGCCCCTATAAAGCCGGACACCCTTCTAACGTAATGCCTGTCTTTTATACTCCCTCGGTGACTCCATCTTCAATCCCTTATGGGGATGATATTCATTATAGTCCTCGAACCAGGATGAAAGCAATCCCATTACGGTTCGTGCATCGGGTAAGATATGGGTAGATACATAATCCCTCTTGAAGGTCTTCACAAAGGACTCTGCCATGCCATTTGATTCAGGACTGTGATATGGTGTGTGGTGCACAGGGTAATCCCGACGGGAATGGCAAACTCACAGGTTGCACGGGACGTATAGG
>Ga0208694_1000793_pt1 | contig 44029 bp, 39 predicted proteins | sample AD_UKC078_MetaG_FD_184442 | JGI IMG/M metagenome (GOLD analysis project Ga0208694, IMG submission 184442) | Active sludge microbial communities of municipal wastewater-treating anaerobic digesters from USA - AD_UKC078_MetaG (SPAdes) (version 2) | ecosystem: Engineered > Bioreactor > Anaerobic >...
CCCCTTTTCAAATGTCTTAAAGATTAATTATGAGCATAATAAGATGCGTAATGGAGTCTGGATCAATGGCAATTACCACTATTTACCAATTACAGTAGCTTCTGACAAACCGATTGAATTTGAGGGTAATAAATATAATGGCATGTTTAAGCTAATATCCTCTCAAAAAGGCAGCATCAAGATAATAAATAGCGTTGAACTTGAAGACTATATTGCTGGCGTCATACCTTTTGAAATTGGCATTGAAGCCCCTTATGAGGCTCTAAAGGCACAAGCTGTTGCAGCGAGAACACATACAATTCACCAGCTAATCAATAGTAAGCACAAAGACGATGGTTATGATTTGTGTAATAAAACTCATTGTCAAGTCTATAAAGGGCTGAGTAGTCAAACAGAGAAAACGTATCGTGCTGCTATAGAGACATCTAACCAAATATTAATTGTCAATAATAAAGTCATTAATGCTGTATATCATAGCTGCTGTGGTGGATCTACAGAGGATGTACGTGATGCTTGGGGTGGTCGTAGGAGTTATTTGACCCATGTCAATGATTCTCGAGCTAAAGACAATAATGTCCCTTACTGTTCTTTAGGGGGCAAGTATGTAAAATGGTATCAAAGCGCTTATCAATGGTCACTTCGAAAAAGTAAAGAAGAATTGGGGAAAACGCTAAAAATTGGAAGGGCTTTAAAAATTGAAGTAATAAAAAGAGGTAAGTCTGGTAGGATTCATCGAATGAAAGTCATTGGTACAAATGGAAGTAAGACTTTATCAGGTGAGCTTGAGATCAGACGCATATTTAATAATGCCAAGAGTAGTAATTTTAATATTGTCGATAATGGTAGCTATTTTAGTATCTCAGGTAAAGGATTTGGTCATGGCGTTGGCATGTGTCAAATTGGTGCAATAGTCCAAGCCCATCTTGGTTACTCATATGATGATATTTTACTTTTATATTTTACTGGTGCAGAGATATCAAGTGATTGGATTTTGGACGATATTGGAATAGAATAATTTGTTAAAGAAAAAAGGTTTTCAATGAAATTTATAATAGAAACTTATGGCTGCCAGATGAATGTAGCAGATAGTGAAATGATTTCAACCATTATGGAGAATAGTGGTTATGAGCTGACAGATACACTTACAGATGCAGATATTATCATGTTTAATACGTGCTCAGTACGTCAGCATGCCGAAGATAGAGTGATAGGTAGAATATCAAATGAAGTGGCACGAAAGATCTCTAATAAAAATCTGGTCATTGGAGTTGTAGGCTGCATGGCTCAAAGACTCGGAAAAGAGCTCGGTGAGATGAATGCAAAAATAGATTTTGTAGTGGGTGTGGATAACTATTTTAAGTTGCCAGAGATTATCGAAGAATTGTACAATAAAAGGCACTTTGTGACGTCAGTAGATATGAATCATAAAGAGATTTATCATGATATTTACCCAATTAGAAGCAATGAATTAAATGCCTTTGTGACAATTATGCGTGGCTGTAATAATTTCTGTACATACTGCATAGTCCCTTATGTACGCGGTAGAGAGAGAAGCCGCTCGGTCGATGAGATTATTAAAGAGATTAAGATTGCTGGAGAAAAAGGAATAAAAGAAGTGACCTTACTTGGGCAAAATGTAAATTCATATTCATGGGAAGGGATAAACTTTCCTAAGCTCTTGCAAAAAGTAAATGAAGTTGAAGGCATTAGTAGAGTGCGTTTTGTAACCTCACACCCTAAAGATATATCTGATGAGTTAATCGAAACAATGGCAAGCTGCGACAAAGTTTGCGAGCATATTCACCTGCCTGTACAGTCTGGCAATAATGAAATACTAAAAGTGATGAATAGAAATTACACTGCAGAACACTATTTGGATAGGATTAGTAAGTTACGCAGTCTAATACCAAATATTGCTATTACTACTGATGTCATTGCAGGCTTCCCTGGCGAAACTGAAGAGCAGTTTCAAGACACTTACAATCTGATGAAAGAAATTCGCTATGATTTTGCTTTTATGTTCAAATATTCACCAAGAACTGGTACCAAAGCAGCTGAGTTTAACAATCAAGTTGAAGAAGCTGTACGATTAGAGAGATTACAGAGACTGATTGGTCTGCAGACAGAGATAACACATGAAAAGTATAAAGAGCAAATTGGTCAGATTAAAGAAGTATATGTGGAAGGTCCTTCTAAAAAAGATGAAAATGAGTATTCAGGCAAGAGTAGAGACTTCAAAATAACAATTTTCCCAGGAGATGAATCTCTTGTAGGCAAATTAATAAAAGTGAAAGTAAAAGAGGCTGTAGGCTGGACTTTAAAGGGACATATTGTTGAATAAATTATGTTGGATAATAGGCGCATTGGATTGCTTTTAATTAAGTCAATTTTTTTATTGACAATAATAGAGTAAATGTAAGATTGAATTAGAGGTAATTATATGTCATTGTTTTTAAAAGATATGTTTTTTAAAGATAGGAAGAAAACAAGTTTCAAGGTTGGAGCATTTACTGCCATTGTGATCTTTTTATTTGTTATTAGCTATTCTTATTTGAACGACCTAATCCAAAGGCATAAGTACACGACTATCAACGTCTTATTTGATAACATTAACAATCTTGAGCCAGGCAATTCTGTTACAGTGAATGGTTTTAAAAAAGGTCGAGTGGAAGAGATCAAAGCAAGTCAAAACGGAATTATCACAACCTTGTTTATTGATTTAGATTTTCCTCTAAAGCAAGGCACCTTGTTTATAGCAAAGGAATCTGACATCATGGGCAATCATCAAATTGATATTTTACCTGGAGATGGAGAAGAGATACTCAATCTATCAGAATTACAGATAGGATTTACACGAGAAGGCTTTACCGACCTTATATACCGTTTAAACACGATGGCTGAGAATGTTGATAAGATCTTCTCAAAGCTTGAAAACGCTGACGATATGATTGTAAATATTAATGGATTTATCGAAAATAGTAGTTCTGTATTCAAAAAAATAGATAAGTTACTCACAAGTGTTAACCCAAACCAAATTAAATCCATTGTTCATCATTTAAACAGCTCCACTAAAGAGATTAATGACATTTTACACGATAATAAAGATGAGATAAATTTGGCTATTCGTAATTCCAATACAGCTTTGACTAATATCAATAATACTATCAGCATTGTCGATTCAGCAATGGTATATTTGACTCAAGTTAGTAAGAGCTTGGCAGATAGTTCAGGCACAGCAGGCGCTATGATCAACGACAAAGAGCTTTATAATAATTTATTAAAAACAAGTCAAAAGGTTGATTCACTTTTGATAGATATAAAAAAGAACCCACGAAAATACTTTAAAATAAGTGTTTTCTAAATATAATGGAGGATAAATGAAAAAAACACTTTTCATTGTTTTTGTTATTGCAATACTTACAGTAACACTTGGCTGCAACAAATCACTCGGCAAGGTTAGCTTGAAAAACGCTCAAGATAGCCTAAATTACAGTCTGGGCTTGCAAATTGGTAAGAGTTTTAATGCAACACTAACAGAAGTGGACTACACAATGTTTGTAAGAGGCATGAAAGATTCAAAAGACCCTGACAGAATAGCACTTACAGATGAACAAATTGCTGACATTATGAATGTTTATCAACAAAATGCACAAGCAAGAATGCTGAAAAAACATGAAGAAGATGCTAAAAAGAACAAAGAAGACCAAGAAAAGTTCTTTGCTAAGAATATCAAAAACAAGGGCATCATCGCACTTAATGGCATTCAATACAAAGTCTTAGAAGAAGGTAAGGGTAGTATTCCTACAACAAAAGATAATTTTGAACTTGGGTTTGTTGGAAAAACTATTGATGGAAAAGTCTTTTGGGACTCAAACGATATGGGTGAACCTTTAATTGTCACACTTGATGACGTTCTTCCTGGTTGGAAAGTAGCTCTTGAACACATGAAAGAAGGCGCTAAGTGGGAAATATACTTGCCAGACTCATTAGCATTTGGAGAATACGGTGCAGGAGAAGTCGGACCTAATCAAGCAGTAGTTTTCGAACTTTTCTTGAAAGAGATTAAAAAGAAATAAATTATTGAAAAGTGTCTTCACATGAAGACACTTTTTTTAGGATATCGATATGAGTGTGTTTTATTATTCATCACCTTTAGGTGTGATAGAAATTCAGATTAAAGAGAAGAACATATCTTCATTAATGTTTGTTAATAACCCTAATACTGAGTTAAAAGACCAAGTACTTGAGCAAGATAAACCCCTGATAGATAAAATTAAAGAATTCTTCAATAATTACTTTTTAAGTAAAAACCCATATGTAGGTTTTGCGCTAAAAGACAAACCTGGAGAATTTTACCGTCAAGTAATGTCTGAAATAAGACAAATCCCTTATGGTAAGACGCTTATCTATTCAGACTTGGCAAAAAAGATTAACAGACCCAAAGCAGCACGAGCAGTCGGTAATGCATTAGGAAAGAATAATATTCTCATTATTAATCCATGCCATAGAGTGGTTGCAAAGGCAGGCTTAGGCGGCTTTACTGCAAATCTTTGGAGAAAGAAATATCTTTTAGCATTAGAGCAAGGAAAGTTGAAAGATATCGGGCTCAATTCCACGCAAGTAAGTTTGAGCTCAAACAGCACATACTGGAACGAGCTATTTAATATTGAAAAAGAAGCAATACTCAGTATTTTAGACATTGATCCAATTCAGATACAGCATATTGGCAGTACAGCAATTAACAATATCCAAGCAAAGCCGATTATCGATATTATGTTGGGTGTAAAGCCTGAACAAGTGACAGAAATAATGCCTCTTCTAAAACTCATTGGCTGGGTATATAAGGCTAATTTCGAACCTAAAGAATGGCATTTCTTAGCAAAAGAAATAAATGGGTATGTAACTCATCATCTTCATGTATGTCATTACAACTCAAATTTTTACAAAGAACATATTGCCTTTCGTGACATACTCAATCGAGAGCCAGCTATCTTAAAAGAATATGAGGAAATAAAACAAACCATGTGTGCCAGCTACGCTAATTCTCGAAAAGAATATACCAGTGCGAAATCAGATTTTATTGTCTCTGTGATAAATAAGTACAGAGAAAACAAATGAAATCGCTCTTAACTTTTTTTGTTATATTATTTACCCTCACTTCCTGCAAAGCTAAAATGCAGAATGAAGAAAAGAGAGAAGAATTCTTATTTACAAAACATGGTGAATTGAGTATTGTTACAAGTCAGAGAGACTCTCTTAGTTTTGATATAGAGATTGCTGATACACCCGAAAAGAACGCTTTGGGGCTTATGTACAGATACTCTATGCAAGAGAAACAGGCAATGTTTTTTCTCTTTGATTATGAAAGAACTCAAGCTTTTTGGATGAAGAATACTTATATTCCTCTTGATATTATCTTTATAGACTCTAATTTAAAGATAGTCTCTATTGTCGAAAATTGTATGCCGCTTAATGAGGAGTCCTTATCCTCTCAATTACCTGCACTTTATGCTCTTGAGATTAATGCAGGGCTTTGCCGCCAGCTCAAAATTGAAGTAGGACAAACAATCACTTATAAAGACTTTAGGGATAATATAAACTAAACTCTGCTTAAAGATGAGCGTCTTCTTTCATCAAATAGTTTTGCACATAGTCTTTAACGGCATCTTCCAAATTAGTGCTTTTTAGCTCGATTCCAGTTTCCGACAAGTTGTGCATATCAGCTTGGGTATAGTATTGATACTTCTCTCTAAGATATTCAGGCATCTCTACGAACTCGATATTTGGCTCACGGTTCATAGCTTTAAATACAGCGATAGCGAGGTCTTTCCATGTTCTTGCTTTTCCTGTGCCAAGATTATAAATACCATTGATCTGAGTATTTTGAACTAATTGATAAATGATTTCAATACAGTCTTTTACATAGACAAAATCTCTCTTTTGTTCACCATCGGCATAACCATCTTTATATGACTTAAAAAGCTTGATTGTTCCCTCTGCGAGGATCTGATAATATGATTTATATATTACGCTCCTCATGTCGCCTTTATGATACTCATTTGGACCGAAAACATTAAAGAACTTGATCCCCACCACTTGATTCTGCAGATTATTGTGCAAGACCCATTCATCCATCATCTGCTTGGAATAGCCATACATATTTAATGGTTTTAATAACTTGATTTTGTTTAATTCGTCAGAAAACCCTTCAGTTCCATCACCATAAGTCGCAGCGCTTGATGCATAAATAAAGCGTATTTTATTCTTGACAGCATATTCAGCTAAGCTGATGCTATAACGGTAGTTATTCATCATTAAATAGTCTGCATCCTTTTCTGTTGTAGACGAGCATGCACCCATGTGAATAATACAGTCAACCTTCTGCTCAACAGGTAAATCACTAAGATAATTCAACAACTCGGATTTATCTAAATATAAAGAATACTGCTTCCCTACGAGGTTTTTCCACTTTTCTGTACTCTTTAATGAATCAACAACAATAATATCTTTAATGCCTGCCCTATTCAGTCGCGAAATAACAGCGCTACCTATGAATCCTGCACCACCTGTTACAACTATCATCTTGATCCTCCAATATAACTTCTTGAATGCATTAGATAAAAAATAATACTTTTTGTCAAGAGATGATAATACTTTTTTAATAAAAAACTCAAACAACACTTATAACTAATTTACGAATTATTGAAATTGATTATTAATGTTGCCATCTATGTATCATCGTATTTTCTTTTAGATAAAATTGCAGAACCTGCTGCATGAAAATATTGCCTAATAAATCTAACTAACTTGAAATAGTATTCAACCAAAAAGTTACCTTTTTTTCTTTTAAAGAGACAAAAATAGTGAGTAAATAATCTATTTATTATGTCAAATATTATCTCTTTTTTACAAATCTCATGATATTCTCATAACTAACATTATTTCAGATATTTATCTATTAGACTCCCCTTAGATTCTCCTTACTATCTTGGAGAATGAAAGGTAGTCTTATAGGAATCTAAAGAGAATCTAAAGGAGAATTATTATGTCTTTTTGGGTTTAAAAGAGGAAGAGTTTTGTTTACTTTATTTTTAAGTAAAGCAAAGCTCTTAATTTGTTATTTGAAGTTTATGCAGGAGCATTTTCGTTCATAGTAAAATTTATTTGAGTTTACATATGTAAAAAAAACTCGACCCCCGAAACGGGAGCCGATGTTTTATTCATATACCTACCAAAATTAAATTTAATCCCTATGCCCACACCCCGTGTAGATAGGCGTTATTTAATCCTATTTTTCATTATAGTAAAGCGATCATTATTATTGATTAGCTTATCTGGGAATTTGTTCTTTGCAATAAACTTATCGACGTCAATAATGCGCTGTTTGATGCTTTCTTTTCGATAATGCTGGTTATTTGAGTCTAATGGTAAACGATAGATTCTATTGAGTAAACTGCTCAAAACAATAGGATTATAACCAGCTCTTGCGCTCAAGAGCATGCCAATTTCATCGGCTTCTTTTTCATATGCATCCAGGCGCCCCTGAATAATGGTCTCATACATTGAAAAGATTTCTTCCTCTAATTCCTTTTCAGTAGCAGTGATCTCCTCATCTTGGCTTGGTATTTCTTCATCCATATCATCAAAAGCTTGGTCAGCAATTATTCTGTTCTTTCTTTTTTCTAACTCTTTCATACCATGGCTATACAGAACATGGGTTATTTCATGTGCCAAGACGACAACTATCTCAGCTTCATTTTCGCATTGGTTAATCATGCCCTTGGTAACAAAAATGTATCCCCCAGGACATGCATAAGCATTAGGTACTTCGATATTTAAAATAAAGAATTTAAATTCAATATCAGAGGCATTTGAAGCTTCTGCGACTTGAGTACCGAGATAGTTAATATAATTATGCAGTTCATTGTCTTTGTACAAGCCAAGCGTAGCAATTGCAGATGCCACTCCAAGCCCAAAGCCTTCTTCTGAAAAAGAAAAATATTCAGATGGTATTTGTTTTGGCAAGCGAACTGCGTTTTTGGTCTTTTTTATATTCATGCCCTTATAAGTTGCTTTCTTAAATTGTTTATATTGTTTTGCATCAAGCTGATAAGATGTAGCAAGCTCTACAAAAGAGACATCACCTTTAAATGTTTTGCTAAATTGACCGCCAAATCCTTTAACCCCCGCTGAAACACCATGTTTAGAGCTCGTTAAATCAGTCTTTTGTTTAGCCATTACAGCAAAAGTATTTGTTCGTGCAGGGAGCTTTTTAGTTGACGATTCTGAGATATAACCCATTAAGTTCCCAGCTTTTACTTTGATCCATTGATCGCTATCAATGTCATCAATATCGTTTTCAACTGTTATGACAGATGTCCCTATTTTTAGCTCAGTTAACACTTTGTGCCATGAGCCAGGACCCTCGCGTAATACACTTCTTTCTCTTTGTATAGTCAATTGTTCAGCAAACGCATAAGTGCATACGACCATTAGTAGTATAAAAAAATAAAGCCTTTTCATTTTATCTCCTTTTAAGTCTTATTTTTCTAATAAAGTAAGAATGCCATCCCAATCTTGTGGTGGGTTTTCTAATAAAAAACTACATCTTTTGGACATTGTGGCAGATGCCTCATCATAAGCTTCAGGCATTGTCAAAGTATCAAAAATATCTTTTGCATTTTGAAAGTCTCCTTGCCTATAAAGGCTTAAGGCTCTTCTATAAGTGTCAATCCATTGATAATCTTCTTTTTTATCCATGAAATCAATAAGTTCATAAATTCGTGTTGGTTCAGTCTTTCCTTTTACTCTGAGATAATCTAATTCTCGACAGACAAAGTCATCTTTCACAAATAGATAAGAGGACTCACTGATGATAATCTTTGTTTTGTAAATCTTATTTACCCCCTCTAATCGTGCAGAAAGGTTGACAGCATCTCCTATAGCAGTATAATCCATACGCTTTTCGGAGCCAATATTACCTGCTACAAAGGTGCCAGAATTGATTCCCAATCTCGTATTCTGATGAAACAAACTTGATGCTGAATTGGTTTCTTTGCCCAAAGCCTCAGCAAATTTCTTATGTAGTATTGCTGATTTACATGCCAGATAAGCATGATCTTTTCTTGGAATAGGTGCACCAAATATAGCCATCAAGCCATCACCAGTGTACTTATCAAGTAATCCATTATTATCGAGAATTATGTTTGTAGTTGCTGTAAAATATTCATTTAGGTCTTTAACTAAATCTTTTGGGTGCTTACCTTCAGAAAAAGTAGTAAAGTTATATATATCTGAAAACATGACAGTTGCTTCAATCTCTTCTCCCCCCATTTCAATTTGATCAGGGTTGTCGATCAATGTTGCAATGATATCTGGATGTAAGTAGCGTGTGAATACACGTCTTATTTCTTTTTTTGATTTCCCTTCCATAATGTAAGAAATGAATACAATAGTGAGATAGGAGATTATAATTGCGATTATAGGCACAATTAAATTTAAGTAAATACGGTACTTCCAAAGAAATGAAATACCTACAATGCTGAAAGCGAGCAAAGCTAATACAATCAAATTGCTGAAGGTAGCTTTTAATTTTACAAAGCTATATAGTATAACAAAAGATATGAAAAATATGTAAATAAATAAGATTAAATTGGGTAGATAATTGATATAGTGATCATTCAATAGATTGCTTAAAATGGTTGCCCAGATCTCCATACCAGGCATTATTTTGGTATAAGGGCTTGTTTTCAAGTCCATCAATCCATCTGCAGTTGCTCCAATAATAATGTATTTATCCTTAAAAAAGCCTGGTTCTATTGATGGTTCTTCTCCATACTCCAAAGCTGCTGCACTTTGAATAACACTCTTAAAAGGAATATACCTAAAGACTCCTTCTGAGCCTCCTTTCCCATACCAATTTATCTGATAGTTATCGTTATTATCCAATTGTATTTCTCTACTATCTGTACGCAAAATGTGATTATTAAAGACAAGGTCTCCCATGTTTTTAGTTCTATATGCGGCAATAAAACTAATCTGTGGTACAAAAAGGTCGTTCAACTGATAAAATAATGGAACACGCCTGATTACTCCATCATCATCTGGCTGAATATTGATACCACCGAGCATTGATACGCTGTTTCTAAATTGCTCAATAGGGAATCGTGCACCACTCACTCTTGCTGCATAGCTCTTATTACGATCTAAAACGGAGATTGCAAAGCGATTAATATCAGCAGGAACATGGAGACTGTCTTGTCCATATTGCACGCCAAGAATGACATTATTATAATTTTGCAAAGCATAAGCAAAACTATTGTCGCTTTCTTCTGAACTGATATTTAATCTATCATAATCTGGTTCATAAAACTGAATATCATAAAGTATGGCTTTGGCACCTTCATAAGCCATGAAGTTGGTAATATACGCATAAAAGTCCCTTGACCAGGGCCACATGACACCATTATCTTTGGCATAAATTAGGCTACTGTTGTCAATTGCAACTAAAACAATAGAGCTGTCAGCTTGCGCCTCTAAGGGGAATCTCTTGAACCGTAAATCAAGTGTTTTTATCTCTACAAGCTTGAAAAATTCAAAGTATTGTAATGAGTATGATAATACAGCAATGATAAAAGCTAAGAATAAAAGCACATACCACTTTTTGAATCTTTTAATAATATAATTGATTATCATAGTATTTTAACTCTTTAGTGCTTTTCTTGCCAGCTCGTTTTTGCTAATTGAACAATTTGTTTCATATTCTTTCAAAAGCCTCCAATTGAAATTGTATAAGGATAGATGGAAATGTCAATAAAAAAATGTTTAATTATAAAAAAACAAAAAAGAAGCTGAGTTACCATATTATAAATATTTACGAACAGTTGTAACCTCTGATATTAACCTACTGAAAAACGAGATAAATATCATATCTAAATCAATCATTTTGATGAATTGAGTTTTTCACTGAGTTGGATTTATTGTGAAAAGTTAACGCTCAAAAAAACTCTTGACAGATATGATATTTATAATAATTGTTCATTTATGGATGATTTTAAAAGAATGTATAGAAATGTAAATAACTGTATAAAGTGCGGTACGAAGCTCGTTTTGCAAAATGACAGAGAGCAAAAAGAAAGACCTCACTGCCCGAACTGTGGTTGGATTTATTATAAAAACCCTGTTCCTGCATCTGCGTGTGTGCTAATAAATGAAAGCAATGAGCTATTATTAGTAAAGAGGAAGTTTTCACCGCATGCTGATGAATGGGCTTTGCCAAGTGGCTATATAGAGCTCTGGCAAACTCCAGAAGAGTGTGCTGTAGACGAATTATTTGAAGAGACAGGAATAATTGGAGAAGTTGACTCTTTTATCGATTTTTACACTGGTTATTCACCAATTTATATTAGAACTTTGTCATTTGGTTTTTTGATGAAAGGGGTAGGTGGAGAATTGCAAGCTGGTGATGATGCACAAGAAGCCGTATTCTTTAAACAAAATGAATTACCTCCTATCTGCTTTTGGTCACATCAACACTTTTTAAAAAAAATAAATTACTTATAATTGAGGAAAACATGGAACTTAGCAAGCATTATTCTGCAAAAGAGATCGAAAAGAAATGGTATGATTTTTGGGAAGAGAATGGATACTTCAAGCCAATAATTGATAAGAATAAAAAACCTTTTACTATACTGATACCACCGCCAAACGTAACCGGTATCTTACATATGGGGCATGTTTTAAACAATACCTTGCAGGATGTGGCTATTCGCTATCATCGAATGAATCAGGAACCTACACTATGGATACCTGGCACAGATCATGCAGGCATTGCTACTCAAAATATGGTTGAAAAAGAGCTTGCAAAAGAAGGTAAAAGCAGGCACGATATTGGCAGAGATGAGCTTGTAAAGCGTATCTGGCAATGGAAAGAAGAAAAAGGCGGACACATCATTGAGCAACTCAAGCAGCTTGGCGCATCTTGTGATTGGTCGCGTCAGCGATTTACTATGGATGAGGGCTTATCTACAGCGGTAAAAGAGGTGTTTATTCACCTGTATAATAAAGACTTAATCTATAAAGGAAAATATATAATAAACTGGTGCCCACGTTGCATCACTGCTCTGGCAAATGACGAAGTAGAACATAATGATGAACAAGGCAAACTCTGGCATATTAAATACCCTTATGAAGATGGAAGTGGTTACCTTACTATCGCTACAACTCGCCCTGAAACCATGCTCGGTGACGTTGCTGTAGCCGTTAATCCTCAAGATGAAAGATATAAAGATAAAATAGGCAAAAAACTAATCCTACCACTCACAGATAGGGTTATACCTATTATTGCTGATGATTATGTTGATAAAGAGTTTGGTAGTGGTTGTGTTAAAATTACTCCTGCCCATGATCCAAATGACTTTGAAGTAGGTTTAAGGCATAATCTGGAGCAATTGATTGTTATGGATGAAGAAGCTGTAATGAACGATCATGCAGGTAAAGACTTTGTAGGCTTGGATAGATATACTTGCCGTAAGAAAGTCTTGGAGATGCTTGCTGAACAAAACCTCTTGGAAAAAACTGAGAATCACGCCCATGCAGTTGGACATTGTTATCGTTGTGATACAGTGATAGAACCATATTTATCTGATCAATGGTTTGTAAGAATGAAGCCTCTGGCAAAGAGAGCAATAGAAGTTGTCGAAAATAATGAGATCAGTTTTTATCCAGAACGTTGGACTAAGGTTTATATGCATTGGATGACGAATATTCGTGACTGGTGTATTTCCCGTCAGATATGGTGGGGGCACAGAATACCCGCTTATTACTGTACAGAATGCAGTGAAATGATAGTAAGTTCAACTACCCCTGTTCAGTGTCCTAAATGTAATAATACTAACTTTAAACAAGATGAAGATGTATTAGATACGTGGTTCTCATCTTGGTTATGGCCCTTCTCAACTATGGGTTGGCCTAAAGAGACAGAAGATTTATCTTACTTTTTGCCTACCAAACTCTTGATTACAGCGCCAGAGATTATTTATTTATGGGTTGCTCGCATGATAATGGCAACTTTAGAATTTAAAGATAAAATACCATTTGACACTGTTTTACTGCACGGTATAGTACGTGATGAGATTGGCAGAAAAATGAGTAAATCTCTCGGTAATTCACCTGATCCAATTGACATAATCGAAGAAGTTGGTGCAGACGCCTTGCGCTTTAGCATGATATTTAATACGCCAAAAGGGCAAGACTCTTATTATTCAAATGCTATTCTTGAGACGGGTAGGAACTTTTGTAATAAGATCTGGAATGCTTTTAGATTCATGATTATGAATATAGAGAAGATAGATGGCTTGCCCAAGAAAGAAGATTTGCAGCTGGACTTAGCTGATAAGTGGATAATCAGCAGGCTACATCAAACAATTAAGCAGAGTAGAGAAGATTATGAAAACTTGAGATTCAATGATGTAGCTCAAAACCTGATGCAGTTTATTTGGGATGATTTTTGCTCATGGTATCTTGAAATTGCTAAAGAGAAGTTTTATTCAGATTCTGATATAAATGTCCAATTGACAACTAAATGGGTACTGCTTGAGGTATTCCAACAGGCAATGAGGCTTTTACACCCAATCATGCCTTTTATTACTGAAGAGATCTGGCAGATTATCAAAGAGTATTATCCAATGAACGAAGAGGCGATTATTATTGCCCAGTACCCTCTCTTTAATGAGGCTATGATTGATGATAAAATCACGAATAATATGGCTTTGATTATGGAATCTATCACCGCTATTCGTAATCTGAGAAAGCAAGTAAATCTCTCTCCAGGATTGGAAATAGAAATAACAATCAAATGTGTTGATAATGACCAAGTAATGCTTTTTGCAGAGTATCAGAGCTATTTAAAAAAGCTGGCAAAAGTAAAACAAGCTACAGTGGCTGTATCAATTGAAAAGCCAAAATCATCACTTGCTGCAGTAGCTCAGAATGTACAGATCTTCTTGCCATTGACTGGGTTAATCGATGTTCAAGCAGAAAAAGATAGACTTACCAAACAAATCACCAAGCTTGAAGCCGAACTCTCTACCATTCAAAAGAAACTCTCTAATAGTAATTTTATCAACAATGCTAAAGAAGAAGTTGTTGCTAAAGAAAAAGAAAAAGAACTGGAAGTAAGCGATAAACTAAATAAAACAAAAGAAATATATCAAGGATTGTAAAAAGAATATTGACATTTGAATATAAAAGTGATATAATACCCAAAAAAGGAGGTCTGATGAAAGATAATGAATTAAACCATGAAGAATTGCATGCGGAAGAACTCGATCAAGAAACGCTTAATAAGATTAATGAAGATATAATTCATGATGAACCAAAAAAGCTTGAGTTTTATGAGAAACTCAGAAAGAAGCTCGGCAATAAGATTCCTAAAAGCAAAGACCCAACCAAGCTACAATTATCTGACTTCCTATTTCTCTTGCCAGACTTCTTTATCTTGCTGACACGTTTATTTATGGACAAGAGAATAGCAAAATCTAAAAAGGTGTTCTTGGGCTCGATAATCGGCTATCTCATTCTACCTATTGATATTATCCCTGACTTTATCCCTATAGTAGGCTATGTCGATGACTTGGTATTAGTTGTAATGGCACTCGATCAAATTTTGATGGACACAGACGAGAAGATCCTAATTGATAACTGGAGTGGAAGTAAAAACCTGATAGAAATAATCCGCTCGATTAATAATCTTATTCAAGCTAAGCTGGACAATCCTGTAATAAACACTGTAAAATCATTCTTTAAAAAACTATCATAGACTATGAAGCTTGTCGTTGCCACTAAAAATAGAGATAAATTTAGAGAAATCAAAGCTATGCTACATGGCTTAGATCTTGAACTCATTTGTTCTGCAGATATTGATGGTTTACCTGACATTGATGAAGACCAAGATACGATCTTAGCAAATTCTATTAAAAAAGCAAAAGAAACTGCTGATTATACAAACTTACCAGCAATCGCAGACGATACAGGCTTTTTTGTAACGGCATTGAATGATGAGCCTGGAGTGTTTGCAGCACGTTATGCGGGAGAGAACTGTTCTTATACAGATAATGTGAATAAAATGTTGAAAAACATGACAGGAAAGACTGATAGGCGTGCCAGATTTGAGACAATTGTGAGCTTGGCATTTCCTGGCAAAAGTGAGACTGTCAGCATGAAAGGCGTAGTCTTGGGAAGCATTATTGAAGAGCCTCATGGAAGAGAAGGGTTTGGTTATGATCCGATTTTTGTTCCAGAAGGTTATGATCAAACATTTGCAGAGCTACCAGATACAGTCAAAAATAAGATAAGCCATAGAGCTAAAGCTTTTGATGCTATTTTGCCTTTATTAAAAGAGAGTTTAAAAACAAAATGATTTGAGCAATGAGAATGATCATTGCCAATTAAGAAAAACTAAGTGATATGATAATCTGCTGAGAGTATCTGTAGAAATGATTACATATATGACTTTAGTATATGTGCGTAACAAAGGAATTGCAGGGAGATTTCTCAGCATATTGTCAGATTAAGGCTTTAATTGGCTGAAACATAAACATTATTTGCCAAACTCGTAACTATTATTATATTATCTTAAAGCGTAGAGGAGGAAAGTAATGAAAAAACCTATTCAATCGATTCTTTTGTACAAACTTGTTCTGGCAGTTGTCTTACTGCTCTTTAGTATAAGCTATATCAATGCACAAACGCCAACCAAGCTGGAAAATGAAGGGTATCCTGTTCTTTTAAACCATAAGGAAATATTTCGATTATATTCAGGCTACAAGCATATTAGTGTTGAGGAGAGAGTTGCGATCATAGAGGCAAGGCTTGAGGCAATTAAGTATAATGAGACAATCACACCTGACAGCTTGGCTATAGTCAAGCAGGGTGACGAAATCATCATCGCCTATGCTGGTTCACCAATCATATATATTACCGACGATGATAGTGATGTACTGGGAAAAGATAGGATGGACATTGCTGAGGATTACGCAGAGAAAATTAAAGTTGAGCTACTACCATTGCTACATTCATTATCATTGAAAAGCCAGATCTTCTCTATTTCTATTATTGTAGCATTAATCCTGCTTATCTTGAGCGTCACATACTATGTGGTCAAGCTTGTTAAAAGAGTTTGGCATAAATTTGAGTCATTTCTATTTAATATAATAAAAAAACACCCGCAAGGTGTTCAGATTAGAAGTGTGAAATTTATCAGCTATGCCCAAATAAACCGTCTGACGAGCATCTTTCTCAAACTTATTAATTTTATAATATACGTTTTCATTTTTTATAATGCTGTTTACTTTATTTTATACGTTATACCTGCAACACAAAACATTGCAAGGCAGCTTCAATACTACCTTACACGTCCCCTCTTTACTATTAGCAAATCATTCTTTAATTATTTTCCAAATGTATTTTTCATCATCATTGTCTTGTTTATCTCAAAATACGTCATTAAGTTTTTAAGGTATTTCTTTAATGAAATTGAAAAAGGTCATATTAAGTTTAAAGGGTTCTTTCCTGAGTGGGCAGATTCTACTTTTCAAATCGCAAAGTTCTTGATCTATTTCTTTGTTGCAGTTATCATTTTTCCTTATTTACCTGGTGCCGATTCGCCAGCATTTAAAGGTATTTCAATCTTTGTGGGTGTGCTCTTTTCTCTTGGTTCAAGCTCTGCCATCGCCAACATGGTCGCAGGCATCATTCTTACCTATATGCGTGCCTTTAAAGTAGGCGATTTTGTTAAAATTGGCGACACTCAGGGTGAATTGGTGGAAAGCTCTTTATTAGTGGTAAAGATAAAGACTTCTCAAAACATAGAAGTCACTATACCCAATTCAATCGTTCTCAGCGGTCAAATACATGATTTTAGCAAGCATAGTAAGGATAAAGGTGTAGCTGCACAGCTTAAGGTAGAAATTGGCTTTGATGTGCCCTGGACATTGGTGCATGAACTCTTAATTAAGTCAGCAAAAGTTACTCAAGATATAAGAGGAGATATTGAACCCTTCGTTTTGCAAACAGCCTTAAGCGAATCTGTTGTACAATATGAGTTAAATGCTTTTGTGGACAATCCCTTCAAGCTGCGGCGTGCTACCTCTGAGCTATATGGAAATATTGTTCAGATCTTTAATGAGAATAATATCGACCTAATTTGTCATTTACATATTGTTAGTGAATAGTTATTAATGATATATTTCCTTTAAAAAGTCTCGACCTCCGAAAACGGGGGTCGATTTTTTTTATTATAAAAGGTTCTTTCATGTTGCAGCTTAGCCTTCAAATTACAAATCCAGCAATCATCATTAATTATAAAATATATCATTAGGCATACCATTTTCTTTCTCATAAATAATTCGTAATAAAACTCCCTTTTATTCCCATTAGATTCCTATAAGACTACTGTTCATTCTCCAAGATAGCAAGGGGAATGTAAAGGGGATCATATAGGCATATTACTGATAAATAGTAATATACAATAATGGAAAAGAAAAATGTGAAAAGTGAGCAAAGCTGAACCTTAAAACAGGTTCATTTGTATTTGTGCTACCTTATATTTCAAAATAGGGCTTTTTGCATGCCGAAATTATTGCATAATCTTTTGCTTCATTTTAGGCGCTTTTTGCCTATCTGAGAGAGTTACTCCATTTATAGCATACATTTTTTGCTTTTCCTTACGTTCTTAACGGCTTTCTTTGGTAGTACTCTTTAACCCATGAAAAAAGGAGGTATTGCACCTCCTTTAATCATATTCTGGGTAAATTTACTATATGTAATAGCTAATTAATGCTTTCTTGAAAATCTAATAGTCCCCCAACCAGAAATCACAGCTACATAGTAACCAAGATTATACCAAAAACCATTATTATGTACTTCGTAAATACTTAAGCGATGCTTAAAGATGCTGAGAATCAATGAAATAGGTGCAATTAATCCATGCCAGATACCTGAGAATATGCCTGCTTTATTATCTTCATTGTTTTTACCATCTCCTGGTACACAAGCGCATAGCATTAATAGAATCAGTAAGAGTATGATGATTCTAACTTTTGTCATATATAACCCCCGTAATATCACTATTAACTATTTCTTGCTAATCTCAAACCAATGTTAAAAACAGCTTTTCCTGCATTATTATAATAGCGATTGGCTAAAGTGCAATAGTCCTTTATACTACTCCAGCTCCCACCACGAAAAACTCTATTTGTACCTGTTTCAGATCCCTTCGGATCTATTTTTTCTTCTTCTGTGTATGTGCCGAACCTATCCCAACACCATTCGTAAACATTACCACTCATATCGTATAAGCCAAGTTCATTAGGCTTCTTCTCCCCTACTGGATGTGAAGAGTAATCGGAATTGTCGATAAACCAAGCAACTTCGTCAATATTGTCAGATCCTGCATAAGTATAGTTTTTTGACAGATTTCCACCTCTCATGGCAAATTCCCATTCTGCTTCAGTTGGAAGTCTTAAGCCGTTTTTAGTAAAGTCACAACTGACCTGTTGTCCATTTATTTCATAGCATGGTTCAAGCCCTAACATTAAGCTCTTTTTAACACAATAATTGATTGCATCAAACCATGAAACATTTTCAACAGGGTTTCTATCTCCATCTACTTCTGATGGAGCTGTAAACATTATTTCAAACCACTCCCTTTGTGTAACAACATATTTATTGATATAAAAAGAAGACACTGTTACAGGGTGTGCAGGTTTTTCAGTTTCAAGTCCATCATCATTGCCCATGATGAAGCTTCCTCCTTCAACTAAAACCATTGTTTTCATCATTTCAGCGATTTTTTCGTTTGCATAGTTCGACATACATCCTCCATTATTTTTTCTTGTTTAATTCTAACATTAAAATTTATTTTTGTCAATTGTTTTTTAATAAATAAGTTCATAATATTGCAAATCATTAAAATACAAACCTTAAAGATAGTATCATAAAACGATTTTAGAGCCCCTATATTCTGGATTCGAACACATTATAGTGAAACCTATGGGAGGTTCAATATCAAAAATAAAGTAAACTTCACAAAAAACTATTGGCAATTGGATAAGAATTAATTAACTTATCAAAAGAGGAGGTGAAGATGAGTAAAGAAAACAAGTTAAAAATTAAAAATCAAAATACTGATCTATTTGGAGGCTTACTAAATACCGCTGCTATAAAGCAAAAAGACAATAAGAGTAACCTCGCTGAGATACTTGAAGAAATAACTGAGATATGTTCAGAGACAAACGAAGATTTTGCAAAAGATGAATTAGAAAAAAAAGAGAATAAAGAATAGAGACCAGCAAATTAGCTGGTCTCTTTATTATTTTTATAATCTTATCTTCTTTCGTAATTCTTCTCTATCCATTTCAAATATTCACCTGAGCGAATATTATCTATCCATTCTTGGTTATCAAGATACCAATCAACTGTCTTTCTCAGCCCTGCCGCAAAATCAACTGACTGTGTCCAACCCAATTCATTCTTTATCTTATCACAATTTATTGCATATCGCCTATCATGACCTGGTCTATCTTTTACATAGACAATCAGCTTGTTATGTGGTGCATTTTCAGGGAAACGTTCATCCATTATCTTACACATTTCATGTATGAGCTTAATGTTCTCCCACTCATTTTCACCACCTATATTATATGTCTCACCATATCTACCAGCTGTTACTATTGCCCAGATTCCAGAGCAATGATCTTCTACAAAGAGCCAATCTCTAATATTCTTTCCATCTCCATAAACGGGTAAATCTTTTTTCTCCATCATATTCATTATCATCAATGGGATAAGCTTTTCAGGGAATTGATATGCACCATAGTTATTTGTGCAATTAGAAATAGTAACGGGCAAGCCATAAGTGTGATAATATGCTGATACTAAATGGTCAGACGCCGCTTTTGAAGCTGAGTATGGGCTACGTGGATCGTACGATGTATCTTCAAAAAAGAAGCCTGTATCGCCTAAACTTCCGTAAACTTCGTCTGTGGAAGTATGTTGAAAGAGCACATCTTGTCGATCTTTCCAGTTTTGTCTTGCAACCTCAAGCAGGTTAAATGTGCCCATAATATTTGATTCAATAAACTCCTTTGGACCAAAGATCGAACGATCAACATGTGACTCAGCAGCAAAGTGAATGATACAATCTATTTCATGTTCTTGAAAAATCTTATTGACGCCATCAAAGTCGCAAATATCCTGCTTGTAAAAGAAATAGCGTTTGTTTCCATACTTATTTTGTATTTCAGTTAGGTTATTTGGATTGCCTGCATAGGTAAGTTTATCTAGATTTATAATATTTGCTTTTGAGTTCGTCTTTTCAAAGAAATAATGAATAAAGTTCGAGCCAATGAAACCAGAACCCCCTGTCACCATAATATTCTTATATTCTCTCTTTTTCATGTATAACTCCTTTTATTAAAACTCTTTAATATCTTTAAATTTGGGGTGCAGTTTATCTTTATCTGATAAAATAGGCGTCTTCGTTTGCCAATCGATATTAATATCTGGATCATTCCAGATTATGCCTTTATCGGCATTTGGCGCGTATTCTCTTGTGGCTTTATAGAGAATGTCAGCCGTGTCTGTGAGCGTATAATAGCCATGAGCAAAGCCCTCTGGTATAAATAATTGCTGGTAATTATCCTCAGATAGAGTGACAGCACACCATTTTCCAAAGGTTTTTGAATCTGGGCGTATATCTACTGCTACATCAAAAATAGCACCTCTGATACATCTTATCAGCTTACCTTGAGCATGTTCTCCTGCTTGATAATGCAAGCCTCTTAAGACTCCTTTTATGGAGCGTGAATGGTTGTCTTGTAAAAACTCACGGTCTATGCCAATCTTTTGGAAATCGCTTTTTTTAAAGGTCTCCATAAAAAAACCACGATTATCATTGAATACTTGTGGTGTAATCAAGAATAAGCCTTTTAATTCCATTTCTTTAAAATCAAACATAAACCCTCATTTCTTTAATAAATCATAAAGGTATTCGCCGTAGCCAGATTTGACTAATTCTTCTGCCAATTCAGCAAGCTGTTTATCATCAATAAAACCCATACGCCATGCGACCTCTTCAATACAGCCAATTTTCAAGCCCTGTCTATCTTCAATTGCTTTGATAAAAAGAGTTGCATCTGCCATTGATTCATGCGTACCTGTATCTAACCAAGCATAGCCACGATCGAAGAGTTGAACCTTAAGGGCATTCTTTTCTAAGTATAGTCTATTTAAGTCGGTTATTTCAAGTTCACCACGTTTTGAGGGTTTGAGCGATTTCGCCATATTTACTACTTGATTATCATAGAAATACAAGCCTACAACAGCGAAATTGGACTTGGGCTTATCAGGCTTCTCTTCGATAGAGATCACATTACCACTTTGATCAAATTCCACTACACCATAGCGTTCTGGGTCTCTCACTTGGTAGCCAAAGACAGTGGCACCACCTTTATTCTTTCTTGCATTTTGTACTATGGTTGCCAGCTTGCTTCCATAAAAGATATTATCACCAAGCACAAGGGCACAAGGTTCATTATTGATAAAAGATTCACCCAGAATAAATGCCTCTGCTAAGCCATTTGGCTGATCTTGAACTACATAAGAGAACTTCATACCAAGCTTTTCGCCAGTACCAAGCAAATCTTCAAATCTTGAAATATCTTGAGGGGTTGAAATTATTAAAACTTCCTTTATACCAGCTAACATTAATACGGACAAAGGGTAGTAGATCATTGGCTTATCGTAAATTGGCAACAATTGTTTACATACCACTTTTGTTGCAGGATAGAGCCGTGTTCCACTTCCTCCAGCTAAGATAATTCCTTTCATTTCCAACTCCTTTTTTATTCTTTAATATCTTCGTATAAAAACAACATAACTAAATCAATCTTATTATCTATATCGGCATGAAACCTAATATCTAAAAAATCTTTTGCATTATCATGCCTTTGCAATGCCATGACATTGAAATGAAACTCAAGATGACCATTTGCTTTTTTCAAGTCAGCTATTCTTAAATATATATTTCTATTTTTCCATTTATTATTCAGCATATTAAATGCAGCATTGAGGCTTGGCAATTCTTCTTTGGTCCTACCTCCCTCATTTCTTTTTATTAGCCAGGTCTCAGCATCAGCATTAAACACAGCTTTAGCAAAAAGAGGTGTGCCTATGCACTTTATTTTGTACAGCAGTGCATTGATAATGGGAGCCATTTCAGCAGCTTCTTTATTGGTCAGATATGCAGTGCTAACACTATCTTTACTGGGGTAAACAAGATAGTCATTACGCATTTCCCATGTATTAAGAAAAGGCTTGGTATTATTTTGTTGAAAGACGAGATCAGCGCTCATATAGCTCTGGTGTGGCATAAAAAGATAGTATTTATTCTCTAAACTCAGAACCAAATGAGAAGGGAAAATAGACTTCAAATAGTTATAATTTATGTTTTGATTCTTACTTTGAGCATTTAATTGTAATATAAAAAAGATCAAAATAACACAGAAACATAATCTCTTCATTTATGTAAGCTCCTCTTTTAAAAAGCTTACGAATTCAAGAATATCATTCTCACACATATTAAAAGAGGTCATAAAACGAACTTCTCCGCTCGCATCATCCCATGTATAAAAGAAGCGCTTGCTCTGCAGATGCTCGATTTTATCTTTTGGTAAAAGGCAGAAGACAGCGTTCACTTCACTTTTTCTTGTGATTTTAAGTTCTGGGATATCACTTAACTTTTCATATAGAAGAGTAGCCAATCTGTTTGCATTCATCGCATTTTTCAGCCATAAATCATCTTGAAAATAGGGTTTATACTGGCATGTGATATAACGTATCTTTGATAAAAGCTGCATAGATTGCTTACGTATAAAAGGAAAGTATTTAGCCAAACTCTTATTAAAAAAAACAACTGCTTCGCCAAAGCCCATGCCATTCTTAGTGCTACCAAAAGATAATACATCAACCCCCAAATCTTTACTCATTGACTTAAATCCTATACCCATAGCAGCACACGCATTTGCTATCCTCGCACCATCCATATGCAGATACATCTCATGCTGGTGGGCAAAGTCAGCAAGCTCTTTTATCTCTGCCTGAGTATATAGTGTACCCATTTCAGTGGACTGTGAAATAGAAATAACCCTTGGCTGAGAGTGGTGCTGATCTCCTGTAAAATGCATAAAGCCTTCAACTTGTTCAACTGTAATCTTACCCACTTGAGTTGGAACTGTTAGGAGTTTTGCACCTGTAAGATTCTCAACTGCACCGCATTCATCAACAGCGATATGAGCGGTTTCAGGGCAGACAATAGCTTCAAAGCTATGCAACATTGCCTTGAGAGCCGTTGCATTTGCGCCAGTGCCATTAAGCACAAAAAACACATCTATATCACTACCGAAGACCTTTTTAAAGAGCCCTTCAGCCTCTTGCGTATAAAAATCATCTCCATAAGAAATATAATCATCTTCATTTGCTTTGATAATAGCATCCATAATCAGAGGATGAATGCCTGCATTATTATCGCTTGCGAAGCTCTTTTTCATCAGATTTCTCCTTATTATTAACTTATCTTTTGCAATACATGTAGAGGCACATAATATTTTAAAAAGCGTTTACCCTGCTTATTTTGAAAAGATCCTCTCGGGTTTTCTACCAAGACAGTAGCACGCTTTGTTATCCTATTGATAAAACCTTTGTGCGTTTTCTCTTGAAAAGAAAACTGCACTTTATCGCCTAATTTAAAGCTATACTCTGTTTGTACAGAGGGATTGAACTCAATTTCATGCTTTGTTTTTGTATGTCCGAATAAATGATTTGCCAGATGCTTAAAATGAGCTTTATTACAGCTTGTGTGCCCCAAGTATAAAGTCTCGATAATGTGCACAAGCTCGTGCTCCATCACTCTCATTAAGGCTTGGTTAGTATTTATGCATGGCAAGCCATTTACATAATATGTCTGTCCTTTATTAATCTGAAATATGTCATAAAGTAGTGGTATAGAAAAGGTGATCTCAAAGTTGCTTGTTTTCTTTCTATGCTTGACTTTGCCTGCAGTCTTGGTCATTCTATTTGATAACATTATGGAAACACTTATGTTTTTACTAAAGAAACCAAAGAAGAAATGCTCATCATATAAGGCATATAGCTTATAAGCAAGCTCTTTCAATATTGCTGAGCCACTGTTTTCAGGCATGCTTGCGTAGAAAGAAAGGAATTCATTTTTTACCCTTGTGAGCTTATCTTGTGGTTTTTTATCTTGGATTATTTTGATTAATTCTTCCATTTAATTTACAATACTTTTTACTACCTTATTAAATATTTCTGTAATCATCTCTGAGCTTGGTTCTTTGATTATGTCATTCTTCATCATTAAATCAATAGTTTTTCGTGTTTGCTGAATATCATAAAGGGTGGTATTATATACTTCGTCAAAGCATACATTTACGCGTGCTACGCCCTCTTTTATTGCCTGCATTGCCACATCAGCTGCAACCTGTGGAAAAACTTCATGTTCATCCATCAGCGGTAAGATTTTATCTGCATGATATCCTCTTTTACGTGCAAATTCAGCCAAAGACTGTGCTGCTCTAATTGCCATACCATCAGTGATTTGTCGTGCTTTGCACATAAGCGCACCTTTTAAGATGCCAGGAAAGCCTAAAGAGTTATTTACTTGATTTGGAAAATCTCCTCTACCTGTTGCCACGATAAAAGCTCCTGCCTCTTTTGCAGCATATGGATAAATCTCAGGCACAGGATTTGCGCAGGTGAAGACTATTGCCTTGTCATTCATTGACTTAATCCACTCTGGCTTGACAGTATCGGGTCCTGGTTGGCTAAGTGAAATCAAAACATCAGCGCCTCTTATACCCTCAGCAATATCATTAATACAACCAGGGTTCGTTTTTTTACAAAGATCCCATTTGATATAAAATTCAGGGCTATTTTCTACATCTTTTCTGTTTTTATGCAAGCCCCCTTTTGAATCGAATAAGACAATATTTGAGGGGGTTGCCCCGCTTAATATGAGAAGCTTAGCAACTGTAGTATTTGAAGCACCAGCACCAAAGAGTACTATTTTTACGTCTTCGATCTTTTTCTCTGCTAAGATGAGTGCATTTATCAAGCCAGCAAGTATCACACAGGCAGTCCCTTGCGCATCATCGTGCCAAACGGGTATTTCGCACTCTTTTCTTAATACATCGAGCACTTTATAGCAGTCTGGTTGAGAAATGTCTTCGAGATTTACTGCACCAACACTGGGCTGCAGCATCTTTACAAAATCGATAATCTTGTCTGCATTGGGCTTATTGTGTTCATCGCGATTATTAATACAGAGGGCAATTCCATCTACACCTGCCAGGTATTTCATCAAATATGCTTTACCTTCCATAACGCCCAATCCGCCTGCTGGACCGCAATTGCCATCGCCTAAGACGCGTGTAGAGTCGCTTACCACTGCTACAAGATTACCTCTGTTAGACAAGTCAAAAGACCTATCTTGCTCGTCTCTTATCGTTGTTGAAACAGAAGAAACGCCTGGTGTATACCAAACATTAAACCAATTGAAGCCATACAAGCCAGCTTTGGGAAGAATTTGAATTTTACCTTTATAAAACTCGTGCATTTTTAGTGCCAGCTCTTTATAAAATTGAGTCTTAATCTTTGCCTTTTCTTCTTCTGTACACCCTTCAGGGAAGTATTTTTCAATGTTTTCTAAACTGATATTCATATTCATCTCCTATATTTATGGCTATTGATTACAATTTCAATAAAAGTGGTTATTATGTAAAGAATTATTTAAAAAGATTTGACTTTTCTTGATATTTGCCTTTCATATAAAGAAAGGAGGCTGTTATGGAACGTGAATATCTAAGTATTGACCACTATCTTGAAGAGTCTACAAAGAAAGACAACAAAGAAAATGTTTTAGCAACTTTTTTCCAGAAGAAGAATTATGAACCTAAATCAGACACAGAAAAGCTTATTATTGAGAACTTTTCATTTATTGCTGCAGCAATGTCTTTGCTGATTCATATTGCCATGAAAAAAGGGCAAGTTCTTGGACAAGAAAAGAATGAAATTATTAACCGTCTTGTTTTTCAGCTTCGTCAACGCCCATTTGAACGCTCTAATTATAGCGAAGACTATGGCAAAGCTGAAATCAACATTGTCACAAACCTCTATGACAAGCTCTTAGACGAGTATGAAAACAAAAGAATGGATATTGAAGACCAAATTGATTTGATCAACTTTGTCTATCAAAACAACCAACAAAAACGTTTCTTTATAGTTAGATTATTCTTTTATATAGCATTTGCCGATCGCTCTCTTGAAATAAGCGAAATAGACACGATTAATACACTTGCCAAGAGTTTAAGCGTTGATGACGAAGATATTAAGCGAATTAAAGCTGAAGTAATTGAAGAGTTAAAACTTAGGTAGTTTTATATAAGCAGGCTGATGCCTGCTTATTTTTATTTTAGTTGCTTTTATCAACTTTTAATATATTTTATCTTCAGATGAAAGGAGAAATAATGATAATTATCATCGCATATTTAATAATATCTACACCAATACTTGCTATCATCTTTTTTATCTTTTACAAAAGCTATCTTGCAATCAAAGAATTATCAACGAAAAATAAGCTAAGCACAAATCTTGTAAGTAAATATCAGACAAATACAGGGCATGCTTCTACTGCTGAGGCTGCTTATCAAACAATACCTGATAATGATGAAGATGAGATCACAGCGGTTATCAGTGCTGCCGTCTCATATTATTATGCAAACAATTAAAAATAATAATAAAAGGAGTAAATATGGCTCTTAAGAAAATTCAATTTATGGACACCTCTTTTAGAGACGGGTTTCAATCTGTTTACGGTGCAAGAGTTAGAACAGAAGACTTTTTACCTGCATTTGAAGCATCTTTGGAAGCAGGAATAACTCACTTTGAATTTGGTGGCGGTGCTCGCTTTCAAAGCCTTTATTTCTATTGTCAAGAAGATGCATTTGACATGATGGACAAACTAAGGGCAGTTGCTGGTCCTGATATTAATCTACAAACTCTTGCCAGAGGCATCAATGTGGTTGGCTTGTCTCAGCAGCCACGTGATATTATCGAGCTTCATGCTAAATTGTTCAAAAAACATGGTACAACAAGTATCAGAAACTTCGACGCATTAAACGATACCAGAAACCTTGACTTCACAGGGCGTTCAATCAAAAATGCAGGACTCAATCATCAGATAGCTATCTCATTAATGGGCTTACCCCCTGCTATCAAAGATAGATCTGTGCATTCTCCTGAGTTTTATATTGAAAAGCTCGAAGAAATTCTCGAAAAGAACATACCTTTCGATTCACTTGTATTTAAAGATGCAAGCGGAACAACACCTCCACAGATCGTGAAAGAAACTGTCAAAAAAGCAAGAGAAATACTTGGCAAAGATAGAATTATCTGGTTCCACACACACGAAACTGCAGGCTTAGGTACTGCAGCAATCATGGCAGCTGTCGAAGCTGGCGCTGACGGTATAGACTTATCAAAATCACCTGTCAGCGGTGGTACGTGTCAACCTGATATTCTCACGATTATGGCTGCTTTTCAAAACACCAACTTCACACTCGATCTTGACTATCATAAAGTTCTAAAAGCAGAGAGCGTCTTTGAAGAATCTATGAAAAAATACATGATGCCACCTGAGGCTAAGCAGACTTCTCCTATGATAACCCTCTCCCCTATGCCTGGCGGTGCGCTAACATCAAATACGATGATGATGCGAGATAATAAAACTCTTCATCTTTATCCAAAAGTGATCGAAGAAATGGCTGATGTTGTTGCTAAAGGCGGCTTTGGTACAAGTGTCACACCTGTTTCTCAATTCTATTTCCAACAAGCATATATGAACGTGATGATGGGTAAATGGAAGAAAATAACTGATGGTTATGGTAATATGGTCTTAGGCTATTTTGGTAAAACACCTCGCCCTGCTGACCCTGAAATAGTTAAAATTGCAGCGGAACAATTAAAAAAAGAACCATTTACAGGCGACCCAATAGATATACTACCTCCAGCTTATGAGACAAGCAAACAGGCTGTTATCGATAATAATTTACCACCAACTGATGAAAATATCTTCATCTATGCAACCTGTAAAGAAAAAGGATTAGAATTTCTCAAGGGCAATGCACCTCTTTCAATTTACTATAAAGAAGATGAAAAACCTGCTCCTGTAACCGCTCCAGCTCCAGCTCAGACACCTGCTCCTGAGAAAAAGACTGCTACTCTTGACAACTTGTTAGTCACTGTCAATGGCAAAAGCTATCAAGTATCTGTTCAACCAAACACTCAAACAGTACAGCATGTGGCACCAGTTGCCCCTATTGCTCCTGCTGCACCTGTTGCACCTGCAAAACCTGTAGCACCAACTCCTGTTCCAGCTCAAGCTTCAACAGGATCAAGTCCTCTACAAGCGCCTATTCATGGTGTCATCATCAAAATACCTGTGTCTGAAGGGCAAATGATAAAAGAAGGCGATCTTGTTTTAACCATCGAAGCTATGAAGATGGAAAATGAGATTTACGCACACAAGACTGGTAAGATTGACAAAATCATGGTAAAACCTAATCAAAATGTAGATGAAGGGCAAACCCTGCTTTCTATCATCTAAAATATAATTAAATAATTAAGGCGCTCACAAGGCGCCTTTTTTATTTAATAACAGAACATTACACGCACTCTATTATTTTTTTTTAATTAATATAATACTTTTACTTGACAAATAAACCATGATATCTTTTTTTGTTAGTAAAGATGTGAATGCGCCCGTAGCTCAATTGGATAGAGCATCTGACTACGGATCAGAAGGCTTGGGGTTCGAATCCCTTCGGGCGTGCCATTTTTTATCCAAACCACACCTACTTTTATTTAAAGAAATAATTCACTGTTAAGCTATGGCTTTGCTCAAGGTATGGGTGAAATTTTACACCATAATCAATACGGTATTTATTAATTGATGTTTGAAAACCACATGCAAACTGCCCTGAGTCAATCATATAGCTGCTAACAAGTTGAATAAATGGGTTAATCTCAAGCTTTGCGCCAACATTATAATAAGATTCCTCTTTCTTCTCATAACCTGCTCCTACAGAGACATTAGCAGCAACATAGTAAGCAATTTCTGCATTATAAGAAACGGGCATCTCAACTTCCTTATATCGACTCTCTGTAATATTCCTCACACACCAACTTGCTTGCACGCTCTCATATTTCAAGCGCATCCCCATGTCTGCTGTAAAAGCATTGATAGTACGGTAGTCAGTAGCTTCTTGCCTCAAATACTTACCATTAACACCAACTATTACATTTTGCTGAACATATTGCACGTTCAGGGAAAAAGTCTCTTCTTGGTAGCTATCATCGTATAAAAAAGCTGTTCCAAGTCCATATGAAAAAGACTTATAATGCGATTGATAGAAGAGCGATGAAATAGACATGTCATAAAACTCATATGGTACAGCATAAGAAAAAGCAAATCCTTGACTTGATACAGCTGGATTGTGAAAAGAGCTTGCAGGGCTGACGGACAACAAAGTCAAGCCTGAAGAAGCAAGTCCTCCAGAATAAATGGGAAAACCATTATCCAATGCCACAATATGATGGATTATAAAGCACAATAATAAAAGTATTATTAATCTTGCTTTATTCATAGTATTTACAAGATACTTGATATTTCAGGAATAATCTGTTTCTTTCGAGACACTAAGCCAGGTAAAAATACCCTATTATTTTTCACCTCAACGTTAAATGCCTTTTCAATCAAGTCATATCTCTCACCTGTAATAAGTGCCAAAGACCCTTCTTGGATAATATCAGTAATAACGAGCATTACCAAATCATACTTCTTTTCTTCAGCAAGCTCGTTCATATAGTCGAAAATTTCCTTTTCTATACTATCAACGCAGTGTATATCCATAGTTTTTATCTGGCTAATGGCAAATTTATGAGTACCTAATTGAAACTCTTTATAATCTTCGTGTATAATCTCTTTTGCTGTCTTACCTACTATTGACGAACCTTCTTGAATCATCTTGGTGGCAAATTCTTCTATATTAATCCCATTAATTTCAGCAAGCTTTTCTGCTGTCATGCGGTCTTTATAAACGGTGGTAGGCGATTTGAAATTCATTGTATCAGAGATAATCGCAGCACAAAGCAAACCTGCAATTGATCTTGAAGGGCGAATTGCATTTTCAAAGAAGATGTTAGCAATTATCGTTGCTGTGCTACCGACAGGCTCCAGCTTGCAATGAATAGGGTAAGCAGTCTGAATATCTCCATATCTATGATGGTCAATAATCTCCAGTATTTCTGCCTCTTCAATGCCTTCCACTGTTTGTGATTTCTCATTGTGATCAACTAAAATCACCTTCTTTTTTCGTGAAGAAATCAAATGATAACGTGAAATAAAGCCTTTAATCACATTATTATCATCAACAACAGGGTAGCTTCTATAGCGGGTTTGCAACATTTTTGTCTTGATATCGCTCACAAAGTCATCTATATTAAAACGGATTAAGTTTTCTGTTGTCATAATGCAGGCTACCATGATACTTTGAGTAATCAAGCGCGAGGTGGTAAAGGTATCATGAGGAGAAGACATTACAATGGTATTTGTGCTTTTAGCCATATCAATAACCTCTTTTGAGATTTTGGCATTACCAGTAACAATTATACTCGATACCTTGCATTCAAGCGCCTTTAATTGTGCATCTTGGCGGTTGCCAACAATTACAATATCACTTTTTTCTATATAGGGATCCATTTCATTGGACTCCATCGCAGCTATAACAAGTTTACCAGATTCTGGGAAGCATTCCGCACAACCACTTACCAGAGTTGCATTAAGGGTCTCCAAGACATTTCTTAGCGTGCTTTGTCTACTCCCTATTACATTTGTCTCAAGTATATCCAAATACTTATTTGCAATATCTGAAAGAGTTATCAGCCCAAAAAGATGATTATCCTCGTCAACAACTGGCAAAGTTTTTATATTATTCAACTTCATTCTTGTCCATGCTTTTTGTATAGTAGAATCAGAAGTCACAGGCACAGCAGGGTCAATATCGAGGTCAGAAATCTGAGTTTTGACATTTTTCAATATTTGAGGCTCTTCGACATCAAAGTAATCCAAAATAAAAGCCGTCTCACGGGTAATGTCTCCCAAACGGCATGCTACTGCATTAACCCCATTTTTCTTTAAATACTCTGCATATGCTATAGCTGAACAAATAGAATCTGAATCAGGATTTCTATGTCCAGTAACATAAACTACATCATTCGTGTTCACAACCCCTCCTTAATAACTCTAAAAAACCACATTAATAAAGAATAGTTTTATTGGCAAGGAATATTTTCTATTTTTTAGTAGCTCCTTAATTCAGTTACTATGACAAAAAAAAGAATATCTAAAAACGCTCCCTTTAGATTCCCTTTAAATTCTCTTGCATTCTCCAAGATAGCAAGAGGAGTGTAATAGGTAACTACCATGATTATAGTTACTTACACAAAATGTAAAAAATAGCAAAAAATGATGGATTTACTGTGATTTCTCATGATTTTTTATCAATGAAATGATATCAAAAGCTTCAACATTTTTGTTAAAAAAAGCAAAATTCCTTTATTCATACAGTATAAGAAAAATGTAGATTTAGCTTGACAAAAGTGAGCAAATATAAGATTGTTCAAATAGGATCTTCTTAAAGAAAGAATTAAATGAGGAAATGAAATGTTTATTGATTATGCAAAGATAAAGGTAGAGGCAGGGAACGGAGGAAGCGGTTGCGTCAGCTTTAGACGTGAGAAGTTTGTTTCGAAGGGTGGTCCCGACGGTGGAGATGGCGGCAAGGGTGGCGATATTATCATGATTGGCGATGAAAATGCTAATACCCTCATTCAATTCAGATATAATAAATTATATAAAGCAGAAAATGGTGTCAATGGCAGTGGTAAGAACAAGTATGGTGCATCTGGCAAAAGTAACACTATTCGTGTCCCTCTCGGTACAGAAATAGCAATCATTGACGAAAATGGTGTAAAGCAGAGAGTTGGTGACATTTTGCATCACAATGAGGAATTAATCGTTGCCAAAGGTGGATTTGGGGGGAAAGGCAATGCTCACTTTGTCAGCAGTACCAATCAAGCCCCAAGACGTGCCACTGAAGGCAGACAAGGCGAAGAGTTTGTGCTTGAATTGACTTTAAAACTCATGGCAGATGTTGGACTTGTAGGCTTTCCAAATGCTGGTAAATCAACACTTTTAAGTAGTATCTCTGCTGCCAGACCAAAAATTGCAGATTATGAGTTTACAACGCTTGAGCCAATGCTTGGTGTTGTTTATGTAGATGAATTCAGAACCTTTGTGATGGCTGATATACCTGGGTTGATTGAAGGTGCACATGGCGGTAAAGGCAAAGGAATACAGTTCTTGAGACATATTCAGAGGACAAAGACCTTGTTATTTTTAATCGATATAAATAGCGCTGACCCTGTTCATGACTATTTTATCTTAAGAAAAGAACTTTTTCTTTATGACACAAAGCTTGACAAAAAGAGCAGCATCGTCGTCCTCAGCAAGATAGACACATTACCAGAAGAAGAACGAGAAGCTAAGCTGACAGAGGTAACGGCATTGTTTAAAGAAAAAACAAATGAAGAAATAATTGGCATTTCAAGTGTGGCAAATATGAATACCAATGAACTCAAGAATAAATTATATGAGATGATAAAAAATGCTACTTCAGAAGATTAAAGCATGGCTTGTTTTACAAGAATCTAAAGCCCTAAAGATGCCACAGATATTGCAGTTAATTGAGACTTTAGGCGACCCTATTGAATATATTGGTATTAAGTCTGATAAGTGGGATAAAGTTGATTTTTTAAGCGCTCAGCAGATAGATTATTTACAGAAAGACCATACGATTGTTAATTGGGAAAAGATTAAAAAATTGGTCAAAGAACATAATATTCATTTTATCACAATTCTTGATGATGAATACCCTGATGAGCTGAAAAACATTTACCACTTTCCATTATTCCTCTTTGCCATGGGCGATCTTGACATTTTACAAAAAGAGAAAAAAGGTGGGATTGTCGGCACAAGAAAACCAAGTGCTTATGGCAGAATATGCACAAAAAAGATTTGTGAACAATTATGCTTTGCAGACTTTGTCATCGTAAGCGGGCTAGCGACAGGGATTGATGCTGAAGCACATCATGCAGCTCTTGATTATAATGGTAAAACCATTGCTGTTTTAGCTCACGGGCTTGATATTATTTATCCACCTCAAAATAGAGAGCTTGCTAAACAAATATCAAAAAAAGGTCTACTTATAACTGAATACATACCTTTCTCAAAAATGAGCAAATGGAACTTTATCCAAAGAAATAGAATTATTAGTGGTTTGTCTCAGTTTGTTGCAATCATGGAGGGCAAGGCAAAAAGCGGCGCTATGCTGACAGCAAACTTTGCATTGGAGCAAGGACGTGATATATTTGCATTACCTGGTAATATCACTATTGATAGTGCAGAAGGACCTAATACGCTTATTCAAAATGGGGCAAATTGTATTAGTTCAGCTAATACCATCAATGACTATTACCAAGAAAAATTCGAACCAAGAATAACCACACGCGAAGTTAATTTGGAACCTGAAGAAGAATTTATATACAAAATTATTAAAGACAATCCTCCTCATATTCATGCAGATGATTTGATTACCATTACAAACTATGATTTTGGAAGATTATCGAATGCCATATTTATGCTTGAGCTAAAAGATTTGGTAAAAAAGATTGAAGGAAATAGATACATCTGTTGTAATTGATTACATAAAAACGGAGAATAAATGAAAAGAAATACAAAAATAACATATGACTACGTCAAATACCCTTATGGAAGCGTGTTAATAGAAACAGGCAAGACAAAAGTTATATGTAATGTGAGCATTGAAGAAACAGTACCGCCTTTTTTAAGAGACAAAAATCAAGGCTGGCTGACTGCTGAATATAGCATGCTTCCAGCAAGTACACATAGCCGCACGAGACGTGAAGTCAGTTCAGGCAAAATTAGCGGTCGAACCGCCGAAATACAAAGACTTATCGGGCGCTCATTGAGGGCTATTGTTGATCTGACTAAGATGCCAGGCATTACTGCTTTTATTGATTGCGACGTAATCCAAGCAGATGGTGGCACAAGAACGGCATCTATTACTGGTTCTGCCGTCGCTTTAGCAATAGCATTTGAAAAGCTTGTTAGAATAGGTAAAATTGAAGAAAACCCTATGAATGAGCTTGTGACAGCGATTAGTGTGGGCATTGTAAATAAAGAAATTGTATCTGACTTGTGTTATGAAGAGGACTCAAATGCACAGGTTGACTTTAATATTGTAATGACCGAGTCGGGGCGCTTTGTTGAGCTTCAAGGTACAGCTGAACATGAGCCTTTTACCTATGAAGAATTGCAGCAGATACTAAGTATTGCCAAAACAGATATCAATGAGCTTTGTAAAAACCAAAAGAAGACTATAAAAAAATGGATAAAGGAAGAAGGGCATAATTATGAAAAACATCCTTTTTAGCTTATTAATCGGACTTACTTGCGTATTGCAGGCTATACCTATTAGCTTTAATATGCAAGAGATAAATGTAACTAATGCTATCGCTAACCAAAACTACGATCAAACTTTGAGGATTTTTAGCAATAGTAATGATAGTCAAGAAATCACGATTCTTCATAGAAATAGGTCTTTTAGCCTGACGGACACCTTATTTACTCTTGCTGCCCACGATAGTATCGATATTGCTATTTCTTTTAATGGCAAACATAATATCGCTTATAAAGATGTCTTTTATTTTATTAATTCGGACAATCAAGTTCCATCGATTTTAGAGGCAAATGTTCCTGTAAACTACACAGAGTCAATCTATACCACCACTTATAATAAATGGGATAATGAACTGAAAACCGCTATTTTTAATCTTATAAATAATCATACTGCATTGGGTTACAATGGTGCAAGGCAAGAAATGTTTGGCACAATTGATAATGTCGATGGATGGGTCGAGTGCGTCTATACAGGGCAAATGGTACAAACTAATGGTATTCCAGACGTTAATACTCAACATATGAACACAGAGCATACATGGCCCCAAAGCTATGGTGCGTCTGGAGATGCAAAATCAGACCTCTATCATTTATACCCCGCTAATGAAACAGCAAATAGTATCAGAGGGAATTTGCCCTTTGGAAATGTTGTTTCTGGACAAAACTGGAGCGTTGGTGGCTCGAAAAGGGGTTACAATGAGTCAGGGACTTTAGTCTTCGAGCCAAGAGACGTGCATAAGGGTGATGTTGCAAGAGCAATGATCTACTTTGCAATTAGGTATAATAACCCCCAAGCACCATTCTTCAATAATCAAGAAAACACGCTCAGACAATGGAGCCTGGACGACCCTGTCAGCACCAAAGAAGCTCAAAGAAACGATGCCATTGCAGCCAGACAACATAAGAGAAATGCGTTTATTGATCACCCTGAGTTTATAGATAGAATATATACAATTTCAGGATCTGCAGTCAGACCACAGGTTGCAAACTACTATTTTCCAATTACTAATATAAACGCTTTTTATAATGAAAATATAACATTACCTATAGCTAACTATGGAAATGCTGCTCTACAAATCAATTCAGTTATATCCAGTAGCAACCTTTGTACAATTAGCAATTACCCAAACTCAATACCTGCTGAAAGTAGTGGGCTTATTAATATCAATATTGGGCAGCCTTCAAGTGAAAATAACTGTACAATCACTATAAACACCTCTGTTGGAACATATCAAGTCACTATTAATTGCCAAGAAACATCTGTAGACGATAATACCATCGCACCACAATATTTCCAAACAAGCATCTACCCCAACCCTATTAGCAAGCAAGCGACTTTGGAGCTCTTTACACAAGAAAAAACAAGAGAGCCGCTATCTATCACTGTTTACAATGCTAAAGGGCAAATTATTGATTCCTGGCACTATCAAAACACTATAGAAAAAGTAAATATGAACTTTGATAATAAAAAGTATTCAAATGGAATTTACTTTCTCAAAATAAAACAAGCAAATCAAGAACAAGTCAAAAAAATAATCATTATGAAGTAAGGAGAGAAATTGTGGATATTCAGGAAGTCTTAAAAGAAACTAATGCTCTATTAAAGGGTCATTTTAAGCTAACATCAGGTCGTCATAGTGAATACTATGTAGAAAAAATAAAGATAATTCATTACCCCGATAAAGTAGAAATCTTGTGTAAAGAAATAGCAAATAAACTCAAAGACTACCCAATAGATGTCGTTGTAGGACCAGCATACGGTGGTATTGCTTTGGCATATGAAGTGGCAAGACAAATGGGAAAGAAATTTATCTTCACCCAAAGAAAAGATGACCAAATGACCATTCGTAGCGGCTTTGATATTAAAGCAGGTGATAATGCTGTAATTATTGAAGACATCATCACTACAGGTGGAAGCGTTGTCGAAGTTATTGACGTTTTAAAAGAATACGAAATCAAAGTACAAGCAGTAGCATGCATAGTTGACCGCTCAGCTGGCAAAGCACAATTTGAATGCCCTTTAATCCCTTTAACCAAGCTCTCTTTTGATACATGGGAAGAACAAGACTGTCCACTTTGTAAAAACAATATACCACTTAAAAAACCTGGTGCAAGCGATAAAAAGATATAATGAAAAGAATTATAGTTAATTTACTCTTTGCCAATGAGTTTGAGTGCAATATAATAATAGAAGCGCTCAGATTTTTGCCAGAGCGTGAGAATATTGAGTTTATTTTTATCACAAATGGCGAAGAGCCCTTTGCCTTGGCGAGCTTTAAAGAATGCCCTGATTGCAATTATAAGTTTATATATGAATGGCATCAAGAAGACCGTAATTCATTAGATTTACACAAGAAATATCGCGCTAATGGTGTTTTCATCTATGACTCCCCCTTATCTGACTCATCACAAGCTGGCTTTAGCCAAATTATAAACCCAAAGATTGATGTTTTTTATTTAGCACAAAAGAGCAATAATTCTTACAATATTGACGAAGATTCAATTATAGATTCAACTAACTTGCTGATTGAGCATCTTAATAAGAATAAGCTTCAGAATTTATCTTTTTTACGCAGCCAAATAGTGCATTATGAAAAGCAAGAGGACGCCATAATTGAACTTTTAAAGCAAAACTTTGAACTTACAGAGCTTTTACCAGAAGACGTTCAAAGCATTAATACTGTTGAAAAGAATACAATTGTTACTCTATTCCCTACATTTATCCAGGGTATTATTGAGCTTTTTCAGCCAGCAACAACTGCTATTTTTAACCATAGGCTAAATGTTCCAACTGTATACTTTAATAAATTTAATGAATATAAGCCAAGCATTAGTCAGAAAATCAGGTACTGCATAAACCAACTCAACAGCCAAATTTGCAGCACACAAAGCGACGCTAATACGTATAGCTACAAGACCTTTGCAAGCATGTATGACCGCTATATGGCACATGTCACCTATCAGAAATGGGTAGATTTCCTGATTCATAGATATATGTCACAGTTTGGCAGAAAGCCAAAATCGATTGCTGAGATAGCGTGTGGCACGGCTAATATTTCAAACTTATTTGCTAAACAAAACTACCGTGTTGTTGCTTTTGATAAATCACCAGAGATGCTCGATATCGCAAGAGATAAGAACCAAATGTTGCAATTATTTCAAGCAGATATGACAAACTTTGAAATTAAACAAAATATTAATTTACTGATACTGCTTTTTGACAGCATTAATTATCTCAATAGCAAAGAAGAAATACTTAATCTCTTTGCTTGTGTTAAAAAGTCTCTACAGAAATCATCTTTATTCATCTTTGATATTTCTACAATTTATAATAGCAGAGAGCATTTTGACAACTTCATCAATCTCGAAGAAAGCAATCAAACATTTTTTGTGCACAGAGCAGATCATCTTGCTTATAAAAAGAAACAGATGAATCGCTTAAATATCTTTAGCAAAGCTTTTCTTGGCTATCGTAGAGAAGACGAAACTCATCAGCAAAAAGTATGGCGTGCAAATGAATTAGTCGAGCTTATAAAAAAAGCAAACCTCAAATTAACAGGAATATACGACTCTACACAGCTCCGCAATTTAATAAATGACAATATCAATTTAATCGACAATAATTCACCAAGACTGTTTTTTATCATCAAAAATGAAGAATAAACACTTATTTGATAATGATCTATTTTTAAAGAAAGAATACTCTTGCTTAGCAGGAACAGACGAAGCAGGGCGTGGTCCTCTTGCTGGTCCTGTTGTTTGTGCGAGCGTTGTATTGCCTGATACTTTCTACCATGAAGACTTAAACGACTCAAAAAAAGTAAGTGAGCAAAAGAGAAATAACCTCTTTGATATCATAAAAAAAGAGGCAATTGATTATTCAATTGTGATTATTGAGGCTGAAGAAATAGACAAAATAAATATTTTGAATGCCACCTTAAAAGGTATGCAACAAAGCCTTACAAACTTAGAGCAGCAGCCAGATCTTGCATTAATCGATGGCAATGTTTCTCCAAAAAATATGCAAATAAATCATATGTGCGTAAAATCAGGCGATGCTAAACATGCATGCATTGCAGCAGCATCTATCTTGGCAAAAGTTACACGTGATAATATAATGACAGAATACGACAGTATATACCCGCAATACGGCTTTGCAAAGCATAAGGGATACCCTGTTGCTTCACATTTAAAAGCGCTTGAAGAGCATGGACAATGCTTAATTCACCGCACGACTTACAAACCCGTAAAAGATATAATTGAAAGAATAGGCACAATTGAAAACAATTAAAATAATTGGGGCTGGTTTAGCTGGTTCTGAATCTGCCTTACAGCTTGCTGATAAAGGCTGGAAAGTGAAACTCTTCGAAATGAGAGACAAGAAACAAACACCTGCTCATAAAACGAATCTATGTGCAGAGCTTGTTTGTTCTAATTCATTAAAATCAACTCTATTAAGCACAGCGTCAGGACTCTTGAAAAAAGAGCTTTCTCTCTTTGATTGCAAGTTATTACCCTTAGCAGAAAAGACATCTGTACCTGCAGGAAATGCGCTTGCCGTTGATAGGCAACTGTTTTCTGAGCTTGTACAGCAAAAGATTATTGAGCATCCAAATATCGAACTTATTAATAAAGAAGTCACCAAACTTGACGATGAACTGACTATCCTTGCTACAGGACCTTTATCTTCAGATAGTATTACAGAAGAGCTTTTAAAAATCATTGACAATAATCAGCTGTATTTCTTTGATGCTATTGCCCCTGTTGTTTATACAGACACGATAAACATGAACATAGTTTATAGTAAATCAAGATACTCAGATGAAAATAGTGACTATCTTAATTGCCCTTTTAATAAAGATGAATATTTGCGGTTTGTGGAAGCTTTGAATAATGGAGAAAAACATGAGGCAAAAGAGTTTGAAAACGATTTGTTTCAAACTCCAATGTTTAAATTCTACGAAAACTGCATACCAATAGAAGAGCTGGCAAGACGCGGTGTTGATACGCTTAGATACGGTGTTATGAGACCAGTAGGACTGGATGATCCACGCACAGGCAAAAGACCTTATGCCATAATTCAACTAAGAATAGAGAACCATAATAAGACAACTTATAATTTAGTAGGATGTCAGACGATGCTCAAATATGGAGCACAAAAAGAGATATTTCGATTAATTCCTGGACTTGAGAATGCTGAGTTTGCAAGACTTGGCTCAATTCATAGAAATACTTATATTAATTCTCCTGAAATATGTAACCCAAATCTCAGTTTAAAAAACAAGAGTAATATTTTCGTAGCAGGGCAACTTTCAGGCGTAGAAGGATATATAGAATCAATATTCTCTGGCTTATTAGTTGCAAATATTATAGATAATAATCTTTCATGCTTACCCGAAACAACTATGATGGGGCAATTATGGAGGTATTTAATTACAGAAAACAAACACTTTTTGCCCATCAATGCCAATTTTGGCTTAATTCCTGCTTTATCAAAGAAGTTTGGCAAAAAGGATCGTAAGTCTGCATACAGCATTCGTGCAGTAGAAGATTTGACAAACTTTATATATTCTTATAAAAGGGAGATGTAGCTATGAGTATAAGCATGATTGTATCGCTGGTAATATTCATTATAGCTTACGTTTTGATAGCCTTAGAAACCTATCATAAATCTGTTATATCAATGGTTGGAGCCGTTATCTTTATCACACTTGGCTATGTTAGCCAAAACAAAGCATTTTCTGAGTATGTCGATTGGAATGTTATTTTCTTATTAATTGGCATGATGATCATGATGGGAATCGTTAAAGAAACAGGTATGTTCCAATATGTAGCAATAAAATTGGCAAAACTTGCCAAAGGTAGCCCAATCAAAATATTACTTTTACTGTTCTTTGCCTCGGGAATAATTTCAGCATTCTTAGATAACGTTACCACAATTATCATCATGACCCCTATTTCGATACTTATCTCTGTTGAGCTGGGAATATCACCTCTGCCTTTTGTTATTAGTCAAATACTTGCTTCGAACATAGGCGGTACTGCGACATTAATTGGTGACCCACCAAACTTAATGATAGGTAGCGCTGCGGGACTAACTTTTATTGACTTTTTAGTAAATCTAACCCCAGTAATAATCTTAAACATGATTGTTACAGCCATTATTTTATGGTTTCTTTTTAAAAAAGAGCTTGTAGTTTCAAATCAAAGGCGAGCTAAAATATTAGAATTTGATGAAAAGCAAGCAATTACCAGTAAAAAAGACTTGATCATTGGCTTGTTTGTCATAACACTATTTATAACTTTATTCTTTCTCCATCATTATACACATCTCGAACCAGCCACTATTGCCTTATTAAGTGCAAGCGTGCTTCTGCTAAGATCGAGGAAGCTCAAAATAGATAAATTCTTTGCAACAGAAATTGAATGGGGCACAATACTCTTTTTTATCGCCCTATTCATAATGGTTGGTGCTCTTGAAGAACAAGGAGTGATTGAATATTTATCATCACATATCATCAAAATGACCTCTGGAAACCCTCGTTTAGCAAGCATAGGTATCGTCTGGACATCTGGTATAGCCTCTGCAATAATCGATAATATTCCATTTGTAGCTACAATGATACCGCTGATCGAAGATATTGGGCTGGCAATTGGCACAGTGGCAGTTAAACCCTTGTGGTGGGCTCTTTCATTAGGAGCATGTCTTGGGGGCAATGGCACAATGATTGGGGCCTCTGCAAACCTTATTGCTATTGGTATTTGTAATAAGAGTGGTTACAAAATTAGCTTTATGACTTTCACAAAATATGGTGCTTTTATTGCTTTTATTAACTTGATAATTGCAACAATATATTTATTATTTGCATATCATTAAAAATAAGTTGACACATTTCTTAAATTAATTAGTTTATCTAATAGGAGGCAATGATGAAAAAATATATATTCTTAATGCTGTTAATAACAAGCGCTGTTATTCTTTTTGGAGACTATGCTCTACCTGTTAACCCATCTTTTTTTAACCCAAATTTTCAACTTGGCTCTCTTTTGAACCCTAATAATCTAAAAATGTCGCATACTATGTCCTTTGCATCTGGTATAAATAGCAGCGGCAATGGCTTTTATCAATCAGCATATACAAATCACCTTCTGTTTAATATTAAAGATAACCTAAAGTTTAATGTCGATCTTAGTCTTGTCAATCAAGGCTCAATGACGCATCAAAACAATCTGAACTTTAAATCTAATGACGACAATAATAGCCTTGTTATACCTGCTTTCTCGATGGAATATCAACCATTTGAAAATACAAGAATTTATATTAACTATCAGCAATCTTCAGGCATTCCTTTTAATACTCAAAAAAAACATGACTTATGGCGGTGATTAATTCTATTGTTAGACACATTATCAAGCTTTTTTAATTTTTATATACCTTTTAATACTCAAATAGCTAAACTGCTGGCACTGCTTTTTATAACCATTCTTTTTAGTAGTGTTGGCAGTTTTTTAAATGTTTGTATTTATCGAATACCTCTCAAACTATCTATCGTCAAGCCAGGCTCTTTCTGTCCAAAATGCAAGACGCCCATTAAAGCTTGGCATAATATACCCGTCTTGTCTTATTTCTTCTTAGGTGGCAAATGCCATCATTGCAAAGCACCATTCTCTTTTCGTTATTGCTTTGTAGAGTCTATTACTGCCATTCTTGCCGTACTTTACTTTATAAAAATTGGTTATGCCCTTGATTTAATCTACCTCAAATTCGTCTTTTTTATGAGCTTTGGCGTGATGATTTTCTTTATTGATATAGATCATCGACTCATACTTGATAAACACAATTATACGCTTATTATTGCAGGACTATTATTCGCTTTGATAGGTGCAACGCCTCTTTTCCAAGCACTAATTGGTGCAGGTATAGGTTTTGCTATTTTTTACTCAATAGCACTAATTTATTGGTTGATAAAAAAGCAAGTTGGCTTAGGTGGTGGCGATATTAAATATATTACTGCTGTTGGTATGTTTACAGGCATAGAAGGTGTTATCTTCACCATATTCTTTTCTTCTATTTTTGGCGTACTATTCAATATTATTAATATCGGCAAAGAAAAAGAGTTCGCTTTTGCACCTCACCTTGTCGCTTCATCTTTATTATACTTCTTTTTTGGTGACCTTATTATTAAATGGTATCTGGATATGACATTTCACATGTTGACCCTTTAGTAATTATCTGTCTTCAAACTGTAGTACAAATAGCAAATAAGAAACTCAACCCATAATCCGCAAAACAAATCATCTTTAAAGGTATTGATTAATAAATATTTTCAGTTCAGAGACTTGAAGAATACTGAAAACTGATTATTTAGAGATGAAATATAATTGATCTGAGTCAACTAATCTTGGTTGTTGGTAGAAAAATAATCGTCTCTAAACCCGCTTGTAGTAGGCATCTGCTGATTTAGATGAAAATAGTTTTCGAAAAACACCGTTTTGTAAGCCCTATATATATAGAGGGTGATGTTTTTTATTTATGCTTAAGCGCGACTTCGCCAGTGGCGGACGAGCAAAGCTCGCCCCTACATTAGGCTGCAGACTGAGTGATAGATGTTTTTTTTCTGACGAGCAAAGCTCGCCCCTACATTAGGCTGCAAACTGAGTGATAACTTTGAAGGACTGACGAGCAAAGCTCGCCCCTACATTATTTCAGGTTATGACCATCTTTCAATCGTGACCTTTAATTGTACGGTTTTTGTCTCTACAATTTGGTATGCGAAGGAGTACAATTAAGGCTAAATGTACATACAATTAGCCTTAATTGTATATGTGCGATGGACAACTACGACCAAGTAAATAGATTTAAATTTTCAATTTCACGCAGTGAAATTACCTACAGTAAAACAAAAATCAATTGATTTTTTACCTAACCTTCGACGAAGTCGAAGTACCTAACTTTTCACGAAGCGAAAATACCTAACCTTTTCGAAGAAAAGTACCTAACCCGCAACGAAGTGAGGACTAAAGAAAAAAAGCTCGACTCCCTTTCGGAAGTCGAGCTAGATTATTTAGATTTTCCCTTCACTTATAGCGAAGAAAAGATCAGTTATTATTTCATGAGAAGCATCTTCTCTGTAGCTGAGAACTTAGGTGTTGACATTCTGTAGAAGTAAACGCCTGATCCTACGTTCTTGCCGCTATCATCATGACCATTCCAAACAACTGTGTGATTACCAGCTGCCATTACATCATTGACAAGTGTGCGAACCTTTTGACCCTTGATATTGTATATCTCGAGTT
>Ga0208694_1000795_pt1 | contig 43934 bp, 38 predicted proteins | sample AD_UKC078_MetaG_FD_184442 | JGI IMG/M metagenome (GOLD analysis project Ga0208694, IMG submission 184442) | Active sludge microbial communities of municipal wastewater-treating anaerobic digesters from USA - AD_UKC078_MetaG (SPAdes) (version 2) | ecosystem: Engineered > Bioreactor > Anaerobic >...
GAATGCCCGGGCCGGCGTGCTTTGAGGAAACAGTGCTGCAGAAATCAAGACGTTGGTGTCGATAAGGACTCTCATTCAGAATCCTCAGAGCGCAAGTTTTTAACAAGAGCTATCACATCCTCATCATCCTTAAGGCCTGCTTTTAGTGCTTCACCAGCCATCTGAATCTGTAGAATCTCCATGGCATAGAGCGCTGAGTTGATAATCCTCACATTGCTTCCATCCACTAAAAAGGTCACACGGTCCCCGGTTCCGACACCCAAGGCCTCCCTGACGTCCTTAGGTATGGTCACCTGACCTTTGGCCATCACTTTTGCATTGTCAACGAACTGTTGTGCCATGTTCTACCTCCAAAGTAGGGAAATCCCTACTTTCAATGTACCATGGATTCACCCCAATGCCAAGACTCCTTCACAGAAGAAACGTACTGTCGGACCGTCGGTATCAGGTAGGAATTCCCCATCTGGGGAGGGACAACCAGAACAACAGAGAACCTATAATGTGCCACTATCAAGGATGAATGTAATACCAGCGTTGAATCATGTGAGGATCCTGCTTGCCTTTGCCTTCTTGGCCGATCGGTATTCGATACGCACATATGTGATGCCGGTCCTCAAAGAACCTCACTAGTATGCAACAAAGAGCGGTCCTGTACCGTCACAGACGATGGGTGTGTTGGAGAATCCAGCAGCTGAAAACCTTCAGGAGATTCATCGGATCCTTGGCTATGATGACCCGTTCATCACCTGCGGTCCTGGGACAGCTGCCCTTGCTCTGGCAAAGGACGTGTTCTTCTGCTCATAGCGTTATTCAATGAGTGGTGAAGGCGAAGGCCCTCTTCCATTTCCCTCTCCCCTCCAGTATCCTTTTGCTACCATGGATACGTCACCTGCCAGATACCTGTATAGAGCGCTGCGCTCCCTCTCTCACCTTGTTGCGCTTCTTGATGAGTCGATCATTGAGATCCCTGAAGTCCAGCATGCGTTGAATATCTGTTCGTATCATCTCTTCGTCATGTATTGGATGAGCGTGGATGATCGAGAGAGGGTAGATGCCATGAGGGGTGTTAATAGCAACGATCATCCTCGCTTTGTAATGAATGGATACGGCCTTGAGGCGTTGCCACGCACTGAGGCTTCTGTACCTATGGTGGATGTGAACCCCATGTTCATGGGGTGGTTTCAGGAGAAGAGTGAGAACGCCATCAGGGCCTTGGCAGCCTTCGCTGCCGAGGGAGAGTACGTCTTCTCCGATGAGCTCTATGACGATGATGTTCTCGACCAGTACTCCTCTCTTTTGGAGAACCTTGGCCAGGTGTACCACCTGGCAAGTGAAGAGCCCCTCTTCTTCTGCCAGTCGACACCGATCGATCGTCTCTTCGACCAACATGGACTCTCCTCCTTCTACCAGAGTGAACACAAGAAGGATAGCAAGGTCATCATGCGCTTCTTGAAGCTCTGGGAGAAGATTGATGAGCAGGGCACCCTTGATAAGCTCCTGAGCCTGAGAAGCGATGATCCGCGCATTCGCGCGGTACAGCGCATCCTCGAGACGTATGGGATGTCGATGCCACTGGCCAAGACGGAGGCTGCTGCCTACATACAGCAGCTGCGCCTTGGGCCTCTGTGAGATTGCTCTCCTGTAGTGGTAATCGTCCAATTCAAATCGAAGGGTACCTGCATGTGGGGTGTGAGGGTAATCGAGTGTGTTTTATTGGATGGACCCATCGTATGTATGGCGAGTGACAGGAGCACAGCTTGGAAGGGTAGGATAGCGAAGCTTCTCAAGAGTCGACTGACATCATAGAGGCGCCTTGCTTGAAGAAAGGGTTGAGCCATACTGCAGCTTCTGCCCAGCTTCCAAATAATCTGTATCCATGCACATTGAAGATGACAATTCGAAAGATTGGTGATACTATACAAACGTAAAGTATAAAGTGAAGGAAGACGGAGTGTTTGTTGTTGGAAGATGGTGGAGATAGATTGATGCAAGACCTGTAACCTGCTGTCGTATGTGAGGTCCTGTGTTGAAGGCAAGCAGTAAGAGTGATAGCATCTCTTTGGGGAACGGCGATTGGTTGTTTGGCAATAGCACACTCCTCGTGGTAATTATCCATTGCCGCAGGAACAATTAACATTGGAATTTTGAATGGCAAGCATGAATAGGAGGCTGTGATTATGGCTACGGCTGATCAAATAAAAAGATTGATCAAGGCCCATATCGATCAAGATAACGATAAATTCAGGACGGTTGTTTTGCAAATAGCCGCATATGAGGCTAAGCTCGGTCACACGAAACTGGCCAGGGAGCTGAAAACGCTCATTGAAAAGGCTCCTGCCCGTTCACGTGTTGTACAATTTGACAATCAGAATGAGATGTTGTTGATGAGTATGCCTGATGACAAATTATCGGATTTGATCGTTCCTGATGAACTCAGAAAGCGCATAGAACGAATTTTGGATGAATTTATCAATAGACAGAAATTACACAGATATGGATTGGCCAATAGGCGCAAAATTCTGTTGGAAGGCTCACCAGGTACTGGTAAAACATTAACCGCATCAATTATTGCTTCCGAACTCCGCTTGCCTCTCTTTACAGTACAAGTCGATAAGCTCGTCACAAAGTATTTAGGCGAGACGAGCACGAAGTTGCGACAAGTGTTTGATTCGATTGAGACCATAACCGGTGTCTATTTGTTTGACGAATTTGATGCCATTGGTGCTGATCGAAGCATGGATAATGAAGTAGGTGAGATGCGTCGAGTCTTGAACGCGTTTCTCCAGTTCAGTGAACAAGACCAATCAGAGAGTATAATCATAGCAGCTACCAATAATCAGAAAATTCTTGACAAGGCGTTGTTTCGCAGATTTGATGACGTCCTGCATTATGCGTATCCAACAGAGAAGGAGATCGAGCAATTATTCAACACCAAGCTCTGTCTTTTTGATCCTTCATTTAAACCGGACAGTGATCTGATTCGAAAAACAGTGTCGTTGAGCCATGCAGAAATAAGCCGGATATGTGACGATGTAATTAAGCAATCCATTCTGAAGGAGACAACAATTACTCAGGAGAGGCTATCAAGATTGGTTGAAGAGAGATTGTCTGTATACGATAGAGAGGCTCTGTAAATGGCTGTTGATAAGAAGAATATATTTCTTTCTGATACCGTACGAAACTACCCGTACACTTCCCGCTCGGCATTTTCCAGTACCAGAATTCCAGATCGTCCTGATCGTACTGGTCACGGAACGTTTTTGAAGAAGAAATTCGAGGAAGCGTACAAGCAAAACCAGAAGCTAACTCAACGTCAAGTCGCTGCCATCAAGTATAAGGAAGGTATCTACCTCGAATTTTCGGGTCAAGAAAACCATGACCTCGTTGTAAAAAGCTTGGAGAGTGTGCGTGAAGGCATCCGATTACTCAACGTGCATAGAGATGAAGAGAGTGAAACTGTAAAAGCCACAGTGTATGTCCCAGAAGGCAAAGAGACGTATTTTATCAATCGATTAGACCTCTATTTGACCAGAGAAACAAAAAAGGGCAACCCGCGCTATAAGGATGTGGTCAATAGTATAGAAAATGTCTCCTTGGCAATGCTCGACGCTTTTTGGTTTGGTGCTAAAGCTGATATGCCGACAGAGACCCCTGCCTGGTGCGAAATTTGGCTCCGCGCAGATAAAAATGATTATGACAAAGTTGAATCGCTCCTTGCGACCGCCTGCCAGACGCTTGAAATCACATTGGATAAGAACTCAATCTATTTTCCGGAGCGAGTGGTAAAGCTTATCAGAGCACAATCAAACCAATTGGCAGAGCTGATCAAGAGCTATGCATATATAGCAGAATTACGGCGTGCCCCAGAAGTGGCCGGGTTTTTTGAAGAGCTTACCCCCCTGGAACAAAAAGAATGGGTTGATGAACTACTGACTCGTATCACCCTCGATTTTTCCAAATCATCGGTCTGTATTTTGGACACAGGGATACATACAGGGCATCCTCTTCTGGAAATAGCGTTTGAAGAAGACAGCACACATGCTGTTGAACCGTCATGGGGTGATGGAGATCACCACGGTCATGGAACCGAGATGGCAGGGCTAGCGCTGTATTATGATCTCCAAGAGAGATTACTGTCTGACCAGCACTATTCCATAGTGCATCATCTTGAGTCAGTAAAAATACTCCCACCAAAGGGAGAGAATCGCCCCGAACTCTACGGAAACTTAACACAGCAGGCAGTGTATAAGGCTGAGATTGCACATCCTGAATATGATCGCACGACGTGTATGGCTGTGACTTCACATCAATATAATACAAGCGATGGCAGTCCTACTTCATGGTCGGGTGCTGTCGACAACTTAATTTATGGCAGTGACGATGGTAAAAAGCGACTGATGTTCGTAAGTGCCGGCAATGTATGTCCACAGGAGTTTGTGGGTAATGCATTCCCCAATCCTAACCAGATGCATTCAGTGGAGAGCCCAGGTCAAGCATGGAATGCTCTTACTGTAGGGGCATTCAATCAATATGTTCGCATTGATGATGAACAATTGAGTGAATATAATCCGGTAGCTGATATCGGAGAGCTCTCTCCATACAGTTCAACTTCCTTGCTCTGGGATAAGCGATGGCCCATTAAGCCCGAGATACTCTACAATGGGGGCAATATCGCGAAAGATGGAGAGAATCTGACAGAGTGTGCAGATTTATCCTTGCTTACAACACATGCAAGACCACTTACAAGGCTATTCAGCACTATTAACGGTACAAGTGCTGCTACTGCACAAGCAGCTTGGATGGCAGCTCAGATTACATCCGAATACCCTGATATATGGCCCGAGACGGTAAGGGCATTGCTTGTACACTCTGCCCGCTGGACAGAAAAAATGAAGAAGCAATTTTTAAAGGATAACAATAAGACTTCGGGCAAGAGGCTTCTACTTCGTACCTGTGGATATGGTGTGCCTGACTTGAATCGTGCAATAGAGTGTAAAAACAACAGCGTAAATTTGATAATTGAAAATGCCCTGCAACCGTTTAAGAAAGGTAGCATGAACGAAATGCATGTCCATCAAATACCATGGCCTAAAGAGGTTTTGAGAGAGTTGGGTGGAACTCCTGTGGAGATGAGAGTTACATTGTCATATTTCATTGAACCGGGCCCTGGGGAAATAGGTTGGAAAGACAAATACCGTTACCCTTCATGTAGCTTACGTTTTGATGTCATCAATCAAAACGAGAGCCTTGAGGATTTCCACAAACGCATCAACATAAAAATGCGTGAGAGTAAAACCGATTCAGGAGAAGGGACCAGTGGCAGTGAACACTGGTACCTAGGAAAAGATAACCGCGATGTTGGATCGATTCATTCGGATTTCAGAGGACAAAGCGCTGTAGAGTTATGTGAGACTAACTACGTAGCTGTCTTCCCGGTAATAGGGTGGTGGCGTGAGCGCCAACATCTCCACTGCTACTCCAAAAAAATGCGCTATTCGTTGATAGTTACGCTTTCGACCCCTGAAGTCGAAGTTGATCTATATTCACCAATTATCACTCAAGTAGAACTATCACAGAAAGCACGTATTGAAATTCCAACAGGTTGAAGCCAAGATTTATCCTGAAGATTGAATGTTGCTCTTAGCAAAATTTGCGCGTTGGCCAACGTCAATACTTTCAAAAATCCAATCCCCCCGGACTCTCTTGGCGTGAAGTCCCCTCCTCAATCATTCATGTATGTTCCTGACTCGATGATTACCAGAGTCAATGCTGAAAAGGATATGAGCGCTTGATGGATGTGAAGGAGAATCGACTCGCACGGTATTGCAGAAAAAGATTTTCCTTCAATCCGTCTATCGTTCCAATCAATTTGAATCAATAGACGGATTATCGACTCAAAATGAATCGACAGATGAAACGATAGGCGTATCGTTGCATATGGCTTGCTTCTCTGATATGCTCTGTATAGCCATGAAAATCAGAGAGACAGCCACCATAGAATTCAAAGAGATTGTCACAAGGACCTTCTTGAAGACAGTAAGTGCCTATGCAAACTACAACGGAGGGGAGATTATCTTCGGCCTTGATGATGGGGGTACTGTCATTGGCGTTGATGATAGCAGTAAGGAGGCGTTGAGAGTGGAGCACATGATCAACGACTCCATTGTCCCGGTTCCACGATTTCACCTCACTGTTGAGCAGAGAGACGGTCTGGATATCATCATCCTGGCTGTGGAGAAGGGAAAGGATACTCCCTACTACTATGAGCGAAGGGCGTACAAACGCTCTGGCACCTCTACCGTGGAAGTGGACAGGTTTGAGCTGCGTAGGCTTGCTCTGCATGGTATCAACATGAACTTTGAAGCGATGCCAGCCTCTGGTGGGAATCGTACGTTCAAGGTCTTGGAGTCAAAACTAAAAGAAGTTCGGGGCATAGGGAACATTACGGATGACATCCTGAGGACCTTGGGCTTGCTTGATAGAGAGGGAACCTACAATGTCGCTGCCGAGTTGCTCTCAGATACCAACACCATCAAGTTCTCAGGTATCGACATCGTACGATTTGGGGAGAGCACCAATCAGATTCAAGAGCGCGTGACCGTAGAGGGGGTCTCTTTGTTGACCCAGTATGATACGGCGATCGAGGTGTTCGAGCGATACTACCAATACGAAGAGATAGAGGGGTATAAGAGGACCCAGAAAGAACTGATCCCAAGAGAAGCATTTCGGGAGGCCTTGGCAAACGCCATAGTCCATAGGATGTGGGATATTCCTTCATATATCCAAATATCCATGTTCAAGGATCGGCTAGAGATACAATCTCCGGGAGGGTTGCCTGTCGGCCTCTCTGAAGATGAATACCTGTATATCACCATCTCGCAGCTGAGGAACCCCATCATCGCGGGTGTCTTTTATAGGCTTGAGCTCATAGAGAGATTCGGCACCGGTGTGATGAGAATCCAGGAAGCGTATAGCGAGAGCACCACCAAACCGAGCTTTGATATCAGTGAGAACTACCTGAAGGTACAGTTGCCGATCGTTGCCCTTGATCAGTTGGACTTGTCCGATGATGAACAGACGGCCCTGAATATATTCAAGGCCGAGGGTGAGCTCTCACGGTCAGCGTTGGAAGAGAAGACCGGATTCAATAAACCCAAAGCGATCAGGATCCTGAACTCCCTGATAGACAAACATATTCTCGTCAGGCTCGGTCGTGGGCCGAGTTCAACGTATCGATTGCGTTAGAGTCTTGTGTTAATTTGGAACAGTGTAGTTAGGATGACAAAAGAGCGTTTGTTTGGTTTTGGAATTTAGGTTGTGTCTCTCTTTCAAAAGAATGGTCATTGGCTTTTGGGATGCACCATATTCAATGTGTCTTTTCATAAACATGGACGAACAGACATAGTTACCTGACTTACGGCTATCTTTTGTTGTTTTTCTCTCTTTTGATTTTACAAATAGATACCAAGTTTCATTATCAATTTCGCTTCTAAATAACCAATCTGCTTCAACTCTTGAATTGAGTTCTGGATAATTCAAATAATCAATGACGAGATGGTCTGATTGTAGAAATTCATCAAGACGACTTACGCATTTAATTCTTGCTTCAATATCTAATGGGGGCTTAAGAAAGAACTGGCTTGTTTGAAGAGTTTCAATTTTCAAACGGTTATTTGAAATTGCTGCAATCAAATTGCCGTCACTGCTACGAAGAATGGGTAAATCTTTAAGATGTCTGATGCCAATTAAGTGGACAAAGTTATTCATTTCAAACTGAAGGTTCAACGAATATTTTATTTTCCTTCTTGCAACGACATAATGGTAGGAACAAGATGTTGCCAGCGCTTGGTACGCCTGCAGGCATCTATACAACTTATCCACCCTAGGCGCCCCCATATGATTATTGAAAAAACCTGAAGACAACGCTTCAGGTTTTTAGAAAAGGTGCGTTTCCTTCAGTCAGCACCACTAAATAGTACCACTGCCTACTGCCAAGATGCGGTACGCACCCAACCCCTTACAGCTCAGCAAGTCCTGTATCTTGGCCCCAGTCCTTGCATCATCGCAACCATTGCTAGTCTTGCCAACAATGGGTAGAGGTCTTCCTCCACGACTGAAGTATGTAACGAATCACGGATCCAGTCAAGAACAGAGTGTCATAGTGGATGGGTTTGGGCTAACGTCAATACATTGCCGTGGGCCGAGTTCAACGTATCGATTGCGCTAACCTGTCAGATCATGTGCCTTGGATTCATGTTCCTCCCTGTCCATCCCTGGCCTCGTGCCCACTCCTTCATGGATAGCCTGCAGCATATCGATATACCCTGATATGTGCCTACAGTCATCCACAACATTACGGCCATCCTTTGCGATGCAGATGGGCTTGCCTGTATTGATGACGGTGGCTGCTGTCTCATCATCTACGCTCTTGTTGTCTTTGCCAAACTCCTTGATGAGGGTGATGTCGATCTGCCACCCATCACCATAGTCGTAGTTGTATAGCAGGGTATCGGTGATGGGCATGACATTGCTTGGTTCTGTCTTTTGTTACGATGATTTCTTTGATAATCCAGCAGCTGAAAACCTCCATGAGATTCATAGGATCCTTGGCTGTGATGACCCGTTCATCACCTGCGGTCCTGGGACAGCTGCTCTTGCTCCGGCAAAGGATCTGTTCTTGTGCTCGTAGCGTTACTGTGAATGCAGAAGAGAAGGCCCTCTTCCATTTCCCATCCCCTCCAGTGTCCTTTTGCTACCATGGATACTTCATCTGTATACGGCGCTGCGCTCCCTCTCTCGTCTTGTTGCTCTCCTTGATGAGTCGATCATTGAGATCCCTGAAGTTCAGCGTGCGATCTGCTACCCATCACCAAAGTCGTAGCTGTAGAGCAAGGTGCCGGTGATGGGCATGCTCTTTCTTTTTGAATTCAGCAATCGCAATGTCACGGAAGTACTCGTAATCCCATCTTGAGCTTTCTTTTGCCGAATACCGGATTTATCTGGTTGCAATGGCTCGGTATGCACAAAGGAGGAGAAAGAGCGGGAGGTCCATGGAGTCCTTTCGAGAAGACGATTGAACCTTTTGTTCTGGCAAGGCCTCTTTCGAAACGGAATGTAATGAGGAATCTTCACATATTCATTACAGAATACTATATTTCAATCAAAGAGGAGAGTTATATGGGACAATCAACCGTAAATATTAATTTTCGCATGGATGCGGATTTGAAGATCAATATGGAGAAGGCGTGTCGGGAGCTTGGATTGACGCCTACTGCGGCGTTCACCATGTTCGCTGCGAAGGTAGCGAGGGAGAAGCGTATCCCTTTTGAAGTAGCCGTTGATCCGTTCTACAGCGAGCAGAATATGGCAAGACTCAGGAAATCCATTGCCCAGATGGAATCGACCGGAGGCACTATCCACGAAGTGGATGAACGTGATTAAGGCATGGACAGACGATGCATGGAAGGATTTTGAATACTGGACAAAGCAAGACAAGAAAACCTTGAAGCGAATTCTCGCACTTCTCAAGGATATCGATCGAAATGGGTACGAAGGAATAGGTAAACCTGAGCGGTTGTCCGGGGATCTTGCTCCGTATTAGAGTCGAAGAATCGACGCCTGCAACCGGTTGGTCTATCGCATCGATGGAGACGTCATCCGAATCGTCCAATGTGGCTCGCATTATCGTGACAAGTGATTTGCTGACGGTGAAACACCGCGTATGAAAAAGAACCTTCTGATGTTGCTCCGTCAGCTTGTCGATGATTGGATTGTAGCTTGTTGCTAAAACCTTTGTGTCCTCGTCGTGTTGGCGTATTCGTTCCAATCGATTCGAATCGATAGATTGATTATCGACTCAAAATGAATCGATAGATGAATCGATAGGCGTATCATTGCACATATCTTTGGGGAATTGGATACATCTGTCGCTATCAGGCTTGCTATCTTGATTAATCAGATCATGTGCTTGGGGTTCACGTTCCTCCCTGTCCATCCCTGCCCTCGTGCCCACTCCTTCATTGATTGGGCCTCTTCTCTCTCCCCTTCGTGGATGGTCTGTAGCATCTCGATATACCCTGATATGTGCCCACAGTCGTCCACGACATTGCGGCCATCCTTTGCGATGCAGATGGGCCTTCCGGTGGCGATGACGGTGGCTGCTGTCTCATCATCTACGCTCTTGTTATCTTTGCCAAACTCCTTGATGAGGGTGATGTCGATCTGCCACCCATCACCATAGTCGTAGCTGTAGAGTAGGGTATCGGTGATGGGCATGACGTTCTTTGGTTCTGCCTCTTCGCGAAGATGAACCATATGGCTAGTGGCACGGAAGAATGCAAGCATATCACGAGCACCCTCTTCTTTTGATATCTCCGTGTACGCAACGTCTCGGTAGGCGGAGTATTGAAGCACATCACTACTGTTGCTCTGCAGGGCGGCATTCTTTGCTATCTCGATTTCCACGGGATTCAATGAAAGAATTTCGCTGAGCCTAAGGCTCTCTTTCAAGACATACGGTATGCCGCTATCGAAAGAGATGGCAGACAGCAGCTCCTGTACCGATATATCTTCGAATTTGACACTCCTTGGTTCACCTTTCTCGCCCCAATACAACGGATCTACTTCTAATATGGGTATACGGCGTGCCCAGTTCATAATCTCAGCCTGATTGTCGATCCAGTAGTCACTAAACCCGCGGTACTCGTACTGCTTTCGATACTTTGACCTCATCCAGGTCCTCGGGCTCTTGGACTCATCATAGTCATCATCCCAGAACTCATCGTTGAAGGTCCTGTTCGGAAACTTGAGGTAGTAGCCGAAGACCGGGGCGATGTCCAAGAGCCTTCCCTCCGTCAAAGACTCATAGAGGTGTTCGGGCAATTCGAATTTGTGCAGGTGACTGTTGGTCCACCCAAAGGCCATGTTGATGAGGAAGTGGAGCTGATGGAGCGCCAAGGAGGAGGGGACGATGACATCCCTCGAGATGGATGTCGTGACCCCTCCGTACGTGGCAAGGATCTTGGCTTCACTCTCATCCATGGTATCAAGGCGGGAGTGACGTAGCTCGAGGTGGAGCTGCATTGCATAATGGCTCTTCTCTTTTGCAGGTTCGGTGGTCTCTCTTTCTAGAGCCAAGGCGTCGACTCCATCACGGTCGCGCTCTTGGCTTTTTTTTGCATATGAGCGGTTACGCTCTCGATACTTCTCGCTGCGGATGGCAGTGTCGGACTTGGCCTCCTCATCATATAAGCCCCGCTCGTAGGGGAGGTAGTTCTGTACCATCACGGCGCTGATCTTGAGCTCCTCTGCGATCTCTTGTGACGTCTTGCCTTTTTGAGAGAGCTCTCTGATCTCCCTCGATCGTTCACTCTCCCAGAGGCCCTCGGTGATGAGGATCTTGCGCACCTTCGTCGTCGAGACCTCGGTCTGGAGGGCGGTCTTGTTGATGGACTGTGTTCGCTCATAGGCCTCTATCACTGTTTCGACAATCTCTTTTTTCGGTGTTTCTGTTCGTTTTGCCATTGCTCTGCTCTCCTTCATGAGTACGGTATAGCATAGCTTCAATGTCGTGTCAATAATAATAATGTTGTGTCAATAATATTAATTTGGATTCTACCCTGTACCTATGCGGTAGCGATGTGGTGACTGTGGAATATCTGACTATTTTATGTTCATTGCGGATTCCCAGAAGGAGGGATTGACGCCAACAATACTAGCGAATATCATGAAATATGTTAAATAGTAGGAGCGAATATCATGATTAATAAGCAGTATATCCACCGTGTTGTACGATTGAAGGAGCAGCTTTCAAGGAAATCCCAATTCCTATTGGGACCACGCATGACCGGAAAATCCTCGTACATCAGAAATGAGCTCTCCGATACGGTCAAACTGTATTGGAACTTGCTTGATGGGAGGTTGCAGATGAGAGCGCTCTCCGACCCCGCTTTGCTGAGAGAGGAGATAGAGGCTCGCAACCTTCATGATTGCATTGTAGCGATTGATGAAATTCAGAAGGTCCCGCACCTGCTCGAAGAGGTGCATCTTCTCATTGAAGAGAGGAATATCAGGTTTCTCCTCACCGGATCGAGTGCCAGAAAGCTTAGAGGTGGAGGGGTGAATCTCTTGGGTGGACGAGCAGGGTACATGACCATGCACCCCTTCGTGTATCCGGAGATCCTGGATACCGAATACAGCCTGGAAAAGATCTTCACCTCAGGGTTGCTACCTATGGCATTTCTCTCAGAGAATCCTGAGCAAGATCTCTATGACTATGTAACGCTGTACCTGACTGAAGAGATCCAGGCTGAGGGAGTGACAAGAAAACTTCCCCAATTCTCAAGATTTCTTGAAGTGGCTGCTCTTTCGAACACAGAAATGCTCAACTTCACCAATATTGCCAGTGATGTGGGCGTCTCACGGCAAACGGTAACTGATTGGTATCAAATCCTTGAAGACACGCTCATTGGGTACCAGCTGCCGGCGTATCGCAAAGGGAAGATACGAAAGACCTATGGTATGCCTAGGTTCTACTTCTTCGATCTTGGTGTTGCACGAATCCTACAGAATACTCCTGCTCCCATGAAGGGCCAAAGTGAGTATGGGACATTCTTTGAGCAGTACCTGTTCATGGAGCTTCGCTCCTATCTTGATTACTCCCAAAGCAGGGAGACGCTGAGCTACTGGAGGTCCACCAGTGGTTTTGAGGTTGATTTCATCCTCGGTGATACGGTTGCCCTTGAAACGAAGGCTTCAAGTCGTATCGATTCTCGAGATCTCAAAGGGCTCAAAGCCCTTGAGGAGGAGGGAATTTGCCAGCGCTATATACTCGTCTGCACTGAAGAGCGACCGAGAAGGTTGAGCAGTGGTATTGAGATCATGCCATGGAAGTATTTCTTGCAGTTACTCTGGGAGGGGAAGATCATTGCATGAGGAGAAGAGGCGTCCAACGGTGCTCAATGGAATGCGTTACTATGACCTCACCCATCTTGTACCCACGCACCCTTGTTTGATAGCATCGCTCAATTGGATGGAAGGGGACAGGTGTGGCATACTCTGAGCAGGATTGGCAGAAGGCGAAGAAGCTCTGTAGGCTCAATGGGGAGGATATCCGTATCGCCCGGGAGATGGGGCTCAACCCCAGGAGCCTGATACAGAACATCTAGAGCAAAGACCAACAATGGAAAGAGCGGCAGGAGAAAGGCCATGGAAACGGTAGCAGAGTACAATCGTATCAAAGAACAGTTGATGAAGAGAGAACAGGGTGTATTGGTTGATGCACTCTTGACCTTGGCCCTGGAGTCTCCATCTGCGCTCATGATGGTCAAGGGCCTGATATCCTCATCAGAAGAGCGGGTCGCACTCTTTCGTCGCAACATCGAGAGGATCACCGGCCAAAGTCGAGGTAACTATCTCAGCGGAAATCAGATCTTCGATATCCTCACCCGCTCCCTTGACCTCTTGGATCCGGAGCACCTGGATCCAAAGCTCGGCCTTGAGCTGATGGAGGCATTCTATAGCACAAACTCCTGGGCGTTTGAATCTACCAACACACTCGATTTTGATTTTGAGTGCCTCTTCTCTGAGTTTGCTGTGCGTTGCTCCGATATAGAGTACGCCCGGGAGGTTCAGAAGCGACTGCTTGCAGTGGATGACTATGGGGTACGGGGCACTCTCGAAGAGATAGCCCTGTAAGAGACGCTGAGCGTGTGGCGCATTCGTGTCTGTAATTTCCCCAATCGTCCTCTCAGATGGTAGTATCTAAGAGAGCCATGGATAATTCATCATTATTGGCGATGGTGTTAGACAGGAGGGTAGGATGACCACGGTAATTCTTGCAGCAGGCTATGCAACACGTATGTATCCACTGACAGAGAACTTTCCCAAGCCACTGCTGGAGGTGGGGGGCAAGACGGTACTCGATCGCCTCATGGAGGATATTGATAGGATTGATGCCATCAAGCGCCACGTTGTGGTCTCCAACAGCCGCTACCTCCCGCACTTCAAGGAGTGGGCAGAGAGGAGCGATTATGACAAGGAGATCACCCTCCTCTCGGATGGGTCGACGGAGAACGAGAACCGCCTCGGGGCGGTGAGGGACATCCTCTTTGCCATCGAGGAGGAGGGTCTTGATGAGGATCTCATGGTCCTGGCCGCTGACAATCTGTTGGATTTCTCACTCGCAGGGTTTGTCGACTTCTTCTGTGAGAAGCGGGCGACATCCATCATGCGTCACCGGGAGCCCTCATTGGAGCGGCTGCAGCGGACCGGGGTCATCACAATCGATGGTGATGGCCGAGTCCTCCTGATGGAGGAGAAGCCGAGAGAGCCGAAGAGCTCGTGGGCAGTGCCTCCGTTCTATATCTACAAGAGGGAGGACCTGCCCCTCATCAGGGAGGCCATAGAGGAGGGGTGCAGCACCGATGCCCCTGGTTCCTTCATCGCCTATCTTGCCCCAAAGAGACCGGTCTACGCCCACCTGATGGAGGGCACGCGTTGGGATATAGGGAGTGTGGAGAGTTATGAGCGTGTGAAGAGGGAGTTTGGGGAGTAGGCAGACAGAGTGAGGAGCTCAGCCCCGTAGAGCGGTGTATTGCTCCTTGGTTTCTGTTGAGCTGTGTTACACGGGAACGACAATAACAGCAACAGTAGGGCCTACCCCCCAAGCTACCCCCCAAGCTACCCCCCAAGCTGATGCGGAACTCCTGGATCAATTGGTTCTGTGTGGGTAAAAAAAGCGCTACGGTATAGTGGAGGGTACCATGCCTGCAGTTGATATTCTTGGTTTTGAAGTCAACAAGACATGGACATAATGATGCCATAACGGTATCATTGTCATGGATTCATTGATTAATGAGCCAATCATGTACATAGGAGGCAGAGCTATGGTTACACAGACAACATACCAGGTTGGGCAGACGATATATGCACTCTTGAAGGAGCGAGGCCTCACCCAACAAGCGCTTGCCGATACACTGGGAATCTCCAAGCAGGTGATGAACAAGATTATAAACGGCAAGAAAGTGATGAACGTGAGCGAGCTCGTCCGCATTGCCAACGCCCTGGGGATCAGCGCAGATGTGCTGTTGAGGAGCTTCACGCCTTCTCCTGAGCCCTATCCTCCTGTGTTTGCGTTCAGAGGAGTAGCCGTTAGTGATGAAGACAAAGAAAAGCTGGAAGTTTTTCGTACCATCATAGGTGAGATTCATCTATTGGAGGATCTCCTGGATGGCTGATCACCTACAGCTCTCATCTTATGATGTGAGGGACATCACAGAGAAGGCGAGGGAGAAACTTGGAGCCTGCCAAAAGTCCGGACAGATCGTCGGGATGCAGGTGTTCACAATCCTGGAGCACCAGGCTCGGGTGTTGTACTATCCTCTTGGCCGTGAAGCTCCATGGGCGTTTGTCCACGTCAACGGAGAGGCTCTTTCCAAGCCCTTTGTGGTGTTGAACACCTCAAGACCTGTTGGTGAACAGGTCTTCGGTGCTGCACACGAGCTCTACCATATATGGTTTGACCTGAGGTGTGATATCGTCACAACCACGGGTTTGGACCGAGGTGTTCTGTATGATGAACCCACTTTGTTATCAGAGTTGCGTGCCGATAGGTTTGCTGCCGAATTTCTTGTCGACGAGCATACTCTGCGTAGGGAGATGGACACCTATGGGATTGACAAGAACAGCATTGATGCCCAGGCGGTGTTATTTCTTTCTGGCATGTTTTATGTCCCGTATCGAGCGATGACGAGGCGCCTGTTCGAAATCGATCTGATCACAAAACGCACGTATGAGGAGTTGGATGTATTGGATGAGGGTGAGTTGGCCCGTCTGCGAATTCGCTACGGCATCGAGCATGAGCTCGCCAGTGAGCGAGTTCGCCTCGATAACCTGGTAGATCTTTCTCTCTCTGCCTATGAGAGAGATCTCATTACATTCGAGAAACTGGAATACTTGCTTTCACTGAATATGCTCACTGCAGAGGATGTGGGGATTGTCTCGCCAGAGATGTCAAGGATGCCGAGTGATTCATAGCACCCAAGTTGTGATATCCTGATGGAGGAGGCCGTATGGACAAACTCAGCTTCAGTGGAACCATAACATCAGTACAACCACGCATCCGCCTCACCCGCTCCTTTGATGAGTCAACACACGCCTACCTTGGCTATGTGGTGCGCCTCTCTGGGGTCATAGAAGCGGAGGAGCGGGTCTTTGCCATCGGGATCGGGAAGGCTTCCCAGCTCACGTGGTCATTGAGAGTCGGTGATGTAATCTCGGGTTTGTGCCTTCCGGTCCCTGACCCCGACCTCGATCCGGTGGAGTACTACAAGGTCTCAAAGCTCTACCGCGAAGGAGAGGGGGCAGCAGCGAGCAGTGGACCTCCCTGGCACTCGGTGTGCCCGCCCCTGGAGGTCTATCGAGCGCGTGGCCATCGCCGCCTTTCGGCTGTCACCTACGAGAAGTCGTGTATCTCCTGCATGTGGGCCGCCCGGATGGCAGTCGAGATCATCATCGACAACTGGAATCCTCGAAGCCGGATGAAGTACCGCAGCGAGACCTTCTGCTACGGCCCGCTCTCCTGTCCCCTCTACAAGGCAGGACCGACACGAAAGGTCGAGGGGCGGAGCAAGATGGTCTATGAGGAGGAGGATTGGGTCGATGAGATGAACACCAGCCACCGAGCGGATGATGAGTAGGAAATTGTGATACCCAACACCTTCAACCTGCGCTAGACTGTCTTCATGAGTACCCTACAAGAACGCTTTGCCAGCCTCTATCCATGGGCAGAGGAGGGTGAGATCCACACCTCCTATGCCCCCTACCGGGTCTGTCCCCTTGGAGCACACATCGACCACCAGTATGGCATCGTCACGGGCTTTGCCCTCGATACCGGGGTGACGCTGCGCTTCATCGTCGCCGATGACGGGGCGGTGAACCTCGGGAGCATGAACTTCGATGGCTATGTCTCCTATGACCTGGGGGCGATCGCCCCCCGCCAGGGCAACTGGGGCGATTACGCGCGAGGGGCCGCCTATGCCCTCTCCCGTCTCCATGACCTCAAGCGGGGGATCAAGGGGGTGGTCGAGGGCACGCTTCCCATCGGGGGGCTCTCATCATCGGCTGCGGTGGTGCTCTGCTACATCAACGCCCTCTGCTACGCCAATGGGATCACGCTCTCCGATGAAGAGCTGATCAAGACGGCGCTCTTGGCGGAGAACGAGTATGTGGGTATCGGGGTGGGAAAGCTCGATCAATCGAGTGAGGTCCTTTCCAAAAAGGACCACCTCCTCGTCCTCGATACCAAGGATGACTCCTTCTCCCTCATCCCCGCCTCACCCCAGCTTGCCGACTTCGAGATCGCGATCTTCTTCTCCGGCGTCTCGCGGGTGTTGGGGAGTGGGTACAATACCCGCGTCGATGAGGCGAAGAGCGCCGCCTATAGCCTCAAGGCGTATGCAGGCCTGGAGTACGGCCTCTTTCGCGATACCCGCCTGCGCGATGTACCCCATAGTGTCTATTTGGATTATGGCTCCCGCCTTCCCGCGATCTTCGGTAAGCGGGCTGAGCACTACTACGGTGAGATGGAGCGGGTGGAGCAGGGGATCGAGGCGTGGAAGGGCGGGGACCTTGAAGCCTTCGGCTCTCTTGTCAACGAGTCGGGCTACAGCTCCATCCATAGCTGGCAGACCGGCTCGCCTGAGCTGATTGCAATCTACGAGATCTCACTGGAGATTCCGGGCATCTACGGCTGTCGCTTCAGTGGGGCGGGGTTCAAGGGCTGCTGTATGGCCCTTGTGGACCCCGCAGAGAAGGAAGCGATCACCGAAGCGGTGACGCGTGCCTACCTCTCGCGCTTTCCCCAGTATACCGACCGCTTCTCGGTCCACTACTGTAGAAGTGATGATGGGGTGCGTGTCGGGTGAGGGGAGAGCAGGAACTTCCAGGCTGGGATGATAGTGATCGTCATCCCAGCCTTTTCTAGGTGCTGCTCTGTGTTGTCCGTGATGATTGTCGAACTCCCACTCCATAGACCTCCATCGCCTCCCAGAGCGCACGGGTTTCTCGTTCAATGGTGGACTCTCTTTCCATCTCATAACAGACCTGCCACAACTGAATGTGCGGCGATGGGCTGCCAGGATGGCCAGCTTCGGTGGTGACGAAATCTATCTCTTTGCCGCTTGGAGTCCGTGCCCAATAGACGTGCTGGTACCCCCTTCTGAGGTGAAGAAAGACGATGTTCTCCAATACCGCACCAAGGTCAGGACCTATCTTCTCTGCAACAGCTATTGCGAGGGTATGGTCGCTACAGTAGAACTTCTTCGGATTCGTCGATCGTACCGCCATATTCATGCCGAAGATTTCAACGGTGTGGATAAGGAAAACGTTCTCTTTTCCCAGAGGCTGTTGTGCCGTATGCTAAGGAAAAGGGAGGCTGGTATGGTAGACCTTGGTGTACATATACCAACTCCAAAGAGGGCTCTTGGCAGGATTGTATAGCAGCTCAGCCGCTCTCTCTTTGTACCAGGAATGGCTCGATCAGGGTATGGGTGGTCTCTTTGGTGGTGATGAGCTTGAGGAGGTTTGTTGCTGCAATCTCTCCGCTCTCGGTGATTGATTGGCTGATAGTGGTAAGGGGGACCCGGGAGATTGCGGAGACCCGGATATTGTCATAGCCGATGATTGCCACTTGATCTGGAATCGAGATATTGAGGTTCGTCAATGCGTTGATGATACCGATGGCTACGTTGTCGTTGGTGACAAAGATGAACGTGGCCTTTGTGTCGATGTGCCGCTCTTTGATGAGGGTGGGGACGAGGTCGTAGCCATCCTGTTGGGTCTCCACTTGGGTGTAGTGGATGAAGTCTGTAGTATTGATATGGCTATTGAACCCCTCCAGGCGATCTTCGATTGTCTGGTGGTCAAAGCCGGTGATAATCATGATCTGTTCACGTGTGTTATTGTTGATGTGCAGGGCGGCCAGTTGGCCGCCTTTTTTGTTATCGCAGCAGACAAAGGAGAGAGAGGGGTCATCAGGGATGCAGTTGAGAACCACGAATGGAATGTTGGCTTTGGTGAGCAGCTCCATCGACTTTGATTGTGGCTTGATGGAGGCAAGGAGCACCCCGTCGACCCGTGAGGCGATGAGGGACTGGACAAGGCGGGTCTCCTCCTCCTCGACCCACTTGGAGGAGCAGAGCAGCATCGAGTACTGGTGGGCAGAGAGGATGCGATCGATGCCCTCGGCAACTTCGATGAAGAAGAAGTTGGAGAGCTCATCGATTACTACCCCGATGGTCTTCGTCGGCGTACCCGCCAGACCCTGGGCGAGGTGGTTGGGGGAGTAGGAGTACTTGTCGATGACCTTCTGCACACGCTGCTGGGTCTTGGGACGGACCAGCTCGGGGTGTGAGAGCACCCGGCTGACCGTCGCCTTCGAGACCCCCGCTTCGCGGGCGATATCATCGATTGTCTTCACCTTCATGCCCTCCACCATAAATGATGGGCTCATTGTCTGTCAACGAACCTATCTTTTCATTGACAAGTGGAATAAGGTGGCCTACCATAATAAATGTAAGCGGTTACATCGGAGGATATATGGATCCTGTTTCCTATTTGAAGCATACATCACCCATCAAGATTGCCGTTATCGGCGACCTCTGCCTCGACCTCGCCTATCGGGTTACCACCGAGGGAGGGGAGGTCTCGGTGGAGACGGGACTGCAGACCTACTCCGTCATCGGGACCACGCCCTCCCTTGGCGGGGCATGCAATGTAGCATTGAACTGCAAGACCCTGGGAGCAGAGGAGGTCGATCTCTACGGCATTGTCGGTGATGACCTCTTCACTGGTGTACTCATCGATCTTTTTGATCGGTTTGGTATTGGCCATCGTGGGGTAGTACAGCAGAAGATAGGGTGGGCCACCCATGTGTATCATAAGGTCTATGATGGACACACCGAGCACCCCCGGTATGATAGTGGCAACTTCAATGACCCATCCCCTGAAAGCCTTGATACACTCTTTTCCGTTCTTGAAGAACGCCTTGATAGCTATGATGTAGTCATCATCAATGAGCAAGTACCAAAAGGACTGCATAGCAAAGCCTTCCAGCAGCGTCTGAATGCACTCATCGCCTCACACTCATCAGTGGTGTGGATCGCTGACTGCAGGCGCTTGAATGCGGTCTATGCCAACACCATCCATAAACTCAATGAGAATGAGGGGCGACGCTTGATAGGCTCTTCCTTGACCGGCAGTGATTTGGCCAAGGCGCTCTATGACCACTTCAACAAAGCAGTGATCATGACGCTAGGCGAGAATGGCGCCCTGGTTGCCGACGGAGAGTCAGTGGTCCGCCTCGATGGCCTCCACCTCACCGGTCGCATCGATGCAGTGGGAGCCGGTGATGCTTTCCTTGGCGGCATGGTGGTAACGCTGGCGCGTGGGGCATCGTTGGTCGATGCAGCGACGGTGGGTAACCTTGCCGCCGGGGTGTCGCTGCGTGTTCTCTACAGCTGTGGAAATCCAACCATCGATGAGGTGGTGGCCCTCTCTTCAACTGCAGAGTATCGCTATAACCCCGATCGTGCAGCAGATGTGCGAGGGGCTGTCTACTACGAGAACACGCCCATCGAGATTGTGGACTCGGTCGAGGGCTTTGATTTCCCCGCCCTGGCGATTTTCGACAACGACGGAACCATCTCAGTCCTGAGACAAGGGTGGGAAGCGGTGATGGAGAAGATGATGATCGCCGCTATTGCAGGCGATCGCTATGGAGCTTTATCTATTGCTGAGATTGAAAGAATCCGGATCGCGTCCCTTGAGTTCATCAACGCCACCACCGGCATCCAGACCATCGAGCAGATGCACCAGCTCACCGAGATGATCGCCTCCTATGGCTACGTACCTGCTGATAAGATCCTCACCCCTCTTGAGTACAAGGGGATCTACAACGTCGATCTTTTGAAGATGGTCAACAACCGAATCGACGAGTTCAAGGCAGGACGGTTGGGTGTTGAGGATCTGGTGATGAAGGGGTCGGTTGAGTTTCTCCATTTTTTACATGACCGGGGGGTGAAGCTCTACCTGGCAAGCGGGACCGACCAAGCTGATGTGGAGCGCGAGGCTGAGCTGCTCGGCTACGCCCCGCTCTTCGAGGGCCGGATCTTCGGCTCGGTCGGCCGCGTCGATGCCGACCCCAAGAAGGTGGTCATCGCTGATATCCTCTCCTCGATCGATGTGCCGCCCACCCGCTGTGCAATCTTCGGTGACGGGCCGGTGGAGATGCGGGAGGGAAGGAGACAGGGGCTCTTGAGTGTCGGCCTCCTGAGTGATGAGGTGCGGCGCTATGGAACCAATGGTGCCAAGCGTAGCCGCCTGGTCCTCGGTGGTGCAACTGTCCTGATTCCGGACTTTTCGTATCGTAGTGAATTGATACGCCTACTTGGATGGGAGGAGGGCTCACATGTTTGATCGTTCGTTGATGACCTACTATCCGCTTTCTGAGCGAGCCAACAAGGTGAACATCGTCGACTCTGTCATCGACGGGGAGAGCTTTCCCGTCGATGAGGCGCTCTTGGCTCGCACCGACGTGATAGCCGATGAGATTGTGACGGCACGAGAACGCGGCTCGTCGGTGACGCTCGCCTACGGCGCTCACACTATCAAGAATGGCTTGGGCCGTCTCTTGGCCACCATGGCAGAGGAGGGGTGGATTACCCATCTGGCAACCAATGGCGCGGGTATCATCCACGACTGGGAGTTCGCCTACCAGGGAGAGAGCAGTGAGGATGTGCGTGCCAATGTCGCCGAAGGCAAGTTCGGCACCTGGGAGGAGACAGGGCTCTATATCAATCTCGCCCTCGCCATCGGGGCGTGGGAGGGGCTGGGCTACGGGGCGAGCATCGGCAAGATGATCAGCTGCAATGGCCTGGAGATCCCTGCCTTTGATTCGCTCACTGATTCAGCTGCCGGCCTGGACCTCCTTGCCCTGGCAAAGAGCCTGAACCTTGGTCCGGGCTTTATACCCATCGAACACCCCTATGCCGCCTATAGCCTGCAGGCACGCTGTTATGATCACCACATTCGCTGTACCGCCCACCCGATGTTCGGCTGCGATATCATCTACACCCACAAGGCGTGTTCGGGTCCTGCCATCGGGCGGACCGCCGAGCGTGACTTCCTCTCTTACGTCGACTCCATCGGTGATCTCGAGGGTGGGGTCTACCTCTCGGTGGGCTCGGCGGTGATGAGCCCGATGATCTTTGAGAAATCTCTGTCGATGGTCCGCAATATTGGCAAGACCATCTCCTCTGGTTCGATCCATGTTGTTGATCTTGCCCCGGAGAGCTGGGATTGGACTAAGGGCGAACCACCTGCCGATAACCCTGCCTACTACCTGCGCTATATGAAGACCTTCAGCCGGATGGGGCTTGCCACCTCATACCTCTCTTGTGATAACCGCCAGTTCTTTGTCAGCCTCTATAGGTCGCTGAAGAGGAGGAGTCAATAATGGACATTCGCAGTACTGTTCTCGGATGGAGAGAAGAGATGGTTGGCCATCTTCACAATGAGCTCTTGCCGTTCTGGCTCGACCGGCTTTGGGACGAGAAGTGGGGAGGTTTTTTGACGCAGTGGGACAAGGACGGCAAGGACAGCGGTGTTGACGAGAAGTCGCTCCTGGCTCACATGCGGACCATCTACTCCCTCTCGCTTGCCGCCATGTATGGCCACGACCAGGATGGTCGCTGCCGTGAGTTGGCAGGGCGCGGGGTGCAGTTCGCCATCGACAACTATTGGGACGAGGTGTATGGAGGCTTCTACTGGCTCTTTGACCGGCGCGGAGCAATCCTGATCGACAAGAAAATCGTCTATGGGCTCTCATTTGCCATCTATGCGTTGTCGACCTACACCAAGGCATTCGGCGACCCGGTCGGGCTGTTCTATGCAGAGAAGTGCTTCGATCTCCTGCAGCTCTATGGGGCTGAGACCTCCTATGGCGGCTATTGGGAGATGTTTGAACGCGATTGGACCCTCTGTGGACCCGGTGCGGAGGGTGGGGACCGCAAGACGCTGGATGTGCACATGCACCTGATGGAGGCGTTCACCGCCCTCTATGGGGCAAGTGGCAAGGAGATCCATCGCCGTAAGCTGGAAGAGATCATCACCTTGATCGAAAAGAGGATCCTCCATCCGGTACATAAGACCGGCATACCCCAGTTCTTTGTTGACTGGAAGGTTGCGCCGCAGATCAAGTTCAATGTCATCTGGGGCTGGGACCGCTACGAGGGGGACGGCGGGGCCAAGGCCAACGCCCTGGACAATACCTCCTACGGGCATAACGTGGAGTTCTTCTGGCTCCTCAGCGATGCACTGAGGAAGCTGGGCGTCTCTGCCCAGCCATATGAGGAGATGTTCCATCACCTGCTGGACCACGCTGTTACCTATGGAGTGGATAAAGTCCACGGAGGGGTGTACGTCGAGGGTTCCTTGGACGGGGATGTGGTGTATGATAAGAGCAAGGAGTTCTGGCAGCAGGCTGAGTTTCTGATCGGCATGCTCGATGCGTACCTTGCGTTTGGCGAGAAGCGGTTTTTGGAGGTGTATGGCAATGTCCACCGCTTCGTCTTCGACAAGATGATTAATCACGAGGTCGGTGAGTGGCTAGCGTTGCTAGCCGAGGATGGCACGCCGATTTGGAGCCACATGAGCCACTCGTGGAAGGTCAATTACCATACGATCCGTGCGGCGACGCTGAGTATCGACCGCCTCGATCGTATTCTCAATCGCATCTAGGACTTCGTTGAAGTCAGAAATACAAAAAGGAGAAATGGTATGCAGAAAAAATTCTTTATTGTCCTCTTGGTCCTGGTAGTGGCCACCTCGATGGTGTTCGCCCAGGGAACCAAGGATCAGAAAAAGTCGGACTCGCTGGAGATATTCAGCTGGTGGACTGCTGGAGGAGAGGCCGAAGGCCTTGATGCGATGATCAAGGTCTTTGAAAACCGCTATCCAGGCATCGAGCTGATCAACGCGACGGTTGCCGGTGGAGCCGGGACCAACGCCAAGGCAGTGCTTGCCACCCGGATGCAGGGCGGCAACCCTCCTGATACGTTCCAGGTCCATGCCGGCCACGAATTGATCGATACGTGGGTGGTGAGCGACTTCATGGAGCCGATTACCTTCGTCCTGAAGGATGCGGGCTACATGGACAAGTTCCCCTCCGATGTGATCGACATCATCAGCTACAAGGGTGAGGTCTACTCGATCCCGGTGAACATCCACCGATCCAACGTCATGTGGTACTCTCCCTCGCTCTTCAAGCAGTACAACCTCAAGGTTCCCTCCACGTGGGCAGAGTTCCTCCAAGCCGCTGAGGTCTTCAAGAGAAACGGCATTCCCGCCCTCGCTCTTGGGGACAACGAGAGCTGGGCGGCAACCCACCTCTTGGAGAACGTATTGCTCTCCTCGCTGGGTGCCGATGGCTACCGCGACTTGTGGCAAGGCAAGATCAAGTGGAACGACAGTCGTGTCCGCGATGGGCTTACCACCTACACCAAGATCCTGGGCTATGTGAACCGCGACCACGCCGCTCTGGCAAACATGGACGCCGCCGGTTATGTAGCTGAGGGCAAGGCTGCCATCAACATCATGGGCGACTGGGCCGCAGGGTACTACTACAGCCAGGGCTTTGAGCAGGGCAAGGATTGGGATTGGGCTCCGGCTCCCGGCACCTCTGGCGTCTTCAACATGCTCAGTGACTCCTTCGGCCTGCCGAAGAACGCTCCCAATCGTGACAATGTCATCAAGTGGCTGACCATCTGTGCCTCAAGAGAGGGACAGGATGCCTTCAATCCCATCAAGGGTTCGATCCCGGCACGCACCGATGGCGACCGCTCCAAGTACGATCGCTACCTCAACGCCGCCATGGATGACTTTGCCCGCGATACCATCGTTCCGTCGGTTGCCCACGGGGCCGCTATCAGCGAGCCGTGGCTGACCAGGGTCAACGACATCATGGCACTCTTCACCACCGAGCTGAATGTGGACAAGGCCATCACCGAGTTCCAGGCAGCTGCCGACAGGTATGCACCCAAGTAAGGGCGCGTAACGTTCTGAACCAGTGCGGCTGTGCCTCCGCGGCCTGCCGCACTGTTGATTTGACGAGGGCTTATGTACTGTTCCAAGCGAGACCGCAAAGTGGCGATAATCATCCTGATCCCCTTCTTGGCCATCCTCTTTCTCTTTGTCTATGGCTTCATAGGTTGGTCGCTGCGCGTCTCCTTCTCTTCCTGGGATTCGATCGTGCCCAACATGAAGAGCGTGGGCCTGCAGAACTACATTGAACTCTTCAAGACCCAGCGGTTCCGCACCGATATCCGCAACACCATCTACTTCACGGTCTTTTTCATCATGATCTGTGTAGTGGGAGGCTTCTTCCTCTCCTACCTTCTCTACTCGACCCTCAAGGGTGAAGGGATCTTCCGTACCATCTACCTCTTCCCCCTCTCCCTCTCCTTTGTCGTCACCGGCGTGCTCTGGCGCTGGATCTTCAGCCCTGAGGTGGGCATCAACGCCCTCTACAGGATGATGGGCTTCAAGGCCTCTTTTGGGTGGTTCACCTCCACCCACCGGGTCGCGGGCTTCAACGTAGCCCTCATCGCCCTGATCATTGCGGCCTCCTGGCAGTACCTGGGCTATACCATGGCGATGTTCCTCGCCGGCCTGCGCGGCATTCCCGACCAGCTTATCGAGGTGGCACAGATCGACGGTGCCGGGGAGTGGATGATCATACGCAAGGTAATCTTGCCAATTATCAAGCCCATCACTTTCAGTGCAATGATCGTGCTCGGTCACATCTCACTGAAGATCTTCGACCTCGCCTATGCGATGACCGGCAAGGGTCCGGCGTTCGTTACCGACTTTCCCGGTCTCTATATGTTCGAGACAACCTTTAGGGGCAACCACTACAACGAGGGAGCGGCGATCTCGATTGTCATGCTGCTGCTTGTCGCTTTGGTTATCGTACCCTACCTGGCTACGACACTGAGGGGAGATGCAGAATGAAATCAAAACGCAGTATCCACATCCTCAAGTATGTATTGGCCATCATCTGTGCCCTGCTCTTTCTCTTCCCCCTCTATGTAATCCTCAACAACAGTCTCAAGCCCTTCAGTGAGGTACGTATCAGCGAGATGTGGATCCCGGCGAAGAACCCGAGCTTCGAAGGCTTTGCCAAGGCCTTCGACAAGCTGATGCAGAACATCATCAACAGCTTCATCCTCGTCATCCCCGTCTCGATTCTCTCGATGGTCTTCGGTTCGGTCATGGGCTTCATCTTTGCCAAGGTGAAGTTCCGCTTCAACAAGATTCTCTTCGCTCTGGTGATCTTCGGCATGTTCATCCCCTACCAGAGCATTCTCATACCCTTGGTGCGCTCGCTGAACAAGATCGGCCTCTACGGGTCGCTTGGCGGGCTCATCGTCACCCATATCGTCTACGGCTTGCCCATCTCCTCGTTGATGTTCCGTAACTACTATGCCAAAATCCCCGATGAGCTCGTCGAAGCCGGCATGATCGATGGTCTGGAACTCTGGGGTGTCTTCAGGCAGGTCGTGATTCCAATCTCGATGCCGACGATGGTCGTTGTCCTGATCTGGCAGTTCACCAGTGTATGGAACGACTTCCTCTTCGCTGTCACCCTGACACAGAAGCCATCGATCCAGCCGATTACGGTTGCACTGCAGAACCTTGCCGGTACCCAGGTCATCGAGTGGAATGTGCAGATGGCCGGCGCCCTCATCGCCGCCCTGCCGACCCTCTTTGTCTACATCTTCCTCGGCAAGTACTTCATCCAGGGCCTCCTCAGCGGCTCGGTGAAGGGGTAAGCCCATGCGCGCCCTCATTGGCATCGACATCGGCGGCACCAAGACCGCGGTAAGTCTTGGCCGCGACGATGGGTCGATCATTGACAAGATTGCCTTTGCCACCGAGGCAGTGGTGGAGGAGGTCCTCTCTTCAATCTATAGTGCAGTCGATGAGCTGGTGATTCGTCACGGTGCTGTAATCTCTGCCATCGGAATCTCCTGTGGCGGGCCACTTGATAGCAAGAGGGGAATCATCCAATCACCGCCGAACCTGCCCGCCTGGAAGGACATCCCCATTGTAGAGTTGGTTCAGTCGCGCTTTGGCGCACCGACGTTCCTGGAGAACGATGCCAACGCCTGTGCGCTCGCCGAGTGGTATTGGGGGGCGGGCAGAGGCTTTGAATCGATCATCTTCCTCACCTTTGGTACTGGATTGGGTGCGGGCTTGATCCTCGATGGGCGCCTCTATCGTGGCCCATCGGGATTGGCGGGTGAGGTAGGCCACTGGCGCATGGCCCCTGACGGCCCGCTTTGCTACTACAAGAAGGGGTCCTTCGAATCCTTTGCAAGCGGCTGCGGTATCAGTGGGCTCTATGAGCAGCACTGGGGAGAACGTCTCTCTGCCAAGGATGTCTGCGCCCGTGCCGAGGCGGGAGAAGCAAAGGCGCTGGGTGTAATCAACGAGAGCGCCCAGATGCTGGGCTCAGGCTTGTCTCTGCTTGTAGACGTGCTCAACCCCGAGCGAATAATCATCGGTTCAATTTTCGCCCGCAGTGAGCACCTTTTCCGGCCACTGATGGACGAAGTGATGAAAGAGGAGTGCCTGCCTCTCTCCCTTTCGATTTGTGAGGTGGTACCATCAGCGTTGGGCGAACACCTAGGCGACATGGCCGCCTTGGGCATCGCCCGTGACCATATGATAGTGGAGGCATAACCATGGATGCATCATTGAATACACTGTTGATGCGCTACCCCCAACTTGTGGGGATGAAAGCGGATCTGAGGAAAGCGGCTGAGCTGCTCATCAAGACAGCACGGGAGGGCAAGCTCATCCTGGTCGCCGGCAATGGCGGCAGCGCTGCCGATAGCGAGCACATCGTCGGTGAACTGATGAAGTCCTTCATCAAGGCCCGCCCGCTTGATGAGGAGCTGAAGGCGCGCCTGGTTGAGGTCGATCCTTCCTTGGGGGTACATATTGCGGCCCATCTGCAGAAGGGGATACCGGCGATCTGTCTCTCTAGCCACAGCGCGCTGATGTCAGCCTTCGCCAACGATGTGGACAGCTCCCTCTCCTACGCCCAGCAAGTTGCAGGCTATGGTAGTGAAGGAGCCCTCTTCTGGGGGATATCCACCTCAGGCAATGCTCGGAATGTGGCCCAGGCGGCGGTGACAGCCAAGGCGATGGGGATGGCGGTGTTGGGGATGACTGGAGAGAGTGGGGGAACGCTCAAGGGGTACTGCGATGTGTGCTTACGGGTCCCCGAGACCGAGACGTACAAGGTGCAGGAGCTGCACCTGCCAATCTATCACTGGCTCTGTATTGTCCTTGAAGAGATGCTCTTCGGAGGTTGATATGCAGCTGCTCCCTGGTCTCTATCAGATTTCTGGAACGGTCAGCGGACTCAGTGGCAGCCAGGCCGGCGATGTTTTTGATGAGTGCAACGTCTACTGCCTCAAGACCGCTGAGGGCCTCATCCTCATCGATGGCGGCAGTGGTGACTACTGGCAGCAGATGGAGGCCAACCTCGCCCTCTGGGGTCTTGAGAGTAGTCCCATCATAGCCTGTATTTTTACCCACGCTCACTACGACCATGCCGGTGCGGCACACCTCCTGAAGGGGATGGGGGTGAGCCTCTACGCCCACAGACAGACGGCTGCGGCAATGGAGAGCGGTGATGAACGCTGCTGCGGGTATCTCTACCACAAAACGTTCGTGCCTACTGTTGTTGACCACACCGTTGAGGATGGGGATGTCATCACCGTCGGTGGGGTGACGTTTGAGGTAATCCATCTTCCCGGCCATAGTGCCGGGTGTACTGCCTATCGGACTGAGTGGGCGGGCAGGACCGTGCTCTTCAGCGGTGACGTAATCGGGACACTGGGTTGGGGCCACTTCGGGTGGAACGGCTCGATTGACTTTGACACGGAGGTCTACCTTCAATCGCTGCTCAAGATGAGCCGCCTCGACTTTGATGTGATGCTCGGCGGACACGGGGTGGGGTCCTTCGTACACCCCATCCACCGGGTCCAGGTGAGCCTCAATGAAGCCCTGATGGCGTGGAGATAAGTACGCCTTCAGGCGCTTATAAAGAAAGAGAGAGAGTGGGATTCCGCGGGTGAAAATCTCTTGGGCTGAGTGAGTGGTTTTTCCTGTTGGTTGGTTTTTCATCGTTATTTATTCTCTGGGGAAGGCCGGGGGAGTCCGGCGACATTTTGTTGACAGCTGAGAATTCCCATTTTAGAATGAAAACGCTTTCATCATTATTGGAACGATTCCATAAGGAGGAATTATGAAGATTCGCAAACTATTGACCGTGATCGCCGTGATTCTCATCATAGGATCGGTAGTGAGCGCAGCGGGGGCAAAGGAGAAGCAGGCTGAATCCAAGGATGTCACCCTGACCATCTACGCCCGAGCGTATACCTTCGCCCAGGATGCCCCGTGGGTACAGGCGAAGGCTGAACTGGAGAGACGGCACCCCGATATCAACTTCACCTTCATTGAAGAGGGATTTGGTTGGGCAGACATGAGGACCAAGTTCCTCACTGCGTCTGCCGGTGGATCGCCGCCTGATGTCATGATGACCGATATCATCTGGCTCGGTGAGTTTGTTGACAATGGTCTGCTGACCGACCTCAGCGACCGTGTTGCCAAATGGGACGAGTGGGATGACGTGGTCCCCGCATACCGTGATGCCACCTACTGGAATGGCAAGGTTTATGGTACATGGATCAACACCGACGTTCGGGTCCTTGTCTGGAACAAGGATATGTTCCGCGCTGTCGGCCTCGATCCCGACCGCCCGCCCAAGGATTGGGATGAGCTGAAGAGTATGGCTGCCCGCCTCACCAAGGCACCGCAGCAGTACGGCTTCGGGTTCCCCGCCACCCTTGAAGATGAGAGCGTGATGAAGTTCTTCATCAACCTCTACTCAATCGGTGGTCAGATCCTCACGGACGACAACAAGAAGGCCGCCTTCAACTCTCCTGAGGGAGTCAAGGCGCTTGAGGCGTTGATTGACATGGTCAAGGCTGGCTCGACACCGACGAGCATCGTCAGTGGCAAGGCCAGTGACATCGACAACGGTGTCTTCCAGGGTAAGTTCGGTATGGCTACGATGACCAAGGCCTACGGTCTTGCCAAGGACCTGATCCCCGGCCTCACCGTCGAGGATTACAAGAACCGCTTCGGTGTTGCCCCCATCCCCCGCGCTCCCGATGGAGTACCTTCGACGATGGCCGGTGGCTACCTGCTCTCCGTTCCCTCCGGCTCGAAGCAGAAGGATCTGGCATGGGAGCTGATCACCATCGCAGCAGGCTCTGAGCTGCAGTTCGAGTACACCGCAGCTCGCGGCTATGTACCGACCTTCACCTCCCTGATGGCCCGTGGTGATGACTATGCCGAGGTCGATCCGTTCTTCTCCGTGATCCTCGACCAGTTGCCGTCGGCAACCTTCCGCCCGGCGATTCCAGAGTGGACCGAAATTTCTGCCGAGATGCAGAATGCCGTGCAGGCGTGTGTGTTGGGCAAGTATACCCCGGCACAAGCTCTCCAGATTGCAGAGGCTGCCGTCAACAAGATTCTCGCCGATTAAGTGTAGCGACTGTCGTGCACCCCCTCCGTGTTTGAGGGAGGGGGTGCACTCTTCTTGAACAAGTGAGAACCATGAAACTAAAACTTCGAAAAGAACAAAAAGAGACGATCAGGGGCTACCTCTTTGTGCTTCCGGTGGTGGCACTGCTCTTCTTCTTCTCCTTCTACCCACTGCTGCGTACCGTCTACCTCAGCTTCTTCAAGGTCAATCTGGCGTCCATCAACCGGATGTCATTCATTGGTTGGAAGAACTACCATAGCCTCTTTACCCGGCCTTCGCCCGCTTTCTTTTCCCAGATTCTCAGTGCGACCTTCTTCTATGTTTTCGGCTCAGTGGCTGGTCAGATAGGTTTCGGCTTCATAGTCGCCTACCTGTTGCAACAGAAGTTCATCAAGGGCAGGGAGATCTTTCGGGCGCTCGTCATCCTCCCCTGGGTCGTCAGCGGTATCATCATCGCCATCTCCTGGCGCTTTATGTACGAGCCACGCCTGGGAGTGCTCAACCACGTATTGACCCTGCTGGGGGCTCAGAGCCTGCCGACATGGCTCAATGATGAGCGCCTGGTAATGGGCTGCCTCATCGTCGCCAACATCTGGCATGGCATGGCATTCAGTTTCATCATCCAGACCTCTGGCCTGCACTCCATCCCCGAGGACGTCAATGAGGCGGCGATGGTCGACGGTGCCTCTGGCTTCCAGCGCCTGCGGTTTATCACCCTGCCGCTCATGAGGCCATTCCTCGTCCTCAACCTGATCTTGACGAGCATGGCGACGGTCAACTCATTTGATCTCATCTACGCGATGACCAACGGCGGTCCACTCTTCAGGACTGAGGTCATCTCGGTCCATATGTACCACCGCGCCTTCGACTTCGGTCACCTGGGAGAGGGGTCGGCGGTCGCGACCATCATCCTCCTCTTGAACCTCGTGCTGACAATCTTCTACATGCGCATCAATCGCAGCCAAGACCAAGGGGGTGAGTCATGAACAACAGACGCCACACAATGGTACAGGTAGTGACCTACAGCCTTATCATCATCTGGGTGGTCTTTACCATCACCCCGCTCTATTGGCTGCTCAGCAGCACCTTCAAGCCGACGGCAGAGGCGATCGGGTACCCTCCGACCCTCTTTCCCAAGAACCCCACGTTGGGCAACTTCAAACTGCTCTTCACCGCCGCCCGGTTCAACTTCAAGTCGTACGGGACGAGTATGGTTATCAGCCTTGGGGCGATGTTCATCAACCTGACGGTGGCCACCTCGGCAGGCTACGGGCTCTCACGCATCAAATTCAAGGGCAAGAACACCGTGATGACCACCATCCTGCTCTTTCAGATGGTGCCGGTGCTCGCCACCCTCATCCCCCTCTACCAGACATTCTCGCGCCTCGGTCTCTACAATACCCGCCTCGGCCTCATGCTCATCTATGCGACACAGACCGCTCCGATGAATACCTGGTTGCTCAAGGGCTACTTCGACACCATCCCCTATGCTATTGAGGAGGCAGCCCAGATTGATGGGTTGGGCCGCATGCAGACACTCTTTCGCGTAGCCATGCCTATCGCTGCCCCGGGTCTTGCCGCCTCGGCAATCTTCGCCTTTTTCCGTGCCTGGAATGAGTATATGATTGCCATGACGATGACCAGTACCGTACGTCCCTATACCGTCGAACTCTACCGCTTCATCGGAGAACAGGGGGATGTGGACTGGAGCCTTTTGGGAACCGCGGCCTTCGTGGCCATCCTGCCGATCTTTATCCTCTTCTCCTTCTTCCAAAAGTATTTCATCATCGGGATGAGCGGAGGTGCCATCAAATCATGAGCAGTCTTACGTCTCATCCTCTTATCGACCGCCTCTCCGGCCTGTCGCCGGAAAGCGCTGTCGCTGTAATCGGCGATATTTCCCTCGATGTGCGCCTCACCCGCACCGGCTCGTATGAGCAGAGCGTCCAAGGGGCCGCACAAGTGGCGCTCTACTGCAAGAGCCTTGGCATCGAAACTGTCGACCTCTACGCTGTCGTCGCTGATGATGGACCGGCTCGTGAGCTGGCCTACCAGCTCACCCTCGGTGGTGTGGGCACCGCAAACCTCATGGTACAGAGGGAGCGTTGGACCACCGCCATCTACCATACTTTCACGGCGCCGGACAATAGCACGGTACGCACTGAGAGCGGGACTTCCAATGTCCTCAATGATGCAATCGCCTCCTCGCTGCTCTCCGATGTATCTGGTCGGCAGACACCCTATGACTGTATTGTTCTCTTCAGATCGCAGAATTCCCCCCTCTTCACCGATTCCTTCATTGCAGATCTTGTGGACGGTGTGAACCACACTCCTTTGGTGGTCTACGGCTTTGGCTCCGACCATCACTTTGATGGTGCCTATACAGTCATGTCTGGAGAAGCTTATGAGAAGGGAAGGATACGTCACTCTCCTCTCTTTGTTGTCTCCGCCGATGATGGGGCTCTCTGTTTTGATGGAGAAGAGACGTATCTGGAGCATGGGTTTCACTTGATCAAGGAAGCCGATCATCGAGGAAGTATCGAAGCGTTCCTTGCAGGCTGTGCGCTCGCTGTCATCAATGGCGCCTCTTCCGCTGATGTGTTGAAGATTGCCACCCTCTCTCTTGGAGTGGCGATCCAACCATACAACTACCCACAGGGTGTGACGGTCGCCTCCATCAAGGAGTTGGCCCCCACTACCCAGAGGCGCTATGCGCCGACCCTGGCTCATGACCGACGATTGGCCACCTATCTGCAGGGGACCGAGGTCGAAATCATCGAGTCCGCTCCACAGAGAGGGAGCTATCCTGTAGCTGCCATCTTCGACCTCGATGGGACGCTTTCAGTTCTTCGTGAGGGGTGGGAACCGGTGATGAGGGATGCGATGGTACGCTTCATTACAGGAGATGCCTACGACACACTGTCGATTGAATCGTTGCAGCAGATCGAGCGACAGGTAGACCGCGTCATCGAGCGTACCACCGGAGTGCAGACCGTCATCCAGATGGTGGAGATGATGCACCTCCAGGAACTCTATGATTTTGTACCCGTTGATGAGCGGGCGACTGCCCATCAATACAAGGATTGGTATGCCCAGCGTATCAGAGCCCGGGTAGAGGCGAAGTTCGCCCGCTTTGAAGCCAGAGAGCTGGGGGTAGGGGAGTTCACCATCCTGGGAGCACTGCCCTTTCTCACTCACCTGAGGAGCAAGGGGGTCCGTCTCTATCTTGCCAGTGGCACAGATGACAGTGATGTGCGTCATGAATTGGAGAGCTTCGGCTATGCTGACCTCTTTGACGGAGGCATCTACGGATCCGTGGGTGATACTGCCCGCGATCCCAAGCGCCTGGTAGTGGAGAAGGCGAAGGCGTACATCACTGAGAAGACCGGCTCCTTTGCCAGAGGTGATGGGGTGGTCTTCGGTGATGGGCCAGTTGAGATGCGAGAGGGGCGCAGTGCAAACTTCGTGACGGTGGGTTTGGTCAGCGACGAGAAGCAACGCTATGGCCTCAACATCAAGAAGCGTGAACGACTGATCCTCGCCGGCGCTGACCTCCTCATCCCCGATTACTCCTGGGCTCCACACCTTGCTGCCCACCTCGGGTGGAAGTAGGAAACCTTTCTCTTTTCCCAGAGGCTGTTGTGCCGTATGCTAGGGAAAAAGGGAGGTTGGTATGGAAGGTACGTGTTATCGCTGTGATAAGGAAGCAAACCATCGGCTCACGCTCAAGAGTGGTGATGAGCTCTACTGCTGTGACGATCACTTCAACGAGTGGATGTGCGAGCGTCTGGGCCACGACTACAAGCAGTATGTCCCGCCCAAGACCATCAGTGTCTTTGACCTGCGCTTCAAAGTTGCGATGCAGGTCAACCATCTCGGGGTGACCTACTTCGCCTATCGCGGGCGCAAGGGGGTGGAGGAGAGTTGGTCAGCAGAGATCCCCTTCTCCATGAAGAAGCAGGATGCATTGGCCCTCCTCAAGCATAAGATCTCGATCAGCCTCTTCGCTACCTCCGAAGATCGGGACTACCTCGATGAGATCGGCCAGATCGGGGTGGGGTACTATAATGACTTCATGGGAGAGGAACCACACTTCATCTTCAAGGGCAGGAAGATAACAGGTGAGGACTTGATCGACATGTTGGGTGATCATCAAGGGTATAACCTGGTCTACTATCTGGAGCCCCGGGTCCCCAGCCCCGATGATCGATGGGTGAGCTATGAGGAAGACATCATCGCCGAAGAGGATGATGGGCTTGAAGACGATCAGTGTGACGATGACCTCTGGTGAGCTGAGGGCTCTGCTCGAGGGCCAGGGGAAGGAGGCGTTGGTCGCCTTTCTCCTCGAGATGGCAAAGGAGGATCCGTCGGTAGCCAGTCGCCTACGGATCCTCTTCTCTGATGATTGGCTTGATGAGGCAGGCAGCGACGCTGTGCGGGACGTTGCCTTGAGTGCAATGATGTCGATTGGGATGGCGATTACATCCTCTGTGCGAGTGCACAAGAGGCGCTGGCCTTGTTCTATCTGGGGATCGACAAGGCTATCGCCTCTGCCCGCGCTCTCTGGGACTTGGAAGAAGAGGACTCCTTTGATGAGGATATCGCGTTTGAGCTGATGCTCCAGAGAGCGGCCATTGAGAGCGGGTTATCACCTACTGCCTGGGGGCACAAGAGCGCCACTCCTTCTTTGATGAGTGGAAGAGCTTTCTTCTGCAGGCGTACCTCGAACTTAATATGGCCGAGGAAGCGCGATTCTTCTCTTCTCATCAACTACTGGGCGTTGTTGAAGGATGAGTATCGTGATTGCATCATCGCTCTGGCGAAGAAGCAGTGTGCCACCTCAGTGGATATGAACAGTCCTCGAGAGGCCTTTGTGCGCTTGGTCAAACTACTTGCAATCCTCAAGAGCCTTGGAAGAGAGCGGGAGGCTACTAAACTGATTGCTCAACTTCTCGAGCGCTATCCAACCAAACGAATGCTCAAGGAGGAGCTGAAGAGGGCGGGGATGATAGGGTAGTGGTAATTACTATGAGAGCTAGGGGTGAATACAAGTACGTGGGTGTGGTATTGTAGGAATCTGATATGAAAGATAGTGACCAAAGTGGAACGATAGTACCGAGGGGGAGCGGATGGGGTATTGTGCTCATCCAGTGCCTTCTCGTCCTTTGCCTCTTGGCGTTGGTTGTAATCTCCTTTCCTGCCTATGAGCGGTTTATCAGTGGTTGGGTTGTTCTGGTCTTTGTTGCCACCTTAGCTGTTATCTGGGCGTTCCGTTCGGTGATAGAAAAGGAGGAAACCCTGGTCTTGGCTCTCCTGGGAGCCCTAGCTCTCTATGCTCATCTTGTAAGCCAACGAGGAGCGATGAACCTTGCCCTCTCCCTTGCTTTTGGGCTGCTTGGATTCAGCATCGCAGTGACGACTCGTCACAGCCGATGGCCTCGTTGGCTGTTGGCTCTGTTTGGCTATCTTGCCCTGCTGCCATTTCTCTACGGGTTCTTTGTGAAGGGTATCAAACTAAGTCGAGGTGGGGAGTTCTTTGGCATGAATCGCAATGTGATCCCCCGCCTCCTCTTCATGACCACCTCGCTGGTCTTGGTGCTCCAGTACCAGCAGGGGTATCGTCTGGATCTTCTGTTGTCAGCCCTGGTGGTGCTTATCAGCTTTCTCTCCCGTAGCCGGGCTGGGCTATTGATCTCATCAGGTCTTTTCATGATGACGCTCATACAGGAGTACCTGCGCGTCAAGATCGAGGACTGGGTACAACATCATCGCAAACTCGTCACCCTTGTCTTGATAGTCTCAGTAATCGTATTGGTCTTTGTAGGATTGTACTTGTTTGAGCACTCCCGGTTGAAGACCGAAGGCCTTGATAGCAACGGGAGAGCTGAGATCCATCTAAGATTCCTGAAGGAGCTCACGGTACAGAGAGTTCTCTTCGGCTTCCGTCCCGAGATTCTCGATGGTATTGGATTGCACTCCTCCTATTACACGTTCTTGGCCATGTTCGGCCTCTTTTCGCTAGTCGTGCTCTACGCACTGGTGAGGAGTGGACACAGATACGCACAGCACGGATTGTTCTTGCTCGGAGTCCTGTCTCTCTGGGTGGTGTATTCAGCGGTGGAGTCACTCTCTCCCTTTGCAGAAGGGGATATTGTCTTGGTGGTGTTGATTGTTGGGGCATTGGGGAGAGCAAAACCAAAAGATACACTACACAATGACTTATAGTGCAATTGAATTATCGCTCATTGCATGAACGGTATCCTCATTCTAGTTTACTTGACCATTGAAGAATGGTACCCTTCAGTGAAACCACGGAAGGGATAGTATTGATAGCCACCCCCCAATTCTTTTCTTGTAGGTTCGCCTCGAAAAGAATGGTTGTATCAAGCCCATTTCCAGCCTTTGGCTGGGTTGGGGGAGGTGTGCCCAAGGGTTATTGCTCATCTTTTGGTTCTTGTTGTGCCCTAGGTGCTAGGTTGTATAGTATGCTGCTTTCAGTAGTAGCTGTTGTTGCCATTTTTTTCCCAAGCATTTTTTACTTCATTTATGCCACTTTGGGTGTGTGTCCTTGCAATTGATATAAACAGTATAATTAAGAATGATAGGAATTTATGGACTGAGTGGTTGGGAATATTCTCAATTGGCTTGGGTACCGTAGTATCGATGGCGATAATCGGAATGACGCTGAGGAATGTGAATCGAGAAGAAAATTCCAGTAGACGCTATGTTTTAGATGCTCAAGAAGATAAAAATGCTACGACCTATTTCCTTTTATCTAATGTCCTTCCTTTGTTAGCTTTCGATTTTACTAGTTGGTTCAATACCAAGTTGTTTTTATTCATTTATCTGTCGTTGGCATGCCTTTGCGTGATGTACAATCGAATAGATGCTAACATATGCCTTGAAATTGCCGGCTATAGACTTTTCAGATGTAGCTTAGAAGATAATGATTCGAATGTTCAAGAAAATGTAATGGTTCTTATGAAAACCAAACAATTGAATAAGAAAGCTCTTTTCGTAATTTAAAGTGAATTTGATTTACAGGATCCATAATCTGCAGTAGAATATAGGTATGACAGAGAAGGAAAAAGAGCAGAAGGCCCTGGAAATCTACCAACAACTGATGCATGCCCTCGCCGACATCGCCGACAAGGAAGGCGTCATCGAGATCGTGAACACGCTGATCGACGAGAACGGGCTCTCAGCGCCCGTCGATGGCAAAGAGACCCTGCTCAGCGCCAAGAGGAAGCGGTCTGGTGATGATGGGGAAGTCTCCCTTTGCCCGAGGTGCGGCTCCTCCGATGTGGTGAAGAACGGCTCTGCCCATGGCAAGAGCAGGTTCCTCTGCAAGGGATGCGGCTCGTATTTCGGCCCCACCACCGGCAAGGTGACTGAGGGCAGCTCCCGGTCTTCCAAGAAGTGGGACACCTTCATCGAGGGCATGCTGAGCGGGGATTCCCTGCCCATATTGTCAGAGAAGTGCTCCATCGCCCTCTCCACGGCACACAACTGGCGGCTGAAGCTCTTCAGCCAGGTCTCCAACTCCAGTGAGGGCAGGATCCTCAGGGGGGTGATACAGGAGGACGAGTTCTACCTCGCCTCGAGCTTCAAGGGGAACTGGAAGGGGGCCCTGAACCTCGGTATCGAGAAGGATTACAGCGAAGCGGTGCCCGATTACGTCAAATACGGCTTCCGCTCTCATCCGCACAAGCGCGGCTCAGAGGACAGCAGGCGGGGCCTGAGCCGCGACAAGGTGTGCATGGCCACGGCCATCGATGATGGCCGCAACGTGATCGGCAAGCCGGTCGGGCGGGGGAACGTCAGCAGCGCCGGCCTGGACTACGCCTTCTCAACGAGGTTCGACGACGAGGCCATCCTGGTCACAGACAAGAGCAAGGGCGGGGTCAAGTACGCCCAGGGCACCGGCCTGGCGCATTTCGCCCTCGATTCCAAGACCGAGTCCCGCAAGGGACGCTACAACCTGCAGTTGGTCAATGCGCTGCACTCGGTCATATCGGAGATCTCACACAGCCGGTCCTGCTTCGCCACCAAGAACGCCGAGGCCTACATCACCTGGGAGGCATGGAAGCTGCTGAACAGGACCAAAAGCTTGGAAGAGAAGAAGGAGATCCTCAAATCGCTCTCCACCCCAGGCAAGAGGACGGTCACGGTAGAGGAGATCAGGACAAAGGAGCTCCCTGAAATCCTGCATCAAACTATCACCACTTAGTTATACGAAAAGAGCCTTGTGAATTCAGAGATACAACAATTGACCAATTTGGGTAAGGAAAATGGCTAAACGTGGAAGAAAAATATACAAAAATTGGGATTCTTTCTTTTTGGTGGTCTAATGATAATTATGGCCAGCTTCTTCAACTTTTTGGGTTATATCGATATGTGTCTAACCAAGGAAATGGGTATCTCCCAGAGATTATTTGCTATAGGCCAGGACCTCAAGAGGAAAGAAAAACAAATTATTTAAAACATTTGTACAAGATTTTCAATCCTAAAAAGGTATATAAATTTATTAAAAGGCAAATTCTAAGGGAACGACTACCAGCTCAGAATAATTCACCAATTAGGGAATTTAATGATTTTCGGGAAAATCATCTTAAATTTTCAAAGGATTCCTTCAGGTCATTTGAAGAGCTAGCTATTGTCGAGCATGATTACGATTTTATAATTGTTGGGAGTGATCAAGTTTGGAATTATTTCCCATCAGGGAAAAACGGTTTCTCTCGAATTGATGCGTACACTCTACATTTTCCTTTTCTCGGCGAAAACAGACTTTCCTATGCAGCTAGTATGGGGTTTGGAGGTCTTGAAGATATTCATCTCTCTAGAATTGTTGAGAATTTGAATGCTTTTAAAGGTGTTTCAGTTAGAGAGGAATCTGCAAAGACAATCCTTGAAAGTCAAGGAATAAAAGATGTTGAATGGGTTCCTGACCCCTCAATGTTACTCACATCAGACCATTATTTGCGGTTAGTGATTGACGATGACAAGTATCAAACTGACTTGTTTGTGTATTACGTGAATAATTCCTCGGTCCTATCGGACCAGGATGTTTCTTTGATGTTGGATGAAACTGACGGTTCATATGTGTTTGTTGGAGCAAATAATCTTTACAACAAAAAATTGAACGCATATCCAACTGTAGAAGAATGGTTAAGTTATATCTATCATACAAAAATGGTAATAACAAACTCTTTTCATGGTTGTGTGTTTAGTATTCTATTTCATAAAAATTTCTATTACATTCCTCTCAAGCAAAATGCTTTAGGATACAAGGATTCACGAATTGATTCATTATTAGGTCGGCTTGAGATAGAAAATCGTTCTATTTCAACAATTGACGAACTTAAGGTTATAATCAAAGAGCCTTACAGGCCCATCGATTGGGATGCTGTGGATGAGAAAATGCAAGAATTTGTCCAGGTGGGGAAAGATTTCTTAGCCAAACATCTTGGTGGGGATATTCAGTGAACCAACTCAAAGTAGGGGCTCTCCTCTCCTATGTGAATATGGCGCTTCATATTCTCATAGGCTTGGTGTATGTCCCATTACTATTACATTACCTTACTGTTGAGGAGTATGGGCTCTATCAACTCATCGGGTCATTGGTAGCCTATCTTTCGGTAATGGACTTTGGGCTCAGTGGTACCATTACGCGATATTATTCACAGCGTATTGCCTTGGATGACAAACAAGGCCAAGAAAATGTTTTAGCCATTGCTCTGATCATCTATCTGGTCATTGGTGTATTAGTTGTTGTTGCGGGTTTTGTTCTCTATCAATTCCTTGATCTCCTCTATGGAGCTACCCTAACTCTACAGGAGATGGCATCAGCAAAATCAATGATGATTCTTCTCATCATCAATGTAGCGCTCACCATTCCCTCCAATGTCTTTACTTCAGCGATAACGTCTCACGAGCAGTTCGTCTTTCTACGTGTGGTAACGATGGTGCGAAGTATTCTCAATCCGATCATCGTGATAGCGGTCTTGCAATTCAGAGCGCAAGCACTTTCAGTTGTCCAAGTCCAGGTTGTGTTGAATATCTTGGTGATCATTTCCAATATCTGGTATTCAAGACACAAACTCAAGATCAAAATTCATTTACACTCATTCGATGGTGCTCTGATCAAATCAATGTTTGCCTTTGCCTTCTTCATCTTCTTGAATGCCATGGTTGACCAAGTATATTGGAAGACAGGTCAACTGATCCTGGGAGCTGTATCGGGAACTGCTGCGGTGGCAGTTTTTTCAATAGCCATTATGATAGTTACCTACTATATACAATTCTCTACTGCTGTGAATGGAGTGTTCCTTCCACGGCTCTCGAAGATTGCTGCTATCAGTGATGATATGGATGAGATCAATGTATTGTTTCTTAAGGTGGGAAGGATTCAGTTTTTGCTACTAGGAATTATTTTTACTGGATTTTTTCTTTTTGGACAACTTTTCATCCAGCTTTGGGTAGGTGATTTATTGTCAGAATCATATCTGATGACTCTGGTCATTATGATTCCTTTAACGATACCTCTTATTCAAAACTTAGGGATTCTTATCTTGCAGGCAAAGAACAAGCATGCTTTTCGTTCATTGGTATATATTGTGATTGCTGTTTTGAACGTCATTGTGTCTATCCCACTTGCTAAAAAACTAGGAGGGTTGGGATGTGCAATAGCTACTAGTGCTTGTCTATTCATTGGCAATGGGATAGTTATTAATTTCTATTACCATAGGATTGGATTGAACGTTAGCCGATTTTTCTATGAAATTGGAAAGTTGGCCCTTGTTGTAATTATTGCAGGAGCTATTGGATATGTGGGTGTACGATGGTATGAACCATCGAGTTGGGGGACGTTTGTAATTGGAGTAGTTGCCTATGCAATGCTCTATGCGCTTCTGCTTTGGTTGTTTGGAATGAATGCATATGAAAAAAACTTGGTTAGATCAGGAATCAAGTATTTTAGGAAGAGATAATGAGGGATCACGTTCAGTTATCGGATTCTGTAATTAGTAATGGGTACTGTATCGGATGCGGGGCCTGCGCTGTCATTAAAGGATCCCCATATGAAATTTCATTTGATGCAGAGGGGAAGTATCAGGCAATCAAGGGTGATTCAGAGCCTGAATCACCCTTGATTGCTTCTATGTGCCCGTTCTCAGAAGTGTCTCACAATGAGGACACCATATCAAAACGCCTGTTTGGAAATATCGAAGGTATACAGCATGACCAATATCTAGGCTATCATCTGGATACGTATGCAGGTTCAGTAGCTACTGGTACATATCGTGAAATAGGGACTTCTGGAGGCCTTGGTACTTGGCTGGCTACTAAAATGCTTGATGAGGGGCTGGTTGATCGAGTCATTCATGTGAGACCTGTCGATAACTCAGATACGTTGTTTAGGTATGAAATCTCTTCGACAAGAGAAGAAGTAAGCCAAGGATCGAAGTCTCGTTACTATCCCGTAGAGATGTCTAGGGTATTGCAACAGGTCATTGAAACCCCGGGTAGGTATTTGTTGGTTGGGGTACCGTGCTTTATCAAGGCATTCCATCTGCTGTCTGAACATGTTCCAATTCTGAAAGAGCGAATTGTCTTTGCATTGGGCTTAGTGTGTGGTCATCTGAAAACCGATCGTTTTGCAAAGGTGATTGGGTGGCAGATGGGTATTCATCCTTCTCAATTAGAGAGCATTGACTTTAGAATAAAGCTACCTGATGCCACAGCAAGTTCATATGGAGTTGCAATCAAGGGAGTCGGGCAGGCTGAAGATACCATAGTTCCGATGAAGGATATCTTGGTCAGGAACTGGGGACATGGTCTATTCCGCTATGAGGCGTGTGACTACTGTGATGATGTGTTGGCGGAAACAGCAGATATTACCATAGGGGATGCATGGCTGCCAGAGTACGTCTCAGATGGGAAGGGAACCAATATAATTGTGGTTCGCAATCCTGAAATAGGGGATTTGATCAAGCGTAATGCTTCTGAGTTGGCTCTCGATGCAATTTCTGCTGAGAGAGTATATCAATCACAAGCTGGAGGGTTTAGGCACCGTAGGGAAGGGTTGTCATACAGGCTTTTCCTGAAAGACAAAGAACAACAATGGCGCCCAGTCAAAAGAGTAGAGCCTTCGGATTCATTATCAAAGCGGAGGAGGAGAATCTATGAAGGACGAATCCCCCTCCTGAAGAAAGCTAATGAAGCGTTTGACAATGCGCTTGTCTCAAATGAGTTTTCTACATTTGAAGAAGAGATACAGCCTGCGCTTGATGCGTATGATCGTTTGTATAAAAGACCATTTGTAATAAGAGCTGTTCTGTCGATTCTTAGAAGGGTAAAGATATTCATGAAGAAGATTCTGAAAAGATAGGGAACAGTATGGGAAAGAGCGAATCATCAAGGTTGCTATACTTGGACGTCCTCAGGATAGCGGCTATCTTCTCTGTTATAGTGCTCCATGTTGCTGCGAATTACTGGTATTCTGTGCCTGTTGATTCCTTTGAGTTTGCTGTATTCACATTCTATGACAGCCTGGTTCGTTTCTGTGTCCCTGTTTTGGTGATGATCTCGGGTGTTCTGTTTTTGGATCCGAATAGGGAGTATTCGTTACAGGCATTGTATGGCAAGTATATCAAGCGAATGGTATTCATCTTCCTGTTCTGGTCAGCATTGTATGCTGTCAGTACCAACCTCATCAAATATCTGCTATCCAATGGAAGTCCAAGAGAACTGGCATTTACTATCTTGAAGCAATTTCTTGTTGGCCACTACCATCTTTGGTTTCTATTCATGATAGCGGGCCTCTATATGATGGTACCATTTCTTAGAGTAATTGCTCACAATGATACCTTGTTGAAATACTTTTTGATTCTCGCCATCCCGTTTATCTATCTAGCCAATCTATTGGTTCACATTCCATATGTGAGTGATCTGTACAGAGTGCTGGAATCGAAGGCCGCAATAAAATTGGTATTGGGGTATTCCGGGTATTTTCTGTTGGGATTTGCTTTGAGCAGGATTGAGTTAACCAAGACCGTCCGTAAGGTCATATATGCCTTTGGGTTTCTGGGAATCGTAGCAACATTTGTCGGCACAGTTCTAATCTCCAGAACAAACCAAGAAGCCGCTTCATTTCTCTTTGGCTATTTGACTCCAAACACCCTTTTGACAAGTGTTGCTGTTTTTGTGTTTGTACGTAGTCGCTTATCAGGAATTTCTACCCCCCCCCCCCCCC
>Ga0208694_1000797_pt1 | contig 43884 bp, 41 predicted proteins | sample AD_UKC078_MetaG_FD_184442 | JGI IMG/M metagenome (GOLD analysis project Ga0208694, IMG submission 184442) | Active sludge microbial communities of municipal wastewater-treating anaerobic digesters from USA - AD_UKC078_MetaG (SPAdes) (version 2) | ecosystem: Engineered > Bioreactor > Anaerobic >...
CGTGTTGGGCAGGTCGTGGCGGCGTCCGAGGAGGTGCAGTTGCAGGTTGAGCTTGGCAATATCCAAGCCTGTGTAGATCGTGGTCATGGTGTTCTAGCTCCTTCTTGCCAATCCGAGCTGGCCGGAGGGGGCCGCTCCATCAACGGTTCGAGTTTAGGACTCCAGCGCGAACGGTTCCGGCTCCCCACGCACTGGGCCCAAAGCCCGCGCCAGAGGATAACGAACTCATCCGCGCCACTGTCCTGCCGCCTGCAGGCGGCAGGACAGTCCCATCTTCTCCAATCCATCATCCCTGACAAGGATAGACGGAAAGGTAGATACAAGAGGAAAGGCGGGGGGAATCAGGCCGCCGGCGGTGGAAAAAAGAGCTTGAACCTCCGCCGCCAAAAGGGGGGGCGACGGCTCAAAATACAAACAGAAACAGAAACGCCGCGAGCGCCAGCACGGCGACCACCCACCAGAACGGATGCACGCCGGACGGGGTTACCCGACGCGGTTTGCCGCCGAATTCGCGCTGGACGAATTCATCGTAGTCAAACGTCTCGTCCGGCAAATCGAGGCCGCCGTAACGGGCGGCGGACGACCAGCCGGTGGTTTCATCCGCCCCGCAATCGGGACAGGCCCGGGCGCGCGGCGGCACCGACGCACCGCAGTTGGGGCAGATTTCCGGAGTCATGAGCCGACGTCAACTCCCGCAGGCTACCGCGATGGCAAAGGAATGCACACGATTTTCACGCCCGCCCGCCGGGTGGCAAGCGCCGGTCAATGCACCACGAGGACCGAGAACGGCCAGACATAGGCTTGGAGGGCCACCAGGAAACCCATCAAAACCGCCAACGCCACACTGTGGAAAAAGACATACCGCAGGATGCTGCCTTCGTGCCCGTACCAACTGGTGGCGGTGCTGGCCACCACGATGCTTTGCGCGTCAATCATTTTGCCCATGACCCCGCCCGCGCTGTTCGCCGCCCCCATCAGGAACGGACTGAGCCCGGCCTGTTCCGCGGTGATTTTTTGCAGACTGCCAAACAACACGTTAGAGGCGGTATCCGATCCGGTGAGCGCCACGCCCAACCAGCCGAGCAAGGTGCCGAAAAACGGGTAGAGCAGGCCGGTCCGCGCCAGGGCGAGGCCGAGCGTGGCATCCGTGCCGGAGTATTTGGTCACGTTGCCCAAGGCCAGCATGCCGGCGATAGTGAGCAACGAAAACCGGACCCGCCAGAGCGTTTGCCCATAGATTCGCAGCATCCGGCGCGGTGAAAATCCCATCGCGAATCCCGCGACGATCGCGGCGGTGAGAATGCCCGTGCCGGTGGCCGAAAAGAAGTTCAGCAAGAACTCCGCCCCTTCCGGCGGGGCGTCCGGCGGGGCCACCGGCGGCACGCGTTGCACGACGTGATGCAACTGCGGTACGGCGAACTTCGGCGCGCCCAGGCGGTTGAGCGCGGATTTCACCGGCGGCAGGCCCCAGCACAAAATGAACGCCGTCAGAATCGCCCACGGCATCCACGCGTACAGGATCTGCCGCCGGGATTGCGGGGAAGCAACTGGCTTTGGCGCCGACGCCGACGGCGCTGAGCTGGAGCCGGCGGGCGTGGAGTCCAGAGCATCCTTCGTAGATGTATTTGCCTGCAGCGGCCACACGGATTTGGGTTGCCAGCAGCGCAACAACCCCACCGTGGCCCCGATCGAACACGCTCCGGAAATGATGTCCACCAGCCAGGGCCCGTGGAAGTTGGACACCAAAAATTGCGGGACGGCAAACGCCACACCCGCCGTCAACGCCGCCGGCCAGACCCCCAGCATTCCGCGGAATCCCGCGAAAGCCGCCACCACCCAGAACGGCACCAGGAGGGAAAAAAACGGGAGTTGCCGGCCCACCATCGCGGAAACCTTGAGGGCGTCGAGATCCGTGACGAGTTCGAGGGTGGTGATGGGAATGCCCAGGGAGCCGAACGCGACGGGGGCGGTGTTGGCGATGAGCGCCAAGCCCGAGGCGTGCAGCGGCCGGAATCCCAGTTGAATCAAAATGGCGCCGGTAATGGCCACCGGGGCGCCGAACCCCGCCATGCCCTCAATGAACGCGCCGAACGAAAAGGCAATCAGAATGACCTGAACGCGGGGATCGGGCGCCACTTTGGCCAGGCTGTCCCGCAACGCTGCAAACAGGCCGCGTTCGACGGTGAGTTGATAGAGAAAAATGATGTTGAGGATGATCCAGCCAATGGGAAACAGCCCGAACGCCGCCCCATACAACGCCGTGGCTCCCGCCACCGGGACGGGCATGCCATACACCCCCAACGCCACCGCCAACGCCACCCCCAACCCCAGCAACGCCGCGAAATGGATGCGGATTTTCAGGAAGGCGATGGACACCAGCAACACGACCACCGGCGTAGCGGCGACCAAGGTCGAGGCAAACACGTTGCCCAACGGGTCGTAATGTTGCGCCCAAGTCATCGGTTTTCCGGCGGGAGCAAACGCAAAAAATCCGCCTCCGTCCAGCTTCAAGTTTCACGGGGCTGGGAGGTTTGGAAAAAATTACTTTGGATGGCAAGAAAGCGTCCGCTTCGACAAGCGAGATTAGTTGCCGGACCGGTTCTTGACCGTCACTTCCCGTTGCCCTCACGCGAAAATCCCGACTGGCTACGGCAGGGCGGCCGGTTATACTCGCCGCCATGGCGATGACACGACATTGCTGGAAGTGCGGCGCGGAATACACGCTGGCCGGAACGCCCGGGCGTTCGGAAACCTGCCTGTGCGGGGCGGATCTCAAGGTCTGTTTGAATTGCGTCAGCTACGATCCCAAGGTGGCTTACCAATGCCGGGACCGGCGCGCCGAGTGGGTTGAGGAAAAACACACGGCCAATTATTGCGAGTATTTCGAGATGGCTCGCCGGGAGTTCACGGCGCCGGCCGCCGAGTCTTCACGCGCCCAGCAAGCGCGCGATCAACTGCGCCAATTGCTTGGCGATTAGCGCAAATCTACTAAAACTGTGGCTAATTTCCCTTTGTCCGAGGAGCGCGGCGTTTACGCCGCTTCAACGCCCGCCGGCAAAATCACGCGGGAGCGGGCTAAAGCCCGCGTTCCAGTCACGGCCACGGTTTTAGTTCAACCGCTATAGCGTGTTGACAACCACGGCATAGCGCCGCCCCTCGCTGCCCTCCTCCGCAGCTGGTGGTCGCAGGCCGGAAGCAACCGGGGGAGCCGCGACCGGGCCGTAGTCAACCCCCGCGCCGCAGTCGGGGCGGTTCAAAACGGGCTGGATTACCGGAGGCAATTTTCCGCCCGACTGGCGCAAGCCGGGCGTGACATCTCCCAGGCGGCATCGTAGACTCCGCCCCAAGCAGTGTGACGGACTCAACCAGACAACACAGAACAAAAACATGAATTACGGATTGAACATTAAACCGGCGGGCGGATTGGATTTCGTTTCGTTGGGGGCGCTGGTGCATCGGCTGGACCCCGGCATCACCCCTTTTCGCAAGGCCACCGAATGCCGCATCCACGTCAGCGGCGGAGAATTCAACTGCGCCGCCAACTTGGCGGACTGTTTCGGCTTGCAAACCGGCATCGCCACGGCGCGCGTCGAGTATCCCATCGGCGACCTGATCGCCGAGCGCGTGAAGGCGATGGGCGTGAAACCGTTCTACAAGGTCTTCAAGCACGACGGCGTGCGGGGCCCCAACCACGCCACGGTTTATAGCGACCTAGGGTACGGCGTGCGCGCCCCGGTGGTGTTCTACAATCGCTCGAACGAAGCCGGCGCCCTGCTCAAGCCCGGCGACTTCAATTGGGCGGAGATTTTTGCCCAGGGCACCCGCTGGTTCCACAGTGGCGGCATTTTCGCGGCGCTCTCGGAAACCACCGGTGAGTTGATCATCGAAGGCATGAAAGCGGCCAAGGCGGCGGGCGCCATCACCTCGTTCGACCTGAATTTCCGCCAGAAACTCTGGCAACTCTGGGGCGGCCCGGCGCAGGCGCTTTCGGTCAATAAACGCATCGTCGAACACGTGGACGTGCTGGTGGGGAACGAGGAGGATTTGCAAACCGGACTCGGCTTAAAAGGTCCGGACGTGCATTCCCGGGATAAACTGGACCCGAGCGCCTTTATCGGCATGATTGGGGAGGTGGTGCGGAATTATCCGGGCGTGAAGGTCGTGGCCACGACCCTGCGTGAAGTGCAGACGACGAACCGGCATCGCTGGAGCGCGGTGGCTTGGATGAATGGCCAGACTTACCAAGCGCCAACCTGTGAATTGGATGTCTATGACCGGATCGGCGGGGGTGACGGTTTCGCTTCGGGACTGTTCTACGGCATGTTGACCGGCGCGGCGCCGGAAGAATGCGTGAAGCTCGGCTGGGCCCACGGCGCGTTGCTGACCACCTTCCCCGGCGACACGACAATGGCGACGGTGGAACAGGTCAAAGCCTTCGCCCAAGGCGGCTCCGCCCGCGTGCAACGCTAGCCAGTCAGGCTGCGGCGGCCCGGTGGCGCCCCGCCGTTGCATAAAAAACCGGAGCGCAGACTTGCCGGTCTGCCGTGGCGCGGGAGCCCTTGCAGAAGGCCGATTGAGGAAACGGTCCGCCGAGGGAACAACCGGCGTGCCACTGAAAACAGATTTGGGCGGATAAAGGTCCGCCCGTTGAACCAGCAGAAAGACGAAAACGATATGGAACCAAGAGCTGACATTGCCGTCATCGGACTGGCCGTGATGGGCCAGAACCTCATCCTTAACATGAACGACCACGGCTTCACCGTCGTGGCCTACAACCGCACCACTTCGAAGGTGGACGACTTCCTGGCCAACGAGGCCAAAGGCACGAACATCCTCGGCGCCCGTTCGCTCGCGGAGATGGTCGCCCTCCTCAAAAAGCCCCGGCGGGTGATGCTGATGGTCAAGGCCGGCAAACCGGTGGACGAGTTCATTGAACAATTGCTCGGTGTGCTGGAACCCGGCGACATCATCATTGACGGCGGCAACTCGCTCTTCGAGGACACCATCCGCCGCACCCAATACGTCGAAAGCAAGGGCCTGCTTTACATCGGCACGGGCGTGAGCGGCGGCGAGGAAGGCGCCCGGCGCGGGCCGAGCATCATGCCCGGCGGCAGCCCGGCGGCGTGGCCGCACGTGAAACCGATCTTCCAAGCCATCGCCGCGAAGGTCGCCGATGGCACGCCTTGTTGCGATTGGGTGGGCGAAGGCGGCGCGGGTCATTACGTGAAGATGACCCACAACGGCATTGAATACGGCGACATGCAGCTCATCTGTGAAGCCTATCACCTGATGAAGGACGGCCTGGGCATGACCCCCGATGAAATGCACGAGGTCTTCAAGGAATGGAACACCGGCGAACTCGATTCTTACCTGATCGAAATCACCCGCGACATCCTCGCCAAGAAAGATGACGACGGCACGCCGCTCGTGGATAAGATTCTGGATACCGCCGGCCAGAAGGGCACCGGCAAATGGACCGTCATTTCCTCGCAGGAAATGGGCATCCCGATCACGCTGATTGCCGAGGCCGTTTATTCCCGGTGCGTTTCCGCGCTGAAAGACCAGCGCGTCAAGGCGGCCAAGGCGTTCAAGCCCGGCAAAACCCGGTTCGCCGGCGACCGCCGGGAATGGGTTCATGCCATTCGCCAGGCGCTCTACGCCTCCAAGATCATCAGCTACACGCAGGGTTACATGCTCATGCGCGCGGCGGCCCAGCAATATAGCTGGCACTTGAACTACGGCGGCATCGCCCTGATGTGGCGCGGCGGCTGCATCATCCGCAGCGTGTTCCTGGGCGAGATCAAGAACGCGTTCGACCGCAAACCCAAGCTGGACAACTTGCTGCTGGACCCGTTCTTCAAGAAAGCCATCAAGGGGTGCGTGCGCAACTGGCGCAAGGTGGTCAGCATGGCCGTCAGGAAAGGCATTCCCGTGCCGGCGTTCAGCACGGCGCTGGCGTTCTTCGACGGCATCCGTAGCGAACGCCTGCCGGCCAACCTGCTGCAGGCCCAGCGCGATTACTTCGGCGCGCACACCTATGAGCGGGTGGACAAACCGCGCGGCGAATTTTTCCACACCAACTGGACCGGCACCGGCGGCCGGGTGGCCAGCAGCACCTACACGGTGTAAACCCGCCGCGACGCCTCAGCCCGCCGGTCGCCGCCCGTGGCGGCCGGTAACCAATTGAATCATCAAGCCGGAGAACAGGAAACTGATCTCCGGTTTCCGTTTTTCAAAACCCAAGCGTATGATGGGGTTAAAGTTGGGAGAGCCGGTTTCACAGAGCATGGCGGCATCACGGCGCATCCACGCACCGACTATGTTTGCCAATTCTACTTTGGCGTGATGCTGTCACGCCGTCCTCCGATCCGCCCACACAGAAAAAGCGGAAAACGACCTATCCTACACTTCAAACTTGCCGGGCGGAACTCGAACATTATCGAAGTGTCGGGCAATAAGAGAGAGCACGGTCTCGCTACTCATGGCGGCGCTCAACTCCTCGGCCCAAGCCCGCCCCGGGTGAATGATGTCCCACATCGGCTTCTTGCCTTTCGCCCTTCCTCCGCCGGGCGGGTTGTTACCGAATCCTTCCACCACCAAATTCCACAATGGCTTGAAATGGCTGATCAACATGGTTTCGCCAAGCGTGATGAAAACTTCATCAACGACCAGCCACCTACATTTGAAATCAGTCACCGCCAAGTTGCGCGCTGATTTGAGGGACTCGGAGTGCTTGCACAGACGCTTGTAAAGCGCTTCTCCATGAGGTGTGTCCAAGCCTTCGCCGCCTTTTCGCGCCCCGGCCGGCACAGCTTTACCAACATAGATCGGTTGCGCAAACCGGCCATTTCGATTGGCACGGGACAGAGGCTCATAGGCCTCAAAACCGCCGGTATAGTAAATCAGGTAAACACCCGCGCCGGCAAATTTGGGCGGGGGCATTTCCCACGGCTTCTGACAGAGCAATCTCGAGATGATGCTGGCCGCAAGATTCTTCTTCGCGAGCGGGTTGTAGGGAGTTGGATCTTCCATCACAGGTTCCGTAACCATAGCCATTTCAATTGTTCTGGGGCCATGAATCCAGATTGTTTTCTGTCCGCCGATATGCGCGGCCTGCAAAATTATTTAAGATCCATCAGGCATCGGGACCGATTCGCCAAGGTATGGGCCACGCTCGCGCCAATTACCCGGGCGAGCGTTACGGGCACGGCATTGCCGATCTGCCTCATGCTCTCCGTCCAAGAATTGGGAAACACATACCAATCTGGAAATGTCTGCAATCGGGCGCTTTCGCGCACGGTAAAATAGCGGACGGAGCCGTCGGGAAAAGACAGCATGTTTTCCCCGCCCGGAACACCGTGGTCGCCCGCCTTAAGGGTCTTTCCCGGATGATCCAGGTCACTGCCCGTATGGCCCGGGTACTTGCGCGCACCGGGTTGAAAACTATGGTTGGCAATCCGCGCGGCCTCCGGCGAGCGCGGGTCAGGCAAATCGTTTAGCGCGTCGCGCACCGTACGCCAGCGCGCAGACAAGGGAAGCGTCTCCATTCGGCCCAGCCGTTGCTGCACGTCCGTGGGAACCGGGGGCCGCCGTGATCGGGGAATCCGATGCTCGTCCCAGTAAGACCCGGTTAGCCATTTCGCGGCCTCCAAAGCGTCTTTGGAATGCGTCGGCTGGGGAAAACTCCAAGCCGCTTTAATGTCCCATCGAAATCCGACGATGATCACCCGCTCCCGACGCTGTGGAACACCAAAGTCCGCCGCGTTCACTTTCTGGAAAACCACACGATAGCGAAGCCCCCGTTCGACACCCGAAGTGTGATGTTCTTCCAATCGGGACAGATGTCGAGGCCATGTTTCGCGATCACGGCGCACCACCTCCGGATATTGCAACTGGAGAATAACGTAGCCGAAATACTCGGCGAACGATTTCCGAAGCAAACCGCGGACATTCTCGAAGATAAACGCGTTTGGGCGAACGGTCCGAACCACCTCCACCGCGCGAGGAAACATGTCGCGATCGTCACGATGCCCCCGGTGCTTGCCGCCAATCGAGAACGGCTGACACGGCGGCCCTCCGGAAACTAACTCCACCCGATCCCGCCACTGCCGGAAATCCACCTGCCGGACATCCATATCGAAGAGGCTAACGGCTTGCCCCAAGCGGTCGGGCCAATTCTTGCGAAGAGTTCGGCAGGATGCCGGGTCGCGCTCGACCACCGCGACTGGTTTGAAACCCGCGTCATGCAGTCCCAGCGCGAGCCCGCCGCCCCCCGCAAAAAGTTCAATCGCATCCATCAAATCCACCTTTTAGGGCTGTTTTGTTCGGGTGGCAAGCATCGTTCTAAGCTTGTCAATAACTTTATCCGGCGATTTCAAATTGTGCTCCCAGAATCGCAACACCCGCCATTGTCGCTTGCGCAACAGCCGGCCGACCTCACGATCTCGTTCCTTGTTTCGCGCAATCTTCGAAGCCCAGAAATCCGTCCGGGATTTTGGCATTCGGCAATGCCAACGACATCCGTGCCAGAAACAGCCGTCCACAAAAACCGCAACCCGTGCGCTGCGGAAAATGAAATCAGGTTTGCCTGGCAACCGTTGATTTCGCCGCCAACCGTTGATGCCATGCGCGCGCAGCATGGCAGCAAACCTTAATTCGGTGTCTTTATTGCCGTTCGCTCGAATGGCCGCCATGACTTGCGAACGCTTCTTCTTTGAAAAGACATCCGCCATTGATTCTCGCAACGGATTATACCGCAAACGTTTCGTTCTGGGAAGTTGCGTTTGCCATGTCGCCGCATCGCCGAGTTTCGTCCACGGCAGGTGTTCGATGCGAGACTGCCTATCGTTACTTTCCATTACAGGCTACCACCCTACAGGACTACCGTCCCCCATTCCGCCGAAATTTCATCTGGCGCTGGGAAGGGAACGGAGTGGTTGGCGAAGGCTCCGGGCTAAAAATCACCGGGGCCGGATCGGTCTTTTGGACCGTCCGGCCCCGGATAAGGATTTCTCTCTTGCGTTCCTAATTGGAAGGAACGCCGCTCCATTGCGTGTTCCGCATGTCACCGGAACGGCCGTATTCAAGGTGCATGTTGAACGCGGCGCCCAGGCTTTGGACGGAATGGCCGTTACCGCCGCGGGCCATGTATTCGCGGAGGAGCGGCCGGTAGTCCGGATGCGCGCAGTTCTCGACGATGAGCCGGGCCCGGCTGGCGGGGGATTTGCCGCGCAGATCCGCCACGCCATGTTCGGTGACGATGACGCACACCGAATGTTCGCTGCTGTCCAGATGGCTGACCATCGGGACAATCGTGCTGATCTTGCCGCCCTTGGCGGTGGACGGGCAGATGAACATCGAGAGAAAGGCCGCGCGGGCAAAGTCCGCCGAACCGCCGATGCCGTTCATCATGTGTTTCCCCAGCACGTGGGTGCTGTTCACGTTGCCGCTCAAGTCCACCTCGATGGCGGTGTTGACGGAGATGGTGCCGATGCGGCGGACAACTTCCGGATTGTTCGTGATTTCCTGCGGACGCAGCAAAAGCCGCGTGCGGAAAAATTCCCAGTCGGCATAAATGCTTTCGAGCGTGGCCGACGGCACGGTCAACGAACAACCACTGGCGAAGGTCACCCGCTCCTTTTCCATCAACGCAATCACCGCGTCCTGGATGACCTCCGTGTACATCTGGAAGTTCGGAATGACCGGGTTGTCCGCCAGGGCCATGAGCACGGCGTTGGCGGTGTTGCCCACCCCGGATTGCACGGGCAGGAACGTCTTGGGAATCAGGCCGCGCTTGATCTCCCGCGCGAAGAAATCCGCGACGTGATGCCCGATCTGCGCGGTCAGGTCGCTGATGGGATCGAACGCACCGGTTTCATCCGGCAGCTTGGTTTCCACCACGCCCAGAATTTTCGCCGGATCCACCTGGATCACCGGCTGGCCGATGCGATCGCTGGGATGGAATACGGGAATGTCACTGCGGCCCGGCGGGTCTTCGGGTTCAAAAATATCATGCAACCCGCGCAGGAAAGACGGGTGATAGTGGTTCAACTCGACAATGATCCGGTCCGCCTTGTGGCAAAACGTGGGCGCGGCGCCAACGGAAGAGGTCAGCACGATCTCGCCATATTTCGTCACGTCGCAGGCCTCAATGATCGCCGTGCGCACCGGCCCAAGGAAGCCATAGCGCACGTCCTGCGGCAGGCGCGAGAGATGCATGTCGAAGAAATGCGTTTCGCCGGCGTTGATGCTGCGGCGCAGATCGGGATCCGACTGGTACGGCGTGCGGAAGCCGAGCGCCTTGGCGCGCGCGAGCGCCCCGTCCAACGAGCGGCCAGTGGAGGCGCCGGAGATGAGATTGATCTTAAAAGGCCGGCCGGCCGCGTGTTCAACTTCGGCCTTGGCGGCAATGGCGGCGGGGACCGCCTTGGGCGCGCCCGCGGCCGTGAAGCCGCTTACGCCAATCGTCTCGCCGTGCTCAATGAATTGCGCGGCTTCTTCCACCGTGAGTTTCGTCAATGGTTTCATAGTCAATCTTCCGTTTCACGCAACAACCGCACTTGATGCGGCTCGTAACCAATCCGTTTATGCGAGCGGGTTTCCAATACCAACCGCCCCGTCTGATCCACGCCGACAAACCGGCCGTGAACCATCACCCCGTCCAAATCCAGTTCCACTTCGCGTCCTTCGCCCCACAGTTCGTTGACCCGCGGCAACACGGTCTCCACTCCGCGGGAGGCCACTTCGTGCAAGACCCCCCGCAAGGCGGGCAGCAGGGTGCGCGTAATTTCCGCCGGGGTCGGTGGGTGCGCCAAAAAATCCGCCAACCGCGCCACCTGCCCGGCCAGGGAAGGCTCCACCTGCTCCGGATGGTTGCGGATGTTCAACCCGATCCCCACGACCGCCAGCTCCGGACGCGGCTGGTCAACCAACACCCCGGCGAGCTTGCGCTGGTCCACCATGATGTCGTTGGGCCAGCGCATGCGCAGGGTGCGCAATCCCAGTTGTTGCACCGTGCGACAAATCGCCAGGCCCGCCAGCAGCGGCAACAACTTCACCGCCTCGCCCAACGGCGCGGTGGGAATCGCCGCCGACAACCATAACCCACCGTCGTCGGAAATCCATGGCCGCTGAAACCGCCCGCGACCCGCCGTCTGGCGATCGGCGCGGACGGCATGCCACGCTGCCAGCGTGGCGGCCGCGGCGTTGGTTGAGTCAATGACCGGGATTTCCCAGAGCTGCCAATTGGCGACCTCGACAACCTGCGCGCCAGGCAACAGGCGCGCGGGGGGTTGCAGCGGAGTTGAATCCATATCACGAGGCAAATTCCCGCCGGGGTTGGGGCCAATCATTTCGTCCGACGGCAAAACCGCGAACGCCTCTCCCAACCCACCGGGGAACACGATTTATTCGAGGACCACCAGCGCCTGTCCTTCATCCACCACCGAGCCGATGGCGACTCGGATCTCTTTGACCACGCCGTCGCGCGGGGCGGTGATGAACGTGTTCATTTTCATCGCCTCCAGCGTCAGCAGGTGTTCCCCTTCCTTGACCGCCTGACCCGATTGCACGTTGATGGCTGTCACCCGGCCGGAAAGCGGGCTGGGAATATCGTTGTCCCCCACCGGCGCGGCTGCCGGGGCAGCGGGCGGCGCAGCAGCGGCTGGGGATGCCACCGGAGCGGATGCCACCGGCGACGCCATGGGCGGCGGCGGAGCAATCGCCGGGGATTCGTCCGGAAGTTCAACGGTGACGTCGTAGGATTTGCCGTCAACAGAGACACGAAGTTTTTTGATCATAGGAATTGAGGGGAGGGTTTAGCGGACTCTGCGGGAAGCGTAATGCTTGAAACGGCCTTCCATGGCCCAGGCATTCACCCAGGTCACGAGGGGCGCGCTGCGTTTTACATCGAGGACACGATACGGACGATCCAAGGCCGCGAAAACGGCGGCGGAAATGACCGCCAGCAGTTCCCCGCGGACGGGGCCGGCGCCACGCGCTTCCATCGCCTGCTCGTGCGCGGCGCGGGCCGCTTCCACAGCCGCCGCCGCCTGCGTGAGCGCGGTTTGCACCTCGTCGCAGCGGTCGGGTTCGTCCAAACGCGGCAGGATGCGGTGAATCGAGGCCAGGGCCAGGCCGAGATGCGCCTCGGCGGACGATGGAGTGGGCAAGGTGGTCATGACAATGCAACCGGATTGGGAAATTACAACGGAATGGTGCCGTGCTTCTTGGGCGGCCGGGTTTCGCGCTTGGTCAGCGAATGGCGCAGCGCGGCGGCCACCGCGGCGCGGGTTTCCGCCGGCTCAATCACGTCGGTGATCATCACCTTTTCCGCCGCCTCGTACGGGGTGCAGAATTTGCGCCGGTACTCGGCCACGAGTTCGGCTTCCTTGGCTTTGGGATCGGCGGCGGCGGCGATTTCACGCCGGAACAGGATCCGCACCGCGCCTTCCGCGCCCATGACCGCAATCTCGGCCGTGGGCCACGCGTAAACGTAATCCGCCCCCATTTCCTTGTTGCACATGGCAATGTAGGCGCCCCCGTAGGCTTTGCGCAAAATCACCGTGACCTTCGGCACCGTGGCCGAGGCGTAGGCAAAAAGCATCTTGGCACCATGCCGGATGATGCCGCCCCGTTCCTGCTGCACGCCCGGCAAAAACCCGGGCACATCCACCAAGTTGACAATGGGAATGTTAAAGACGTTGCAGAACCGGATAAAGCGCGCCGCCTTGTCCGAGGCGTCAATATCCAGCGTCCCGGCCTTGACGGCGGGTTGATTGGCGATGATCCCGACCACCATGCCTTGGATCCGGGCAAAACAGATCACGATGTTCCGCGCCCAATCCCGCTGGACCTCGAGGTAATCCCCATCATCCACGAGCCGTTGGATGACGTGCAGAATGTTGAACGGATCCTTGGGTGTGGCCGGCACCAATTCGTTCATGCCGGGGTCCGGCGTGAGATCCAACTGCGCCACCGGATGGTGCGGCGGATCCAAAACGTTATTGGACGGCAGATAAGAGAGCAGCTTCCGCGCGATTTGCATCGCGTGCGCGTCGTTGTCGGCGACAAAATGGATGTTGCCACTGACCGTGGCATGCACGTGGGTGCTGCCGATGTCTCCCATCGTGCATTTCTGACCGGTCACGGCTTGAATGACTTCCGGGCCGCAGATGAACATGTTCGCGGAGCCTTTGACCATGATGATGAAATCCATCAGGGCCGGGGAATACGCCGCGCCGCCCGCGCAGGGACCCGCAATAATCGCAATCTGTGGCAGCACACCGGAGAGCAGGACATTGTGATAAAACACCTTGCTGTAGCCGGCCAGCGAGTGATCGCCCTCTTGAATGCGGGCGCCGCCGGAATCGTTGATCCCCACGACCGGGCAGCCGATCTTGAGGGCGTGTTCCATCAGGCTGGCAATCTTCTGGGCGTGCACGGCCCCGAGGGACCCGCCGCTCACGGTAAAATCCTGGCTGAAGGCGGCCACCACGCGACCGTCCACCGTCCCCACGCCGGAGATCACGCCGTCGCAGGCCAGCTCCTTGTTTTCCATGCCGAAGTTGTGGCAATCGTGCCGGGCGTGCATTCCCCATTCCACGAAGGTGCCCTGGTTGAACAGCGCGTCCAGCCGGTCCCGCGCGGTCATGACGCCCTTTTTGCGGCGGGCTTCCAGTTTGTCTTCTCCACCACCCGCTTTGGCCCGGGCCCGGCGCTCCGCCAACTCCGTGAGCAGTTTAGGATCAATTGCCATAAATAATGTGTCGAGTTTGTCTGAAAAGTGAGGATTGGGCCAGCCTTGTCTTGACCCGGGTTAATGCCCGTCGCAACAGCAACTTCCACCCTTGGGCGCGCAAAACTCCGTCAGCACGCCAAAGGTGGATTTGGGATGAAGAAACGCCACCCATTTCCCGCCCGCCCCATCAAAGGGGACCTCGTGAATCAACCGCACTCCCGCATCGGCCGCCTGCTTGAGTTGCGCCTCGATGTTGTCCGTGCTGAAGGCGACGTGATGGATGCCCCCTGCGGGATGCTTCTCCAGAAACTTCGCGATCGGGCTGTCCGGGCTGGTGGGTTCCAACAGTTCGAGGTGGACCTCGCCGCACGCAAAGAATGCTGTCCGCACTTTCTGCGACGGCACTTCCTCCTGATGCTCGCACTTGAGGCCCAGCGCCTTCTCGTAGTAGGGCACGGCTTCCGCCAGTGATTTCACGGCGATTCCTAGATGGTCAATTTTCTTTAACATAAAATGGTTTCACGTCAGGCCGGTCCCGGCGGGACGGCTTCCGGGGAACGCGGCGGCATGAGGGGCTGGCGGCCCGGCTGATGATCGAAGGCATCGAGCAATTGATGCGCGGCGCGCACGGCGGTGATTTCGCCCGCCAGCAACGCCTTCTCGATTTGCGGCCGCAACGTGCGTTGCGCGTGATGCCGGTGGAAGCGGCGCAGCAACTCGTCGGTCACCAATTCCTCCATCCAATAGAGACGATTCCGTTGCCGCCGCGCGCTGATGACGCCGGACGCGTTCAATTCGGTGTAGAATCGCTCCACCGTCTGCCAGACGGCGGGGATTCCCTCACCGGTCAGCCCGGAGCACAGGGCGACTTCCGTCTTCCAAGTCGGCGTCGCCGGGGAAAGGTAATGCAGGGCCATCGCCTGCTCGCCGCGCGCCGCCTCGGCGCGGGGCCGATTGTCGCCGTCCGCCTTGTTAATGAGGATGTGGTCGGCCATCTCCATGATGCCGCGCTTGATCCCCTGCAAATCATCACCCGTTCCCGCCACCAGGATGAGCAGGAAAAAATCCACCATGGAGCGGAGCACAAATTCGCTTTGCCCCACGCCGACGGTTTCCGTGATGACCACGTCAAAACCGGCCGCGTCGCAAAGCATGCGGGCCTCCCGCGTGCGGCGCGCCACGCCGCCGAGCGTCCCGCCGGAGGGGGACGGGCGGATGAACGCGTTCGGTTCACCCGCCAGTTTCTCCATGCGCGTTTTATCCCCCAAGATGCTTCCCCGCGACCGCGAGCTGGAGGGATCAATCGCGAGCACGGCCACTCGATGACCTTGTTGGCAGAGGTAACAACCAAATGACTCGATGAACGTGCTTTTGCCCGCGCCAGGCACGCCGGTGATGCCAATCCGCTTGGCCTGCCCGGTGAAGGGGAGGAGACGGTGCAACACTTCCTGCGCCTGCGCCTCATGTGCCGGCGTTGTGCTTTCCAGTAAGGTAATCGCCCGCGCTAGAATGGCCCGATCCCCGCGCCGCACGCCCGCCACATAATCGTCCACGGTCAGGCGCAGCTTGCGCGCCGGCGGGGCGGCGGCGGGCTGCGACGAGGAAGTGGCCGGGGTCGTGGTCATCAGGAGCGATGGCAAATCGGGGTTTCCGGTGAAGTTGGCGCAACCGGATTACAGATGCGCCAGCCGGCTGCGCAATTCGGTGACAATTTGTTTGGCCGCCTCGGGAATGGAGGTGCCGGGGCCGTAAACGGCAGCGGCGCCGTTCTGCCTCAAAAAGTCATAATCCTGAGCCGGGATGACGCCGCCCACCACGATCATGATGTCAGGCCGTTCCAGCTTCGCAAATTCCTCGCGCAACTGCACGAGCAACGTCTTGTGCCCGCCCGCCAGCGAGCTGATCCCGACAACGTGTGTGTCGTTTTCCACCGCCATCTTGGCGGTTTCCTCCGGCGACTGGAACAGCGGCCCAATATCCACGTCGAACCCCAGATCCGCATAGGCGGTGGCCACCACTTTTGCGCCGCGGTCGTGCCCGTCCTGCCCCATCTTGGCAATTAGAATGCGGGGCCGCCGACCATGCCGTTCGGCGAACTCATCAGTCAACCGGCGGACTTCGTCAATCGAAACCGCCTGGCCGTATTCACTTTGATAGACCCCGGACACAGAACGGGTCACAGCCTGATGGCGCCCCATGATCTTTTCAAGCGCGAAGGAGATTTCGCCCAGGCTCGCCCGGGCCCGCGCCGCTTCGACCGCCAGAGCCAGGAGGTTGCCCTCGCTGGTCCGCGCCGCATCCGTCAACGCCGTGAGCGCCGCGGTCACCCGCCCCGGGTCGCGCTCGGCCTTCAACTGCTGCAACCGTTGGATCTGCGCCTCGCGCACGGTGGCGTTGTCCACTTCGAGCACGGGAATGACCTCCGGCTTTTCCAACCGGTATTTGTTCACGCCCAGAATCGTCTCCTTGCCGGAGTCAATCTGCGCCTGGCGACGCGCGGCGGCTTCCTCAATGCGCAGCTTCGGCAGCCCGGTTTCGATGGCCTTCGCCATGCCGCCCAGGCTTTCGATTTCTTCGAGGTGCGCCCAGGCGCGGCGCATCAACGCCTGGGTCAATGCTTCGACATAGTAAGCGCCGGCCCACGGGTCAATGACCTTGGTGATGCCGGTTTCCTCCTGCAGGAACAACTGGGTGTTGCGCGCGATACGGGCGGAAAAATCAGTCGGCAACGCAATCGCTTCGTCGAGCGAGTTGGTGTGCAGGGATTGCGTGTGCCCGAGCGCGGCCGCCATGGCCTCAATGCAGGTGCGGGTAATGTTGTTGTACGGATCCTGCTCCGTCAGCGACCACCCCGAGGTTTGCGAATGCGTGCGCAGCGCCATGGACTTCGGGTTCTTGGGATTGAACTGCTTGATGAGCTTGGCCCACAGGGCGCGGGCGGCGCGCATCTTGGCCACTTCCATGAAGTAGTTTTTCCCCTGCGCCCAGAAGAACGAGAGACGGGGCGCAAACGCGTCAATGTCAATGCCCGCCTTCAAGCCGGTCCGGACATAGTCGAGTCCGTCGGCCAGGGTGTAAGCCATTTCAAGGTCGGCCGGCGCCCCGGCTTCCTGCATGTGATAACCGGAGATGGAGATGGAATTGAACTTCGGCATCTTCTGCGAGGTGAACGCAAAGATGTCCGCGATGATGCGCATCGAAGCCGCCGGCGGATAGATGTAGGTGTTGCGCACCATGTATTCCTTCAGAATATCGTTCTGAATCGTGCCGGAGAGCTGTTCCAGCCGCGCTCCTTGCTCTTCCGCCGTAACAATGTAAAACGCCAGAATCGGCAACACGGCGCCGTTCATCGTCATGGAGACGGAAATCCGGTCGAGTGGAATGCTGTCGAACAGCACCTTCATGTCGAGGATCGAATCCACGGCCACGCCGGCCTTGCCCACGTCGGCAAAGGCGCGGGCATGATCGGAATCGTAGCCGCGATGGGTGGGCAAATCGAAGGCCACGGACAAGCCCTGCTGACCGGCGGCAATGTTGCGGCGGTAAAAGGCGTTGGACTCCTCGGCCGTCGAGAAACCGGCGTATTGGCGCACGGTCCAAGGTTTGCCGACATACATCGAACCATAAGGGCCGCGCAGATACGGGACGAGGCCGGGCAGCGTGTCCAGATGCTCGCAGGTCTTCAGATCCGCGGCGGTGTACAGCGGCTGGAGATCAATCTGTTCCAGCGTCTTTTCGACGAACTCAGCCAGCGTTTTGCCCGTCTCGCGCTCGAATTGGGCGGCCCATTCCGCGGCGCTCACGGGGGCGGACGGAGTGTCAAAATCAAGGGTGGTGAAATCAGGAAAAGTCTTCATGGCTGCACGCCGAGCTGGGTGGCGATCTGGGTCAAAACTTCAAGTGCATTGGCGCGGAGATGAATGAATTCGTTGACCCCGGCGGCTTGGTGGGCCTCCACTTGCGCCGTCGGGTATCCTGCGAGAAGGACCAGCAAGTCCGGCTTCTGCGCCCGCAGGGCTTTCACCAGCGGAGGCACGATTTCCGGATACGTGTCATCGGTGGAACAGATGCAAACCGCGGACGCCCCAGATTGCAATGCAGCGGCGGCGGCGTCCGCCACGGTTTTGGCGCCGGGCGAGCCGATGACCGCGAAGCCCGCCACTTCGAAGAATCCTCGGGCGAAATCCGCGCGGGCCTTGTGCTGTTTGAGTGGGCCCATGTTCGCGAGAAAGATGGCCGGGCGGCGACCCGTTTTTTCCGCCTGCGCCTCCACCGCCCGGCGCAATTTTTCAAACGGACCGGCGGCGCGCCAGAGTGTCACCGGTTTTACCGTGGCGCCGGCTTGATCTTGAATGCGTACGGCGCGGGTGATTTCACCGAGTGTCGCGCCCCGCATGGCCGCGTCCACACAGGCCTCAAACAACGCGGCGTCCGCCTTGCCAACGATGCCGGACAAACGTTCCAGCACCGCCTTGTGTTGGGCCACGTCCGCTTCGGTCCGGGCGGCGGCAACCTGTTCCGCGCGCCGCTTTTGAAACGGGGCCAGGTCCACCACCGGCACTTCAAGCGGTTGTTCGGTTACATTCGCATACACGTTGGTGCCGATGACACTATCGCGCCGTTGCGCGACGTTCTTGAGTCGTTCGGACGCAACCTTGGCCACTTCCGCTTGCGGCCATCCGGCCTGCATTGCCCGGGCCATACCTCCGCGCTTTTCGATTTCCTGGAACAACGCCCAAGCGCGCCGGGCCAGCTCGTCCGTGAGCGTCTCGACAAACCACGAACCACCGGCCGGATCAATCACCTGGGTGAGATGACATTCCTCGCGCAGTAAAAGCTGTTGGTTGCGCGCCACGCGCTGCGAAAACTCATCCGGCGCGCGCACTACCTCGTCGAAGGCGCCAACCTGCAAGCTATCGCATCCGCCCAGCACGCTGGCGAAGGATTCAACCGCCGTCCGCAGCAGGTTGACGTAGGGATCGTAAACCGTCTTGTTGAAAAGGCTCGTGCGAACGTGCAGCGAAGCGCGTTGAGCCGCGACGCTCCCGTCCAGGGCGGCCACGAGCCGCGCCCATAGCAGGCGGACCGCCCGCAACTTGGCAATCTCCATGAAAAACTGGGAACCCACGGTCAAGGCCATGCGCATTCGCGGCGCCACTGTTTCCACGTCCAATCCGCGTTCGTTCATTTCGCGGAAATACTCCAGCGCCGTTGCCAGCCCAAAGGCCAGCTCCTGAACTGCGGTGCAGCCGGCTTCATGCCAGGCGCGTGTATGCACACAAATGGTTTGAAGTTGCGGCGCCTGCCGGGCCGCCCAGGCTGTGAAGGCCGCCATTTCGCGATACGCTTCATCCAACGATTGCGGCAAGGCGCCTTCGTGCGCCAGGATGCCCAGCGGGCTGATCTCAACACAGCCGCGCAACTTGCCCAGGGCCACGCCGCGCTGCTGGGCCAAGGCAACCAACAACGCGCCAACTGACAACCCCGAAGCGCCCGAGCGGATGAACAACGGCACGGCTTCCAAGTTGATGCCACGAAGCGCCCGGTCTAGATCGTCCAACGTGGCAATAGATAATCCAGCCCGGCCGACGTGCTCACCCGCCCCCGGCCAATCCGGATCGGCCCCGTTGCGTCCGGCTTGGTCGAGAGCGATGTTCAGCGCCGTCAAACCGCGCTCGAGCCCGTGTCGGGCCGTCTCGTTAAATGCTTCCGGACTGGAGGCGGCAATTTCTTGAGAAACCGCCCACGGTTGTCCCACATAACCGCTGGCCCGCGTGCCCCGCACAAAGGGAGCAAAGCCGGGCAGCGACGCCCGATGCGCCACTTTCTCCCCGTCCTCGCGCCGGTAGATGGGCTTGAGCGTGATGCCCTCATAGGTGCGGGTGAACATTTTCTTGTCGAAAGGCGCCCCTTTCAACTCGACCTCAACCAGTGCCTTCCAGTCGTCATAGCTCACCGGCGGAAACTCCGCGAGAAGCGGAGCGCCGGCTGCTTGCGTTTGGGTTGAACTCATAAAATCAAATGAGGAACACGAATCCCGAAATAAAATTACCGGCTGATTCAGCCTTCCAGCGTTTCCACGCTGACTTCATGGCGTTTGCCATTGATCGTCACGAACATCCGTTGTCCGCTTCCCGTCGGTGAGCCCGCAGGGGCAACCACCGGCTTGGCCGCGGCCGCGGCTGGAGGCGCCGCCGACGCCGGCGGGCTTGGGCGGGCGCCTTGATGAAGCGCCTCGACTTGCTGGGGGAACATGGCAAACAGCACCACCGTTTCATCGTCAGTGGGCAGGCCCTTGTCGGCGCACTGTTTCCGGTAGCCTTCCATACCGGGTGCGAGAAGATCAGCCGGCCGCTCGGTCACAGATTTTTTCCCAGTTTGTTTTTCGACCTGCGCCAATACTTGCGGATTAATCGGGCCCGGGGTCCGGCCGTATTTGCCCAGCGCGATATCCTGGGCGGGTTGGCAGATCATCTTCCACCGGCCGAACTTCACGTTCATCATCGCCTGGGTACCCACAATCTGCGACGTCGGGGTGACCAGCGGCACCCAACCCAGCGCCTCCCGCACCACGGGAATTTCTTTCACCACTTCGTCGAACTTACCCGCCATGCCCTGCTCGTTCAGTTGCGTGCGGAAGTTGGAAAGCATCCCCCCGGGCACTTGATAAATGAGGATGTCGGAATCCACCCGTTCGTTCGCGGGGCTGGTGAATTTTTCGAGCTGTTGGTAAACCGCTTCGAAATGCTCCCGCAACCGGGCCAGCTTGGCGGAGTCGAAGCTCGGACACCGCGGATGCCCTTCGAGCAGGGCCAGCATGCGCTGGGTATCCGGTTGCGACGTGCCGTTGGCAAAGGGCACGATGGAAACCTCAACACAATCCACCCCCGCTTCAATCGCCGCGAGGTAGCTGGCCGCCCCCAGACCCGCCGTATCGTGGGTGTGCAGCGTGATCGGAATTTTTATCTGGCTTTTTAGTTCCTTTACCAACCGGTAGGCAATCTGCGGCTGGATGATGCCGGACATGTCCTTGATGCCGATCGAGTCGCACCCCATTTTTTCGAGTTCAACGCCCAGCTTGACGAAATTCTCGACCGTGTGGACCGGACTGATGGTGTAGCAAAGCTCGCCCCGCGCGTGTTTGCCGTATTTTTTGGTCGCCTTGATCGCCGTCTGCAGATTCCGCACGTCGTTGAGCGCATCGAAAATACGAAGGATATCCATCCCGTTTTCACAGGTACACTTGACGAACGTCTCGACCACATCATCCGGAAAGCTGGCGTATTGGACGATGTTCTGCCCGCGCAAGAGCATGAGTTGGGGGGTGTGCGGTGCGGCTCGCTTGAGCGTGCGCAGGCGCTCAAAGGGATTTTCATTCAGATACCGCAGACAGGAATCAATGGTCGCCCCCCCCCAGGTCTCCAATCCGGCGAACGCCAGTTCATCCAGTAGCGGCGCAGCGGGAAGCATTTGGGGCGTCGTCATGCGGGTGGCGGCCATGGATTGGTGGCCGTCGCGCAGGACCGTGTTGTTAAACTGAACTTTTTTCACTTTCATGACGATCAGATCATTCTTCAACTTGGTGTGGGTCTCCTAACGTGTGGTGTTTCACAGGAGGGGTTACACAGCAGAAACAGAAAATCTGCCAGCCAAGCTGGTCCTACTGTAGCCGATGCCCCCGCAGTTGCATACCATTTTTTGCCAAGCGTTACGCTTTTTTTGGTCGGCCCACCCCAACCGGGCAAATCCGGCCCAAGGGGTGAGCCACGCCGCACGCCGCCGCTTTACCGTGTTTTTTGGAGAATACCGCTTGAGGAATTCGAGGGAAAAATCTTTGGTGTGCCGGCTGATTGTCAATGGTTTCAGTTCCGCCATAGCCCATAATCCGAAATCTCTCGTTTATTCGGGAAAACATATCCGCCGCAGAAACCAAGGCGTCATTCGCGGCCTTTTCCATCGGGCCATCGCCTTCGACCCTTCGTTTGCAAAATGCTCTCAATCGGGAGTATGCCCCTTAACGTAGCAACCAGTAGAGCAAGGCAAGCTGGCCCGAGGTGAACAACACAATCCCCATCCAAGCCAGCCCTTCGCGCCACCACAAAGGTCGCTGCCGGGTTTCAGCCAGCCAAAATTGCAGCTCGGCCGAACCCAGCCGGATGCGGTCCCCGTTGCGCAAAAGCGCATCACGCACCAGTTCCCCATTCACCGCCAGGAAACCATCGCCCAGCGCTCTGAGCCGAAAATCCTCCTGGGGTGTGAAATCGAGACGAGCGTGCTCATCCCACACGCCGGGAGCGTCCAATTGAATCTGGGCAGTGGAAGAACGCCCCAGGCAAATAGGCAAACGGCGGGCCACCCATCGGGCGCCCGCCTGGGGGCCGGAAAGCAGGTTCAGTTGAACCATTTACCACCAGCGCCGGGGCACATGCACCTTGTCCCCGGGCATGACCCGCAGGTCAAGTTTGGGATCGCGCAGGGCCTTGACGCAATCCACAGTCACCGTTGATCCGTCCACCCGAATCAATTGCACTTTCTTTTTGTTGGCAAAATCGGTGAAGTCTCCCGTGGATTGAATGGCCTGTGTGACGGTCAATTCGCCGACCCACGGCTGACGGCCGGGGATCTTGACCTCGCCACCCACATAGTAAAACCGATCCAGGGACACAATCGTCACGACCAATCCCCGATAGTATTTCTGGTAACGCTCCTGAATCTCTTTCTGCAATTCACCCGCGTTCTTGCCGGCCGCAATCACGGAGCCAATGAGATGGAGGGTAATCGTTCCGTCTTCCTTAATCCGTTCCTCATGGATGGGGATTGTTTCTTGCACTCCGGAAAACCGTACGGTCACGAGATCGCCAACGCGAAAACGGTCGGTGGCCGACACCTCTGTGGGGGGCGCAGGCACGTTGTTTACGTCCTCGGCCTTCGTCGCACCCGAAGAGACAGGCGGCGCTTCTTCCGAGAACGAGAGGTCATCTTGCAACCCGGCGCATCCCGCCAGAATCCCCGCAAGAACCAGCCCACACACCATCCGCAGCCCCATACGCCCGCAACTGGATAAAAATTTCATGCCTCGCCCTTGAAGTATCAGTTCCATCCGTCAGTACTTTTTCTTGATCTCAACCTTGGCCTGAGAATCGTCAGCTTTCTTCTCCCCCGCTGCCTCGTCTTTGTCACTCGATTCGCTGCTCCGGTAATAGTAATCGTGATAATATCCGCTGTAATAATAATAACTCTCGTCTTGGGACATGTTGATGTTATTGAGGACGATGCCAATAAGGTTGCCGCCAACCTTTTCAATCAATTGCTTGGCCCGGATATTCATGGGTTGCGGGTAGCGGCGATACTGAATCACCTGCACCGTCATATCCATTTCGCTCGCCAGAATGGAAGCGTCGCTTACCCCCATGATTGGCGGCGAATCAAAGAAAACGAAATCGTATCGCTGTTTGAGTTGGGCGATCAGATCTTTCATTTGCGCCGAATTTAAAATACCGAGCGAACTGCTGGGCAGCTTGCCGCTGGGCAGAAAATCCAGCGTGGCCAAGGGGCTGGTCTGAATCACCTCTTCCAGTTTGTTTTGCTTGAGCAGATAGTTGGTCAGCCCGATGGAATTGGAGACACCAAACCGTTTGTGCAGCGTGGGACGGCGCAAGTCCGAGTCAACAATGATCACCCGCTGGTTGCCTTGTGCAAAGACCGTGGCCAAGTTGAACACGGTAGTGGTTTTGCCCTCACCCGCGCCCGCGCTGACCACGGCGATGCTGTTCAGTTTGTCATCCTTGCGGGAGAACAAAAGATTGGTGCGCAAGACCCGGTAGGCCTCGGCGTGCGGGCTTTCCGCGCCTTCCTGCAGCAGCGAACCGACGTTTTGGGGAATAACCCCCAGCACCGGCGATTGCAACGCGCGCTCGACATCGTCAATGGTCTTCACGCTCGTATCCAGATACTCGATGAAGAACGCCAACCCCACACCCACCACCAAGCCAATGATGACGCCCAACGCAATGTTCAGCGGCTTGTTGGGTCGAACCGGGCGGAGTCCCGGCTTGGCGGTATCCACGATTTCCACCATCGCTGTGCGCGGCAAATCCACGTCAATCCGCTCCTGGGCAAGTTTGAGATTGAGTATGGAACGGAACCGCATGACCTCTTCCAGCCGCTGCTTGGCCTCAAAGTAAGGGCGACTTTTTTCCGCTTTTTCGATATCCACGCGCATCGCCTCCTCAACGTTGCGCGTGAGCGAATCCAAATAGGCCTTCATGGAAGCGACCCGTTTCTCGAGCCCGCGAATGATGCCATCGGCGCGCTGTGCAATCTTGGTTTCAATATCCTTGATCTGCCGGGTGACCGTGACCACCGCAGGGTGATCGTCCGTTAAATCCCGGGCCAGTCGAATACGCTCTTGTTCAACCAAATTGAGTTGCTGGAGTAATTCGGCCAGTTGGGGGTCGGCAACCGCGGTGGGGAGCACACTCTTGAGATCCTCGGGAGCGGTCGTCTTCAATTCCTGCAACAACGTGGCTTCCCGAACGTACGCGGCTTCCCCCTCAATTTGTTGCGCCTTGAGGCGACGCAACACCTCCGCCTCCAAGAGCGTGGTGGGGCTGGTGCCGGCGGCGTCGGCGTCGGATATCTCCAACTTGGCCCGCAATTCATCCACTTCGCGTTGGGCTGCCTGTACTTTTTTCTCCTGATCCTGAAAACGATCCTCCAAGATGCGAATGCCGCCCATGGTCAGTTCCCGGCGCTGCGCCAGGCGGTATTCTTTGTAGGTTTCCGCAATTTCGTTGGCAATCCGGGCCGCCTCTTCGGCGTCCTGGCTAAAAACACGAATCGTGATCAAGCTGGTATTACGCACCGGATTCAGGTCCATGCGGTTGCGCAATAACGTCATGGTTTCCTGGGTCTTCAGCCGCTCGCCACCGGCATATTTTTTCCCCCATTCGACGGACAGATTGAGTTGGTGCACTACATTGCTGAGAATCCGTTCGGACTGAATGACTTCGAATTCCGTTTGAATAAAATAGGGATCGTAGCCGGGCAGCAAGGGGGTCTGGGTCATGCCGGGGATGTCCGAAACATCCCGATCCACTTTGATGCGGGCTTCACTGGAATACGAAACCGGCAGAATCCACGTCACCAACGTTGCGGTGAGCACCACCAACAGAAAGACCGCCAGAATGACCGTCTTGCGGATGCGAATGATACGCCAATAATCTAGGAAATGGAGCTTGGTTTCCGGCGGCGGGGTGGTTTTCAGGGGGTCCATAGGAAAAAAATCGGGGGCTAGTCAAACATGGCCCAGCCCCCGTTCGGATACAGAATTGGTTAGTAGGTGGCGGTCACGCCAATGTAAACGCGATTGCGATCGTAGTCGCCCAGCCGTCGCCAATCGCGACTGGCATCGGAATCCAGTTTATCAAAGTTGTACCCCACCTCGGCGGACAAATGCCGATTGATCAGGTAGGTCAAGTTGACGCCTGCCAAGAAATATTCTTCGGTATTGTCGTCGTACCGCCCGCCCTCAAAGGTCGAATGGCGATAGCTCCCTTGCACAGAGCCAAGTAATTTGGGCGTAAAGCGGTGGCTTAACCGGCCATAAACCGTACTGCTTTTTTGGGCAGAGGTGATCGTGCCTTTTACCGTATTCGGCGCCACCAAATCCGTCTGATTAAACGTGTGCATGAAACCGATTTGCACCCGGCTGCCGGCCGCATACGAGTAGGCAAGGTTGGCATCCACGTAAGGAATCCATGTATCATCGTTATACCGATCATTCCGGAAATCCAGGAATGTCGCGCCGGCCCGAAGAGATCCCGTCAAATTACGAAGGAAATTGTGTTCGACCCCGGCATAAATGGAATGCGAATAATTGTCGCGAATCTTTGCTTTCAAATCCTCACCCCATAGATTTCCCACTACCTCGGAGCTCGTGTAATCAACGATGCCAAAACGATACCCTAAAATCCCGACCGTTTCAGGCAGCGCTTGCCAACGGAGATCCGCAGAAATTCCGTGTTCCACGCGATCCAACAGCCCAGACAAACTGGCGAACGCGGCGTCGCCTCCTCTTTCCTCGTAATCGTACCAAACATTGTCGTAGCTGATCACCGTGCTGAGGTTCCGCGTCAACTCGGCCGTAAACGCCACGTTGAGGCGGTTGCGCAGGTTGTCGCCATCCACCCGGAAGGGATAGGCTCCGCCCCCGACTGTGGGCGCAAATAATTCGGGCTCCTGCGCCACCACGAACGAATCCAAGAGGCTGAAGCTGTACCGATTGTCGAACGCGTGATTGAAGATCAAATCCACTTGGTGCGAGTGGTCCCAAGCATCCGAGCCTTTCAAGTTATCACGATCTTCGTAATAGCGTCCGGAGTAAATATAACGCAATCCCAAGTACGACTGTTCGAGCGGCAGATTGAATCGGATGGAGGGGCTGACCTCGAATCCAAAACTGTCCCGCTTGTGCGAGGGCAGGTTCGCATAGTTGTCATCGTAAAAGCCACGCAAGGTGGCAGAAACACTCCACGCCTTGGAGGAATCCATTGGGGAGAGACCGGGAGCATAGGCGGCATACGCGCCCGAGACACCCAAAGCGACCAACCCGACAGAGGTGACGATCTTTTTCATAAGCATGATTGGTTTTTTCTGTTCGTGCCCAGGTGTTTCAAGCACCCGTCAAGGCAATTGATTTGTTTCCGTTTTTACTGCACTTGTCAACAAATCTCGTTCCCTTGTAGCCGGTTCAAAGTTTTTCTGCAAGGGGAAATCTCACTTTTTTTCAAAAATTTTTCCGCCGGGAAAGCGGCCAGTAAAAAACACCCCGATTGGCAGGGTTTAATACTGGAAATAATTCTGAACATCCCTTGATGGACATGTACGGAGCAGTGACGTTCAAATTTTTTGTTTTTTTTCGCCAAATCAACCATTTTATCGGCCCCAAACCCATATCGCGTCCTCTTTCGGGGAACTTCAAAATCTCCTTTGCCAGCACAAATGCGAGCCCCCGCAGGGCATTTCTTTGAGGGAGAAATCCCCCAAAATCGCCTACCTGCCGTTCATAAATACGCACCGCAAGCCGGTTAGTACCCGTGATTTTTGGGCTAAATCACGGCAAACTCTGGCAAAAAATCTCCAGATCAGCCTGGCCCAATCAAGGCTTGGGGATGACCAACGCATGGCCCACTTGCAACCGTTTGGGGTTAACCCCTGGATTCGCCGCCAGCAACGCATTCAGTGAAATCCCGTACTGCCGGGCGATGGAATAGGGATTCTCTCCGGCTTTGACCGTATGCGTGCGCGTCCTCACGACAGGGGAAGGCGCGGGAGGGCGTTCCACTGGTACGGTGGTAGTGACGACAGGAGGCGTCGTGGTCGAGGTGACGGTGGCAGGATGGGTCATCACCAGAACCGGGGTCGAGGCGTTGGTCGAGCTCATTGGCAGGCGAGCCGCATAGGCCTGCCAACGGGCCAGTTCCTCCTTGAGACGTTTATTTTCCATCGCCAATTGTTCAAATTCCCGCTGCAAACCAGGGGTCACCGGCAGCAGCAAAACGGCTTTGGCCAGTTCCTGCTTGCAAATGTAAACCCGTTGTTTGACCAAGGAAGCGTTGTCGGCGTTGGGGCGTAATTTGAGGTAACGCTCATAATGATAAATCGCCGCCGCGGGATCGGGCGCTTTTTCCTCATACAGCCATCCCAACTGAAAATGGGCCGAGGCCGACCGGGGATTCACATCCAACGCTTTGAGGAACGACTCGACCGCGCCGTGAAAATCCAAACTGTTCACCCGGGACAGGCCTTCCAAATAATGCGGTTCCTTCTGCTCTTCCAAAAGATTGGAACCGGAAGGCAGACAACCGCACAGCCCGACGGCCATGAGAACCGCCAGTCCTTGGGAAATCGCCCGTTTGCTCAACTTCATGCGATGAACCTAAACGACCGCTTCGCGAGGCGCAACGCCGGGTTCCCCTTCCAAAGATGTGCGCGTCGCCAAAAACTGAAACTTCTATTCAAAATGCGCCCGGCCAAATGGCCTGAAAAAACTGAGCCTGCAGCTTGCCACCGTAGGCAAAGATCACGCGCCCCGCTTGAGCCGCTGCAAATCTTCCGCAAGAAACCCCGTCACATCCTTGAACTTCGAGGCGTTTTCCGGATGGAACGCCACGAGCGTTTGATGCGCTTCCAAACTGGTGGCGGCCAGTTCCGTCCGGGTGTGTTCTCCGCAGTTGTGCGTCACCATGTCCGCCACGGCCGCCGGAGGCAAGGAGGCGCGGGTCAGTGTGAACAGCGAAGTCACGCCCAGGCTTTCGATTAACTCCACCACCCGAGGTGTGGGGTTCAATAATTCCACTCCCGCCGCGCGATCGCTGCTTTGTCGGAGTTTGAGCGCCAGCCCGCACAACAAGCCCAGGAAGGTGCTGTCCATCAGCGTGCATTCACTCATTTCGATGACAAACCGGCGATACCCCTTGTCGTGCAAGGCGGAAACCAGGTTCTTGAAATCCGGACCGCACTTGAGGTTGGCCAGACCGCACAGGCGCAAGCGCGCCTCGCGGTCATCCACATTAACGAGCAGTTTGGCGGGAGGAGAATTCATGTTGAGGCCCGCGCTTATGCCGCCCGGGCGGGCCGCTCCGGCAGCCCCACGATCCGGGTCAGTGCCTGTTGTAAAACCAGCGATTCCTCCAGGTTTCTGGAAACCAGCCGCCGGTGGCATTCCAACAATGTTTGCATCGCGCGCACCAATTCGGCTGTGGTGTAGTTGCGGGATTGTTGCAGGGCGCGATGCAACACGAACGGATGCAGAGCTTGGGGATTGAACCGTTTGTCCGCGGGCAGTTGATCCGCCGGCAGGCGTTCGAGTTGTTCCTTGAACCGCCCGTAATTCGCGTCCGCACGCACCCAGCCTTCACGGACCATTTCACGGGCCAAAATCATTGCGCGAACCTTGCTGATCAGGCCATGAACCAGCCCGATCTCTGATTTGGCGCGATCCAGCTGCACACCCCACAATTCCTCGTCCAATCGTTGGAGTAATTCGGGCAGATTGCGGTCTCCTAAGGCATCGCCCAGCGCAAAGGCGCGCGCGGTTTTGTTGCGGGTGCAAATGGTTGCGACATCCGCCGCGGTGATGTGCGGGCGGTCGCCAACGTACAAACACAGCTTCTCCACTTCGTTCGCCATCAATCGCGCCTGCGGCCCGACCGCCTGCACCAGCGCGGCCAAGGCGCTTTCCTCAATCTCTTTGCCGCGGGCGCGGAATTCGCGACGCGCCCACAATTCGGCTTGTTGAGCCCAATCACGATCCGACGCCGACCAGCCGGCCAGCGGTTCAAGGGTGCCCAGTTTGTCGAAGGTTTTGTAAAAACTGCGGCGCTTGTCCACTTTGCCCGCGCTGACGAGCAACCGAACACGGCCATCCCAAGCAAAGGCCTTCAATGTTTCCACCAGTTGCCCCAACGCTTCCGTGACCGCTTGGGATGTCGAAACGCGGTCATCCACCCCAAGGAAATTGCAATCGCGCAGCCAGACGACCTTTGTCGGGCCGAAGAAAGGGAGTGTTTGCAGGGCCTCGTGTAATTGACGCAACGCCGTCAGCGCCTGGTCCGCGTTGGTGACGCTCCCGTCAATCACCTCGTCACTGAGGCCCCCGCTCTCGCGGCTCCATTGCTCGAACTGTTCCTTCGCGCGTTGTTTGACGGCAAACTCGTCCTCGCCGAAAACGAGCACCAGCGACCGGGCGGACTGGGAAGAGGCGGGCGGCATCGGCGAATTTCCGCAAAGACCTTCCATCAACCGGCGGCGTCCGCCGTGCAGCCAGCCGCGGCGGGATCATCCCGGCCGGTCGTGATGGAAAACAGTTTCAGCAAAAACATAGCGCGGTGGGAATTGCGCCAAACGGGTTACTCCATCTCGTCGCTTTGTTCGTTGATCCGTTGGAGGTGCTCGCTCATGTCCTCCATCTGATCGAACAGCGTTTGCGTCACGTAGATCGGGCATTTCTCGGCGACGGCCAACGCGAGGCAATCGCTCGGGCGCGCATCCACTTCCACGAGTTTGCGGGCAATCTCGTTTTGCTGCTGCAAAATCAACCGGGCAAAAAACGTCTGATGCTTCAACTCGGTGATCACCACGCGCTCCAGATGAATGCCAAAGCCTTTGAACAGGCTCAAAATCAGTTGATGCGTGAGGGGCCGCTCGGGCGTGTGCTGGTGAATAAAATCATTGATGATCTTCCCCATCCACGGGTCCACATTGATGATGAACACCTTCTCGTCGTTGCCCACGAACAGGGCGCAGCCGCTCTGATTGGGCCAGAGTCCGCGAATCTGCACCGGAACGACATCGTTCTTCATGGCTTCAACGTAGGATTGCGCCCGCGAAAACTCAAGTCCGCGATGCGGATTGTCCTGATGAAAAGGCGCCGCGCCACGGCGCGATTTTGCTTTGGCCCGTGAAGCGACGGGCGGTTCAGGATTGGCCTCGCCGCCAGCCAAGACATCCTACCGGCAAACCGCCGCACATCGAGCCGGCGCACAAATCACAGGTGGAGAGCGGCTTTCCGGCGTTTTGGCCCCCCGTAGTGTCCCGAATACCCACGCCGCTACCGGCGCAACCCACCCGGCAGACCGCCCATGCGGGCCATCATCTTTTGAAACTTGCCCATCTTCTTCACCATCTGCTGCATCTGGGCAAATTTATTCAACAGTGTGTTCAATTCAGCCACCGTCACTCCGCTGCCCTGGGCGATGCGCACGCGGCGTTTCGCGTTAAGGATTTGCGGCTGGCGGCGCTCTTCGGGCGTCATGCTGCAAATCATCGCTTCCATGCGTTTGAATTCTTTTTCCTGCTTCGTGAGATTCGCGCCCTGCAGGGCCTCGGCGCCTCCCGGCAGCATCTTCACAATGTTTTCCAGCGGGCCCAGCTTTTTCATGGCCCGTAGTTGGTCGAGGAAATCATCGAGGGTGAACTCGCCTTTGCGCATCTTTTCCTCCAGGCGCTTCGCGTCCTCGAGGTCCACCGCTTCGGCCGCTTTTTCCACCAGACTGACGACATCTCCCATGCCCAGAATGCGCGAGGCCATGCGGGCGGGATGAAACGGCTCAAACTCGTCGAGCTTCTCCCCCACGCCGGCAAACTTGATCGGCTTGCCGGTAACCGCCTTGAGGCTCAAAGCCGCGCCGCCGCGCGCGTCGCCATCGAGCTTGGTGAGAATCGAACCGGTAATCTGCAGGGCTTGATCAAAATGCGTGGCGACATTGACGGCCTCCTGGCCCGTGGCGGCGTCCAGCACGAGCAAGATTTCCTGCGGCTTCACCAAGTCGCGCAGACGAACCAGTTCCTGCACCAACGGCTCGTCAATCTGCAGGCGGCCGGCGGTATCAAAGATGAGGACATTGCGGTTGTTCGCCCGGGCGAAATCGAGCGCCGCGCGGGCAATGCGCAAGACATCGGTTTCCCCCCGTTGGAGGAAGGTGGGCAGCCCAAGTTGCCGGCCCAAAGTCTCGAGTTGATCCATGGCGGCGGGCCGATACACATCCGCCGCCACCAGCAACGGCTGCCGGCCCTGTTTCTGGATGAGCCGCGCCAGTTTGCCGGCGGAGGTGGTCTTGCCCGAGCCGTGCAAGCCGACCATCAGCAGACAACTGGGGTGCCCGCTAAGGTTGAGTGCGGCATTCTGCGCCCCGAGCAGTTCAACCAGTTCGTCATGGATGATCTTGATGATCTGCTGGCCGGGCTGGATGCTTTGGACCACCTCCACGCCAATGGACTTGGCCTTGACGCGCTCGATGAAATCGCGGGCGACCTTGAAATTGACGTCAGCTTCCAATAACGCAAGCCGCACCTCGCGCAGCGCGTCCCCCACGTTTTCCTCGGAAATCTTGCCCAGGCCGCGCAGGTTGCGGAAAGCGTTTTGAAGCTTGCTGCTTAACAAATCGAACATGCCGGCAGGCTAGGGAACGGACGCCGAATTGACAAGGACGAGGCCGCCCTCCGGCAAATCATCTGGCCCGCTCCATTGCTGGTGGGGGAAGCCGGAAGAGATGGGGAAATTCAGCTTTTCAGCGCGAAGCCAAAGGGCGGGACTATCAGATGCTCACCTCTCCGCAAAGCGGATTGAAGGGCCACCATGCCCAGTCGTAACCACTCCGCTCAATCCCGCGTGATGGCGCGCAAAGTGGTTTCGAGCTGGTGACGCAATTCCTCGCGTTCCGTCTCGGAAAGGTCTCGGGGCACGCGCACCGGCCCCGTCACCACCAAATCCCAGCGCGCGAAAGGCAGCGGCACCAGAAAGCGATCCCAACTTTTCAACCGCCAACCCCAGCTCAATGCGTAAGAAGCCAGGACAATGGGCAGCCCGGTCACCTGCGCCAGCGCCAGAACGCCCGGTCGCATCGTATAACGCGGGCCGCGCGGTCCATCGGGGGTGATTGCCAAGTCGTAACCGCGTTGTGCCCAACCGGTCAACTCGAGCAGCGCCTGCGGTCCGCGGCGCGACGACGATCCGCGCACCGGTTGCACGCCATGCCGTTCCAAGATGGCCGCGAGAAAACCGCCGTCCTTGCTCGCGCTGACCAGGGCCGCGAGCCCCGGCGCATCCGGCGCTTTGCGGACATACCGCCGATAGCCCTCCAGGCAGAGCGCCAGCCGGTTATGCCAAATCACATAAATCGCCTGTGGCGCCATCCCACCTTGAAACCAGCCGGTGCGGTCCTCCAAACGACAGCGCAACGTCAGCGCCACCGCCCGCAGCGCCAGGAAGATCAGCAGCGCGCCCACCCGCTGAAGCAACGTGGGTTGGTGCGGAACAACCACGCCGCTGCGCCGGGGCGGAGGCGCGGCGGCTGGGGAACGCGGGGCGGCAGCTTCCACAGGGGTCAGGCTCCCTTCTTCAAACACGCGCGCACTAGGTCTTCCACCAGCGCCTCCGGCCCCAACACCGCCGCCACCGCCCGCACGGTTTCGTGTGCCTCGGTCGGTTTGTAGCCCAGCGCCAGCAGCGCCAGCACGGCGTCGTTGATCCGTTGATCGGCGGGCGACAATCCCCGCTCGGCGCTGGCCGCTTCCCAGGCCGACGCGGCGCCTACTTTGTCGCGTAATTCCACCACGATGCGCTCCGCGGTCTTGCGGCCCACCCCGGAAATCTGGGAGAGCGATTTCACGTCTCCCGCCGCCACCGCGCCACGGAAAGCCGTCACACTCATACCGCTCAACGCGTTCAAGGCAATCTTCGGCCCGATGCCGCTGACGGTGTTGATGAGCAACCGGAACAGATCGCGCTCAGCCGCCGTGACAAATCCATAAAGCACCTGGGCGTCCTCGCGCACCACCAAATGGGTGAGCAATTTCACCTCCTGCCCCACCGCCGGCAGTTTGTCGAACGACGACAACGGGATCAAAATTTCGTAGCCCATCCCCTGCACATCCACCGTCACCTGGGTGGGCAGGGCGTCCATGAGTTTGCCGTGAACAAAAGCGATCATGCCTCAAATTAGTTGGCGCGGCGTCAGCCGGTAACGACTGGATTCCCGCGCGTGCGTAAGCGCCAGGGCCAGCGCGTCCGCGGCGTCCGGCGCGGGCAGGTCCGGCAGCCCCAACAAACGTTGGACCATGCGGGCGACGGCGGTTTTCTGGGCGGCCCCGTAGCCGACGATGGCCTGTTTGACTTTGCGGGGGGCAATCTCAAACACCTCCATGCCCGCCTCGGCCACCACGGCCAAGGCCGCGCCCCGGGCTTCGCCGAGAATCAAAGCCGTCCGCAGATTCTGCGCGTAAAACAACCCCTCCACCACACACACGGCGGGTTGATGCGCGCGCACCAGGTCACGCAAGGTCTGCGCGATTTTCACCAAGCAACGCGAATGCGGCCAGGAAGCGGGACACCGAATCGTGCCGTGCGCCAGGGTGCGCGGACTGGGACGGGTCGTTTGAATCACCCCATAACCCGTGCCCCGCAACGAAGGGTCCAGCCCAAGAATTACGGTGTCCTCTGTCAGCGGGCCAGCCGGAACGCCCGGACCGGGTTGCGCCTTGCGCGGCGCCCCGGCCAGGCGTGCCTGCATTTGCTTGAACTGCTGCGTGCTGATGCCCACGCGCGGCAGTCTGCCAACCTGACCTCGCGTTCAAAAGCAGAATTGTCCAGGTCCCCAAAGGCTGACGACTGGCCGCTTGGCCGGTCATCCCCATCCACAAACGCTGCGGCGCTATTCGCCGACCGGTTGAGCAGGCTTTATGTCCAAACCGCCGCGGAGCAACCGGCTCGACCGCACTCCGGCCCGACGGTTTGACGCGTCTGGCGGCGTGTGTCATGCTCCCGCCATGAAGCGAATTTTGGGTTGGAGCCTTCTGCTGGGCGTGGCCGTCCTTGCGTTGACCGGCTGCCGCAGCACTTATTACGCCGCCTACGAAAAGTTCGGGGTGCATAAACGTGATTTGCTCAAGAAACGGGTCGAAGCCGCGCGCGACGAACAAAAAACCGCCAGCGAAGAGTTCAAAGACGCGCTCACGCGCCTGAAGGAAATCACCGGGTTCGACGGCGGCGCGCTCGAAGCGCATTACCGCAAGTTGCAGGCCGATTACGACACCTGCGCCAAACGCGCCAAAGCGGTCCAGAGCCGGATTCGCGACGTGGAAACCGTGGCCGGCGATTTGTTCAAGGAATGGGAGGCCGAGATTGAGCAGATCGAAACCGAGTCGCTGCGCGACACGAGCCGCCGCCAGTTGCGTGACACCCGCGCGCGTTACGCGGAAATGATCGCCGCACTGCAAAAGGCCGAGGCCAGCATGGACCCGGTGTTGCGCAAGATGAAAGACTACACGCTCGCGCTGAAGCACAGTCTCAACGCCCAAGCGGTTGCCTCGCTGCGCGGCGAAAGCGCCGGCATTCAAACGGAAATCACCCAGTTGATCGCGGACATGAACGCCTCCATTGCCCGCGCGGATGCATTTCTCCAAGGGTGGCACTGACGCGCCCCGCCGGCCGGCCCGTCATGCGCATCGTTCAACTCACGCCCGGCGCCGGGAACATGTATTGCGGCAATTGCGCGCATGACAATGCGCTGGTCGCCGCGCTGCGCGGTCTGGGCCACGACGCCCTGATGCTGCCGCTCTATCTGCCGGTGCGGGTGGATGAAGCCAACGAAAGCGCCGGCCAACCCATTTTTTTCGGCGGCATCAACGTCTATCTGCAGCAGAAATCCGCGTTCTTCCGGAAAGCCCCGCGCTGGCTGCATCGCCTGCTCAACGCGCGCTGGCTGTTGGACCGCGCCGCCGGACGCGCCGCCAAAACCCGCGCCGCCGACGTGGGCGAACTGTTGCTCTCCATGCTGAGTGGCGAACAAGGCAACCAAAACCGCGAAATCACCGAACTGATCGCCTGGCTGCAACAGCACGGCCAACCGGAAATCCTTTGCCTCTCGAACGCGCTGCTCATCGGCATGACCCGCCGGCTGAAGGCGGAATTGCGCTTGCCGGTGGTTTGCCAGTTGCAAGGGGAGGAACCATATCTGGACGCGCTGCCGGAAGAGCATCGGGCGCCGGCATGGCAATTGTTGGCCGAGCGCGCGGTGGACGTGGATGCGTGGATCGCGCCGAGCCAGTGGGCGGCGGGCCGCATGATCGCGCGCCTGAACCTACCCCCCGAACGGGTGCGTGTCGTGTATGGCGGGATTAATCCGACCGGCTTTGAAGTTCGCTCCCAGCCTACCCTCCACTCGAAGACCACGGCGCCGGTGCTGGGATTTTTCGCGCGGATGTCCCGAGACAAGGGCTTGGACACGCTCGTGGAGGCGTTCATCGAACTGAAACGGCGGGGCAACGTGTTCCGGCTTAAACTGCACATCGGCGGCGGATGCGAACCCGGCGATGAACCGTGGGTGCGTCAATTGCGCCAACGGCTCGCGCAAGCGGGTTACATTGGCGAAACGATGTTTTCGCCGAATCCGAATCGAGCCGAAAAAATTGCGTTTCTGAGCGGCTTGACGGTGTTGTCCGTGCCCGCGACTTATGGTGAAGCCTTTGGCCTGTATGTGCTGGAGGCGCTGGCCGCCGGCGTGCCCGTCGTGCAACCACGCCACGGAGCGTTCCCGGAAATCCTGGCCGCCACCGGCGGCGGAATCTTGTGCGAACCGAATGATCCCCGGGCGCTGGCCAACGCGTTGGAGACCTTGCTACTCGATCCCACACAAGCTCGCGCGCTGGGAGAACAAGGCCAGATTGCGGTCCGCGAAAAATTCACCGCCGAAGTCATGGCGCGCGAAACCTTGCGGGTCTTCGAGGGCCTTATCCACCGGCACTAACCTTCGGCGTCATCCCTCGGGTCTCGGGTAAGCGATGCTGGTCGGAGCACGACGGTCCGGAAAGTTTGTCATCACAGGCCGGGGAAAACGGAGATGAAGTGGCGCGGGTCTAACAATCAATCACCTTGCAGCGGGCCAAAATGGGTTGCAGGCGTCCGTCAGGTTAAAGAGGGCGCGTTTCGATGATTTCGTCGTCTTGGCAACGCCAGATTTGAAGGGGATCACAGCGGCCTTTTTTGAGTTGCTTGTATGCTTCGGGCAGCGCGCGTTTCGTCAGCCGGCGTTCGCACACCCCGTCGGCATCGCAGCCCAGCAACAACGCGTGGGGCTTGTAAACGCGCGGATGTCCAATGACGCGGGTGGCGCCCGGCGGTGTCGGCGGGGCGGGGCGCTGATCCAGAACCAGAAAACTCAAGGATAAATCCCGCAGATCAATGCCCAGCGTGCGGGCAAACCGCGCCCAGTTCCCATCCTGGAATATGCCCGGCGGCGGGGCGGCGAAGTGATGACACCAATGGCGTTCATTTTCCGGCGCCAGAATGCCGCACCGCGTCTGATGCGTGCAGGGCGCGACGATTTGCAACCGGTCCCGCAGCCGCTCCCGGATCGCGATCAAGGTGAGGCTGGCCGCATACGTTCCGGGCTCAATCCAGATCACCGCGGCCGCCTGCGCGGCAAAATCCGCCAGCGCCTCGGTTTGTTCGGGCGTGAGTTCGGTGAGAACATGGCTGATGAGCAGCGTGGCGGGAGAATCGGGCAAGCCGGATTGCACGGCCAATCCCGGATATTTTTGCCGGGCGCGACCGGCGGCAAACTGCACCGCCCGCGGCGACCGGTCCCACAACCGCAGCGTGGTCACGGCGTCCTGACCAAAGAAATCCAGAAATGCCCGGCCGGCAATGCCGCTGCCGCACCCCCAATCGAGCAATTCGCCGGGGGGCGGCGTCCAGTCGCGCCGCGCCAGTTCCGCCAGCACATAATCCCATTTCCAGCCAATGCGTTGGGCAAAGGTGAGATCGTAGCTGGCCAGGCCGGATTCGCTTTGCCAGTAATCACTCGCGCCCGCTGTCCCCGCTAGAAACGTCGCCCGCAACCGTTCGAGGGCGGCCCAATCAACGGCACTCCAATCCATGGTTTTATTCGTTAATCCGTTTTCGGCGGCACTGCGGCCCGGAGGGGCCCGCCGCTTCCTGTTTGGTTTCGACCCTTGAACGGGACCGCGCCGGCTCCTGTTTCAGCAACTCATCCAACGCCTGATGCCGGATGCCAAACCAAGCCTTCAAGGCTTCGATAGATTCCCGCGCTTCTGTTTGGACGAAAGGTTCGCGCTCCCGCAGGGCGGCGAGCATCAGGTTTTTGGGCGTGTGTTCAGAGGCGACAAATTCCATCAACTTGGTGCGGTAACCGGCCCATTCAAGAAACAACGCGCGCAAGCCATCGGTAACCCACTCGGCCAGACGCTCCGCCATGATGCCGTGGCGCAACACTGGCGCGAGCGGGGCGCGCCGGGCCAATTGCGAACGCAATTCTTGATGGCAACAAGGGGCGACCACAATCAGTTTAGCGCCCAGTTCAATACCCCGACGAAGGGCGTCATCGGTGGCCGTGTTACAGGCGTGCAACGCGATCAGCGCGTCCACCGGCGGGAGCGGGGCGGAGGCGATATCGCCGGCAATGAATTCCAATCCGTCCGCCTGGACCTGGCGGGCCACGAGATTGGCTGCTGCCACCAGTTCGGGTCGCGCCTCAACGCCGATCACGCGCACCGGCTGTTGCCAGACCCGCCGGAACAAATGCCACGCGCCAAACGTGAGGTACCCTTTGCCGCAACCCATGTCGGCGAGGGTGAGAGGCGGCCCGGCGGCACTGGGCGATGACGGACGCCGGTCTTTGCGAGGCGCGGTTTGCGGTTCGGCGTGTTTCTTTACCCATCCGCATTCCCGGGCGAGATGCGCCAGCAACGTCAAATAGTGATTGATCTGCCGATGTTTATCGGCCCGGGAAGCACGGAGTTTTCCGTCGCGGTCCAAGATGCCCAAGCCGTGCAACCAATCGCGCGCGGCGGCATCCAGCAACCCTTTGGATTGCTGATCGTGTGTCCGGGGGGGCGCTTGTTTGCGCGTCGGTTTATGGCTGACCAGCCGGGGTGATCCGGACGCGGTGGGGATGAGCTGCCAATCCGCCCGGGTCGTGCCCAGCAGCGCGCTTCGGAAGGGCTGCCGCAGTTGTTCGCGCACCCAATCCGCCGCTTCGGCCACCGGGTGGTTTTTAGTCGTGTCACGGGTGGAGTGGCGGAAGGTAAGCGAGAGATGCGGCGCGCCTTTGAGCAGGATGCAGCGTCCGAGAATTTTTCGGGGGGCGTCTCCAGTTACAGCGGGCAACACCAACTGCAACCGGACAAAGGTGCCGTTGGCCAGGCTGGCTATGGTTTCGTCAACGAACCGTTCAATGGTGTCGGGCGCAGTCATTCGACGCTCCAAGTATGCGCCGGGAGACTAGGTCGGGCGAGGGAAAGCTGCGGGGAACAACGGCAAACGGAGACGGTGGGAAACGCCGCGGCTACAGGCCAGGAGCGGGATGGACCATGTTGACAGGCCGCCGACCGCCGCTATCATGCCGGCTCGTTTATGAATCCAAAACCGCACGTAGCCGTGGTCGGTGCGACGGGAGCCGTCGGCATCGAAATGATCAAGACCCTGGAAAAACGCAATTTTCCGTTGGGCAAACTGACGTTGCTCGCTTCGGCGCGTTCCGTCGGCAAGAAGCTGCCGTTCAAAGGCACGGACGTGACGGTGGCTGAATTGACACGGGACGCGTTCGGCGGCATTGACATCGCGCTGTTCAGCGCGGGCGGCAGCATCTCAAAAGAGTTTGCCCCCCTTGCGGCCCAAGCCGGCTGCGTGGTGGTGGATAATTCCAGCGCGTTCCGGCAGGACGACAACGTCCCGCTCGTGATCCCGGAAATCAATGCCGCCGACGTCAAAGGACACCGGGGAATCATCGCCAATCCCAACTGCACCACCGCCGTCACTTTGATGGCGCTGTATCCGCTGCACGCCACGTTTGGCTGCAAGCGCATCTTTGCCTCCACCTACCAGGCGGTTTCCGGCACCGGCGCCAAAGCTATCGCGGAACTGGAACGGCAGGTGCGCCAGATCGTTCACGGCGAACCGGTGACGAAAGAGGTGTACCCGCATCAGATTGCGTTCAACGTGTTGCCGCAGGTGGATGCTTTTCTGCCCTCCGGCTACACGAAGGAAGAGATGAAGATGGAAAACGAAGGGCGCAAGATCATGCACCACCCGACCTTCCGGGCGAGCGTGACTTGTGTGCGCGTGCCGGTTTATCGCTCCCACGCGGTCGCGGTCAGCGCTGAATTTGAGCGGCCAGTGACGGTGGAGGCGGCGCGCGAGGTGCTGAAAAAAGCCCCCGGCCTGGACGTGGTGGACGAGCCGGCCCAGCACCAGTATCCCATGCCCTTGTTCACCTCCGAGAAATACAATTGCGAGGTCGGACGGTTGCGGCAGGATTGCGCGTTGGACAACGGGCTCTGCTTCTGGGTCTGCGGCGATCAGTTGCTCAAAGGCGCGGCGCTCAACGCCGTGCAAATTGCCGAAGAATTGCTGAAGTAAAATCTGTCCGCACCGGTGCGTTTGCCGGGCGGTAGAAGAAACAGGTTTTCATCAAAACCGTCGGCGTACGTCGCGATGGCGACGGTTCCGGTGCGCTCTGGTTCAGCGGTCCGATTTCTCCTGCTGCATGTGCCGGTGCACAAAGAAATAATAAAGCCCGCCAATGGCCATCACCAGCCCGCCCAGCCAGAGCGAGATGCGGTGCATTTCCCCGGCCATGACTTTTTCATCCTGCCCCATTTTGACGCCCACGTACGCCAGCACGGCACACCAAATCGCGGCGCCGGCCACAGTATAAAGCGAAAACCGGAGGTAATCCATCCGCACGATGCCGGCGGGAATGCCGATGAGATGCCGGACCACCGGCAGGAGGCGTGAAATGAAGATGCCCATGGCGCCAAATTTGGCCGCCCAACGCTCGGCACCCTCCACTTTGGCCGGCGGAATAAACACATACTTGCCGTAACGCAAAATCAGCGGCCGCCCCGCCCAGCGCGATCCCCAATACATCACCGTCGCCCCGAGCCAGGACCCCACGGTCCCCGCAACGACGATGCCCCAAACCGTAATGGGTATTTGTCCGGTATGCGCCAGGTGCGCGGCGGGGGGGATCACCAGTTCGCTGGGCAGCGGAACGATGGAGCTTTCAATGGCCATCAGCAACGCCACCAGCGAATATCCCCCGGTCGCCAGCGAGCGGGAATACCAGTCAAACAAAGGCTGAAATAATTCCTTCATGTGGGGCGGGATCATAGCCTGAATTTCGCCGCGGGCAACGGGAAGCTCGCCGCCCTTCCGCACCTTCGGGAAGACGCTCAAGAATTCGCCGTCACTTGGCGCCGAAGCAATAGACCCCGCCGTCATTCGAACCAATGACGATGCGCCCGGCGGAAACGGCGGGGGAACTTTGCAATGGCTGCCCGATTTCGTAGGTCCAGAGTTCCTTCCCGGTTTCCAGCGCGAGCCGGTACAGCCGGCCATCATCCGACCCCACTACCACCTGATCACCGCATACCACGGGCGAACTGTCCACTCGCCCGCGGGTGGGAAACGTCCAGATCTGCCGGCCATCCATCCGGTTCAGGCAATGCACCCGCCGATCGCGCCCCCCCACCAACACCCGGGTTGCCGTTACCGCCGGCGAGGAGAAATAGGGGAACTCACGATCCTTGTAAGTCCACACCTTGACGCCGCGCTCGAGGTCCACGCACAGCAGTTCATTCTGATATTGACCGAAGAAAGCGCGCGCGCCGGCCACCGCTGCCGAGGCGGCGATGTACGCGCCTCCGTCCACCTGTTTGACCGGCTGCCCGGTGGCCAGGTTGACGACATGCAACACGGCATCGCAACCGCCGAACACTGCCCAGCCGGCGGCCACGGCGGGCGTGCCATTGATGTAATTGCCGCTTTCATAAACCCAGTTGCTCCGGCCCGTCGCCGCGTCCACGCAATGCAGTTTGAAATCGTAGCTCCCCACTAAAATCCAAGTCGCATTGCCTTGGGGCGACGGCACCCAGTTGGGCGCGCCGAGAATCCGGTCGCCCGTTTCATAACGCCAGAGCCGTTTCCCCGTACCCGCGTCGAAGGCATACAGAAAACCGTCCGCTGATCCCACAAACACCCGGTCCTCCCGCACCAACGGCGATGACTCGACTTCATCCTCCGTGGCGGCGGTCCAGAGTTTGCGTCCGGTGGCAAGGTCGAGCGCGTAGAGATTGGCGTCATGGGAACCAATGAAAACGCGGTCGCCGACGATGGCGGCGGAGGATTTAACCGGCCCGCCGGTTTCGCAACGCCACAACAAAGCGAGCGACTCAGGCAGTTTGCCGGGCGCAACTCCGGTCAGCGCGGGGTTGCCGCGAAACATGGGCCAATCCGCGCCGCCGGCGACGGTGGCCGAGAGCCCCAGGATAAGCAGCAGACGGTTGGCGATCATGGACAGAATCAAACGATTGTGCCAAGGATTATGCTTGTGTTCCGATTCTTGGCAAGCCGCGAGCGGACGCCGGTTGGACGGCAGTTTCGATGGTCAGCCACCAGGTGGATTGAAGGGTCATCTGATCGCATGCACCCCCACACCCGCGCTCCGCGTCCCTCTCGCTCAAAACGCGGCGTAGTTGGTGCGGCCGGCTTCGGTAACGGCCCAAAGATTGATGGGAGAAAGGCTGCGACCGAATTTGAGAAACCGCACGCTGCCGTCGGCAAAGGCGTAGTTTGACCCGCCCGAACGCGTGCGCGGTCCGGTCCCGGCATGCCGGCTTTGCTCCACCTCCTCCACGTCGTTGCCGTTGCCCTCGTAAAAGTCCATGTAGTAATGGCTGGACGTGGTTTCCTTTTCTCCGAACGCAATCGTCTCCGAGGGATGCGGAATCAGCGTTTGCTTCAGTCCCCGCGGATAAGTGGCCTGCATGTAGTCCTGCCAATCGGCGGCGGTGAGGGTCATTTGGAAATAATCGTTCCACGCGTTGATGAGATAACTGCGCGGCGCGCCGTCCGCGGGATAACGGTTCGTATCCACATTCTGGGTGGCGGGATTCAATCCGTCACTGGGGCAACGCAGAATCTGCAAATTCCGAAAGTTGCCGTACAAACGGTGCGGCCAGCGTCCTGGGGACAGGCGGGGTGGGAAAAAACCGTCGTAATCATCCGCGTACAGCGCCAGGGAGAGCCCGAGTTGACGGAGATGATTGTTGCAGGCAATCCGGCGGGCGGCCTCCTTGCCTTTGCCCAGGGCGGGCAGCAGCATGGCGGCCAGGATGGAGAGGATGGCAATGACCACGAGCAGTTCGATCAGGGTGAAGGCTATGTTGCTCTTGCATCGGGGGCGAAGTCCCCGCTTGCTGGAACAACCATGAACACGACCTCGCTCAAAACCATCGGTGTGGACCTCCACAAATCTTCGCTTACCGCCACCGTGCTCGATCCCGCGGGCGCAGTCCTCGAACGCAAGGACCTTCCCACCAAGTGCCGCCACCAAATCGCTGCTTACTTCGCCAGTCACGGCCCCGACGTCCAGGTCGCCGTCGAATCGGTCGGCTTCTATCACTGGTTCTGGGACACCGTCAAACCCAGGGTGCGCCGCCTCCACCTGGCCGATCCGGCCGGCGTGCGCGCCGCCGCCGGGCGCCGCACCAAGACCGACCGCAACGATTCGCTTCTCCTGGCCGAGCTCTTGCGCGACCATCGCCTCCCGATGGCTTACGTGCCCGACGAACCCATCCGCGCCCTGCGCGAACTCTGCCGCCATCGCCACCGGCTGGCCCGCCAATTGGCTTTGGCTCGCCGTCACTTGCGCTGGATCGCGCTCAAAAATAATCTGCCCGGCCCCGACACCTTCACCAGCGACCGCGCGCAAAAGTGGCTGCTCGCCCAGGACGCCAAACTCAACGCCGTGCATCGCCTGTCCGGCCGGCAGTTCGTGGATCAGATCACTGCGTTGGAGCGGCAACTGGCCGACGTGGAACGGGTCTTGCAAGACACCGTCGCCACGCACGCCGATCTGGCGCCCACGCTGGCCTTGTTTCAAAGCGTGCCCGGCATCGGGTTCCTCACCGCCCTGACGATCTTGTGCGAGTGCGGCGACATCACCCGCTTCGACCATATTGATGAATTGAGCGCCTATGCCGGCCTTTGTCCGCGCGTCACTCAATCCGGCGCATCGGCCCATCACGGCCACATCAGCAAACAAGGCCCGCCCCAACTGCGCTGGGCCTTGCAACAGGCCGCGTGGGTGGCCATCCGCTGTGATCCCAACGCGCGGCGGATTTACGCGCGCATCGCCAAACGCGCCGGCAGTAAGAAGGCCGCCACCGCCCTGGCCCGCAAACTCCTCAGTTACGCCTGGAGCGTGTGCCGACGCGGCCAACCCTTTGTCTGGCCCAACACCGAAACCAAAACCCGCAACGCCTCGGCGGTGCCGGTCTGGAGTTATGACATTTGAGTTCACCGTGTTTCCGGATGGAGTTGTCTGCGCGCCGCTTTCAGGAACCCGACGCTCATCGTCACTGTGTTCGTTAGCGTGAAGGCAGCACTCCATTCGTGGATCCACCCTTGGGCGGGCCCGCTCCGCGAATAGATGAGGACAACCGGTGAACCCAGAAAACAAACGCCCGACGCTGCGAAGCGCTTCCCGCGCGCCTCCCGGCGCGCCGGAGCTTCTAAGAAAAGAAAAAAATCCACTCGCGTCTTGACGAGCAACATAGATGAA
>Ga0208694_1000804_pt1 | contig 43657 bp, 55 predicted proteins | sample AD_UKC078_MetaG_FD_184442 | JGI IMG/M metagenome (GOLD analysis project Ga0208694, IMG submission 184442) | Active sludge microbial communities of municipal wastewater-treating anaerobic digesters from USA - AD_UKC078_MetaG (SPAdes) (version 2) | ecosystem: Engineered > Bioreactor > Anaerobic >...
AGTTATTGCTAAAGAAATAGTAAATAAGATTTTTTTTAATGCAAAAACAAAAATTATTGACACCCAAGCGACATCCGTGTCGCATTTTGTTCGTGTTTCATAGCCCAGCCCCAGCCGATAACAGCCAGTATATCTACACTCCCTGTCGGTCGTTTAAATTTTTCTTTTGTCATTTTCAACTCCTTAACCTAATAATCTTTTTTTGTCGTCTTTACTTAATTTTCTAACAGAGATTGTAGGACTTGTTTTTTCTTCTAAAATAATTTTAACGTCCTTTATAATTTCTTCTTTTCCAATTTCTTTTAAAGCAGTTTCAGAAACCTTTGCTACTTTTATAAATTCTTCAGTATTTAATAAACTGAAAACTTTTTTTGTATCAATTTCTGATTTACTTTTACCCTCTGTGAAGAGAACTTTATATTCATCGTCAAGGAAGTATTCCTCTACTTGACTTTCTAATAATGATTTTTTTAGAATCATCATTTTTTCTTCTAAAAAATCAGCTACTACTTTAAGGTCTTTATACAATTCCGCTTTGTCTCTTAAAGTAGATTCTTTAACTTCTGTAATTGTTAAAACAACGTCGTTCTTACAATTACCCTTCTCATTAATTTTGTTCATTTTTAAACTCCTTTTATTTTTTTAACTTATACATATAATATACTACTTTTTTAAAAATAAGTCAATACTTTTTTTAAATATTTTTTAAATTTTACAAATAATTTACAATTTAATATAAATATGTTTGTTAAAAACAATTACATTAAAATTTTAACTATATTATATATGGGTGATATAATAGTTTCAGATAATAAAGTATTGGAAAATGCTAAATACATATTAAAAGATATAATACAAGGGGATAATAAACCTTTAGACAGAGAAGAATTTGATAGTCTATCTATTAAGGAAATAAAGGAAGGAATAAACTTACTTATAAATAATCCTAATATATCTAATACACTAAAAAAAGAGCTTATAGATAATAGCTGGAAAGTATTATATCATACCAAACCCCCTAAATGTGAAGATTTTATAACTGAAAAATGGTTAGGTGAAACAGCTACTACTACTTATCCTTATATAAAAGATATATTTATCGATTTTATGAATCCTAATAATACTAAAAGACATTTAATATTAAGTCCATTTATTGGGTTTGGCAAGTCCTATTTATCATCTTTAATAAATATATTTATTGCAACTCATTTTTGGTGTATGAGGAAACCTTTTAAATTCTTTTATAAACTATCTCCCGCTACTATATTTGCTATATTACTTATTTCGTTTACAGAGGATAAAGCAAAAGAGTTATATCTTGAACCTATATTTTCTATACTAGAAAGTAGTAATAAATTTAGACGATGTAAAACAATAGAATCTATGAAAAATTATCAAAGGGATAATCCTGGCGTTATACATTGGACAACTGCGGGTAATTTTGCTTTACAATTTAGTAGAGGGGTTAAATTTAGAATAGGATCAGATCCTGGTAAATTAATAGGGCTAACAATAGTATCTGGAGCTATTTCAGAGCTATCATTTTGGGTTGATTTTGGTATAAAAGAAGATGTTACTTGGCGAATTTATCAAGACTTACGAACTAGAGTATGGAGTAGAATGAAAAATAGTTATTATGGTAGAACTATAATAGATTCCTCTCCTAACAGTTTAGAAACAAGAATTGATAAATATATATTTAATGAAGCGGACAATGATAAAAAAAATTATGTAGTAAGAGGTGCTGTATGGGATTATAAGAAATGGGAATTTGATTTAAATAGTGGAACTTTTCCTATATTTACAGGCTCAAATACTAGACCCCCAAAAATTATAGAAGAAAACGAGATAAGTTTATATAATGATAAAGAGTTAATATTTCCTCCTAAATTAGCTTTTGATGGGTCAAGTGTAAAAGAATTATTTGAAAGAGACTTAATTAAAAATTTAAAAGATATAGCGGGTATACCCGCTGGTAATAATGAAAAGTTATTTACAAATATAAAAGATATAGATAACATATTTAAAGATAATTTAAAAAACATATATACTTATATATATGCTCCTGCTGATAAGGAACCTAAACGACTTATATATAATCAAATAAGAGATATATTTTTTATTCAATTACAGGATAACAATTATTTTTATAGAGCAGAAAAAGAATTAAGGTATATTGGGGTTGACCAATCCGAATCTGGTAATATGACAGCTATAACAATGCTACATCCTGAAATGGATTATAATGGAAATCTAGTAATAGTTATAGATTTTACAATACCCATAGTTCCTACAAAATCTAAAATAAATTTAGATGCTATATGTGAATTTATGGTAGAGTTAAAAACACTAGGTAAAATAAATATAGCTGGCGTATATTTTGACCAATATCAAAGCGCTTCCACTATTCAAAGATTAAATAGAATAGGTATAGAAGCAAAAAAAACATCTGTAGATAGTGATATAAACGCTTATTTAACTTTAGTATCTTGGATATTAAATGAGAAAATAAAATGTGGTAAAAATATTGTCCTAAAAAATAATCTGAAATCATTAGTAGAAGCTACTTTATCTAGTGGTAAAAAGAAAATAGATCATACTAACGGGCAAGAAATTATGGAAGGAAGCGATGATTGGCATACAAGTATAATTGGACAAAACGCTAAAGATGCTAGTGATAGTTTATGTAATGCTTTTTTTAATTGTATAAATGAATATAAAGGAATACCTAGATACCAATGGAAAGAAGAAATAACTAATAATAAAGATATATTGAAAAATTTAGTAGGTAGAGTAAATAAGGATTACTTATTAAGAATTAAACAAGTTTAATCAAACATACCAGAAGGATTTTTATTTTTATTTATACCAATATTTGTATTTTTATTAGTTTTCACTGTTTCACCTATAATATTATTTTTAATAGTATTATTTAACATAACTTTAAAAACATTCATATCAAACCTAGAATCAACATAGTCCTTTAAATCCTTTTTTTCTAATTCTATATATTCCTTATATTCATTTATATTTAAAGTTATATTTTCTTTTAACTCTTTTCTTAGCTTAATTACATAAAAAATCTCTATACATATTAAAACAATGTTTATTATAATAAGTATTAAAGTCGTAACTACCATATTAAAAACTCCTAATTTATATATCTTCTTTACTAATAATTATAACTATAATAAAAATAACTATTGCAAATATTAAAATTTTTATCATTTTTTATTATCCTTTATTTGTTTATAGTTATTAGTAATGTTATTTAATCTTATTACTTCCTCTAATATTATATATATAGTATTACCAAACCAATTGTTATAAAAAAGATAAGCATTAAAAATATTAAAACCATATTCATATTTACTTCTTGACCCTAACCCTTATCTGCTTATCATTATTTACTTCTTTATCATAACTTTCAATTAACCCATTTCCAAAGTAAAATAATAACTTTGTAATATAGTTAGTTTTATCAAAATAGAAACTATTAATATCTTCATAATAACTTAATAGACTTATAGCATTATCACTATATTTTTCCAATGCCTTACATCTATTTTCTTTCCACTCCGTATCAACATATTTAGATATTTTATATATGCATAAATCATTTAATATTTTTCTACTTTTAAAATAAAACTCTTTTAAATCTATTTTAGTTTCGATTAAGGACTTAAAAAGAGTTTTATCCTTCATTAATAGTTTATTAACTAATTCATATTCATATTCCTTATCTAATAACCCTAATTCTTCTATAATTTTTTCATAAGTAAATAACCCTCCTTGAATGCATCTTTCTAAATAATTAATTGCTATACCTGGACTTCCACTCGAATTATCAACTATTGTATATAATCCTTTTTCTAAAAACTCTTTAGGAACATTATCAAAGTTTCCACTTTTATCTAATATACTTATCAAGTAATCAAATAATTCATTATCAGGTATTTCTTTAAATTTATATCTTTGTAATCTCCTTAATATAGCCATATCAAATTTAGCTGAATCAGTAGTAGCAAAAAATACATAACTATTTTTTCTAGGTTTTTCTAGTAGCGTTAAAAAACTATCTCTTGCCTTACTATTTTCCATTATCCTATGAGCTTCATCAACTATTATAATTTTATTTTTATCAAACATAGGCATACTATACAATTTATTATTTAAATCCAATACACTTTCTTTATTTAAATCATTAGCATCTATGTATAATACATCTCTACTAAATTTACTATCATTTATATCATTACAACTATCACAACAATTACAGGGTTCAAAATATCCATCACTATTTTTAACAGGATTTAAACAATTTAATAATTTTGTTATTATTAAAATTGTAGTAGTTTTACCACTACCACTTAAACCCTCAAATAAAGCATAAGTAGGAAATGATATATCTTTACTACGATTTTTCAACTCGTTAAGCATTGTTTTATGCCCGTAAATTTCGTTAAATGTATTAGCTCTTAAACTTAAATTAAACATAAATTAAACTCCTAATATAATTATTTTTATTTTATAACATTTTTTAAAATTAGTCAATAGTTTTTTATTTATTAGTATTTAACCAATTCCATAAATCTATACCTATTATTTTTATCCAAAATTCTTCTCTTTCGTTATTAGTAATAGGTAACATTGTTATTGGATGTTTATAACTATCAATTAGACTATGGCTATATCTATTTAATAATACTAAATTATCTATATTATAATATAGATTACTTGACATACTACGAGGAATAATATGAGTAGTATCTAAAATAGCTCTTAAATTATTAACATCATTATTTTTAATAATATCTATTTCTTTATAACTTAATAAACTTAATAACCTACATCTACCTTTATCTCTTTCAAATACTTTTTGTCTAACCTGTTCCCATTTTTCATCTTTTAATTTATCTAAATAAGTATCGTTTAAAATATCATTAAGATATTCTATATATTTTTCTTTACTTCTTTCCTTGTTTTTTAAATATTGTTTTTCATTATATTCTATACTTTTTTCTTTATTTTTAATGTAGTTTTTTTCTCTATTTAGTATATACTTTTCTTTATTTTTTATTTCCTTTTTTTCTTTATCTATAATAAACTTATTATATCTTTCTAATAATTGTTTATCTATTAATATTTTATTATTATTATAATATAAATTAAAAGGTAATTTTTTATAAGTTTTATAGTAATTTTTAAACTCATTAAAATCCATTATGTTAATCCTCTTGACTTTCTCTAAAACACTCTATAACGTAAAAATTAGTATCTAGTTCACAAATATAATAATTATCTATACCAAATACACTTTCCATATCTTTACTCAATAGCGACCTGTTATTGTGGGTTATATACAATGTTTTATCTGTGTTAGTATATTCTTTTCCTTTCCATACTGTTATTTTATTATATTTCAAAGTTTACTCCATAATTCATAATTTTTAATTAAAAAATATAGTTGGGTTAAATCTTTAGATTTAAAAATAACTCTGTCAATAACTATTTTTAAATTGTTATTCCTAAATATATGTTTTGTTAATATATAGTTATTATCTTTATATACTAATTTAAAAAGTATAGTTATATAACCCGAAGCAAATAATATACTATTTTTAAAAGTTTTAACTTTTATATACTTATTTAACCTTTCTTTCATTAGTAATTTAATAAGTTTAAATATTTGTTTGTTTTTAGTTTTTTTAATCATTTATCCCCCTCCTTATTTGTTTCTTCTATAAATGGTGTAAATTTACATTTTTCAGGTTGGTATAAATACTTTAAAGTATGTAATCCTCCTGCATTTTGTTTTAATATACTAACCTCTAAAATATCATCTGTTATTTCCAATAGAGGGTCTTCAGGAAAATACATTTGCATATAGTATTTTAACCTAAATAGCCCCATAACAACTCTACTTCTTTCCCTATAAGCGTTACTACTCTTTAAAGTATTTACAGTAGGTCGTAACCTTTGTAAATCCTGTATTTTACTAGGTTTAAAATTATCACTAGCTCTATTAGCTTGAACCACTAATATAAAATGAACATTTAAGTATCTTGCTAAATAGTGTAAATAGTCCATACTCTCCTGTATATCGTTTGCCTCTACCCCCCAATCCGATAACATAGAAACCAGGTCTATTGTTACTATTAGATAATCAGTATTTAATCTTTTTTTACAATCTGTTATATGTTTTTCTAATTGTAATTTACTCATTATAGGTTCTTCTACAAAATAGAAAGTATTTATATTTTCTAGTTTTTTTGCCTCCTCATTTAGTATCTCGTGTAAATCACTTGTTATACCATTTTCCTTATCTATATAATCGTCTAAATTTATATTCCTTCTCATACTTAATAATCTATTATAAGTAATATAATTATCGTTTTCTAAACTAAAATAACAACTAGGCATTTTTTTAATGATAAACTTATTTTGTAAATATAAAGCGAAACTACTTTTTGCTAATCCTGATGAAGCAAATATTGTAGTTATAAACTTTGGAGCTAAACCTAATTTTATGTATTTACTTAAATACCCGCAACCCATACTATAATTATTATTTTTTAATCTCTCTATAACTTCCATTTCAAATTTTTGTTGCATCTGTAAAGGATTAATAAAGATATTTTTTTGTTCTCCTAAATATTGTAAATTATCTTTTAAATCAGTTATTATATGTTCTATTTTTTCTTTAGTAATATCATCTTTACTCAATACTGTTTTTGTTAAATCTCTTATAGTAGAATTCATTAAATTATTTTTAGCATAATCTCTTTTTAACTTTTCTAAATATTTAGGAAAGTCTAATAATTTATATCTTATACTATCTAATTTTTCTAATAAGTCAAAGTTAATTTCCTTATTTAACTCATTACCCACTAATACAATATTATCATTATTTAACTCCATCAATTTATCATATACTATTATTTTATAGGTTTTAAATAAGTCTTTTGCTATTTGACTAATAAAATAATCATTATCAATTTCAATAGTCATTTCATAATTATCTTTTATTAGTTTTAAAAGTATCTGCTCATTGAAAACAATGTTTAAATCTTTCATTATTTATCCTATTTATTATTCAAACTTATTTCATACAACTTTTCAGGGTCTAATATTAATTTTATTTCCTCCTCCGATACTAAATCCTTTAATATTATTAATAAGCTATACCCGTCAAAATCAACAGTTTTAATTAATTTCTTGCACATATAAAATGCTCCTTTATATTTTTAAATTACTCCCATATATCAATAATACCCGTTTCTATTTTACTATAAATATCTTTAAACTCAAATATAGAATTTTTACACTCTCTATTAATTAAATCCGCTATCGTTTTTCCAAATTTACTTTCATATAATTTATGTATATTATAATTACTTATAAAGAGTGTAGATTTATTTGAACTTTCTAACCTACCTTTTAAAAATGTAGTTAAATAAGGTATTTGATACCCTGATTGAAAAATTGTTACTTTATCATCGGATAATTCATCTATAACAAGAAAGTCTATATCTTTTTTTAGAGTAAGTATGAACTCTAATATATCCTCTTCCCTTTCTGCTTTAAGTAATAGTTTAATTAAATCATCTGCTAATATGTAATAACAACTTTTATTTTTTAATAACAACTCTTTTATTATGTATCGGGATAATGTAGATTTTTGAGTTCCATAATCCCCATAAAAATATAAATTTGTATTTTTATATTTTGTATCAAATTCAGATATAAACTTTTTTATTTTAGTTATATTTTTATTTTCATCTATACCTACATAATCAGATATTTTATATTCCTTTATATTATCAGGAATATTACTTTTTTTTATTCTAATAGATATATCTATTTCTTTTTGATAATTTATAAGGCAGGAGCATTTTTTTAAATACTCCTCCCCCTCTATAATTTCATATAAATATCCATCACAGCATTTATCACAAGGATTAAATTCCATTTATATTCCTTTTAAAAACTATATAATATTTTAGTTAAAAAGTCAATAGTTTTTTTAATCCTCACTATCATCGAAGTAATCTCTATCTATCCCACTTGTATAACAAATATATATAACTGCTTCCCCTTTTTTATTTATTATATATTCATATTCATCAAATTCTGGGTATGTTCCAATAATATCCGATTTTAGAGTATCCTTTAAAATTTCGTCTAAACCCTTTGGATTTTCCTTTTTAATTAAATAAAATTCCTCCTCTGATAACAAAGGGGCAAAAAACTTTATTTCATTACAACATTGATAATAGGGTTGGGAATCAAAACCTTTTGAACCCCAAAACTCATAACCTCCTATCCCTGCATCCCCCTCCATACAATCTGAATTAAATTCATAACGAAAATTATCTACTATGTCAGTTAATTTTTCTTCTAATTTTTCTAAAATTGTCATTTTAAACTCCTTTTTATTTAACTTATACTTACATTATAAGTTTTTATCTTAATTATGTCAATAGTTTTTTAAAATATTTTTTAAATTTTACAAATAATTTACAATTAAATATAAACAAAGTATTGACAAATTTTTAAAAATAATTTATATTGTTTTATAATTATTTAAAAAGGAGTAAATTAAAAATGAAAGAACAAGATTATAGTATAGAAGAAGTTAAACTCTATCCTGAAGATATAGAAAGTACGGATAATATAAAAAGGATAATTTATGGTTAAACTTATTATTGATAATATCTATATATACAATGAGGATATTTGTTATATTAAAGAAAAAATTAGAAAAAATTATTGTATATTTAAACTGAAATTAAAAATAACACTATTTACTTCCTACTATCTACAAAGGGTTTATAAATATTTTTTTAACGACACTTTATTTACAATATCAAAGGTAAACATAAAAAATCAAGACCAAATAGACTATATATATAAAAATTGTTATATAAATAAATATATAGCAAATAAAAAAGGTTATGTTACTATAATTATAAAAAATAAATTATCAAAAGGAGAACTAAATTAAATGGATGAAAACGATAAAAAACTTATTACCAACTTATTTAATGAATGGTTAGACTTACAAGAAGAAAGAAAAGAAATAAGTAAGGATATTTCTAATATACTTAAAAAGAATAAAGAGTATAAGGAATTAAAAAATAATATTAAAATATTAAATGAAACTTTAAAAGAGCTACGATTAACTCTAATAAAGGATTTAGATGATAATTTTAAAGAAGTTAATAACAATATTAAACATATAATATCAGATACAAGTGATAAACTCGAAGTTGATAATAGTGTTGTTAATAAGTTATTTAACTTTCAAAAGATTAAACTAGAAAAAGATAAAGACGAATTAAAAGAAATTGTAGATTGCAATATCAATTTATTTGAAAATCTATAATCATTCATAGATTACTCCGTTTTTTTAACTTTAGGGCTTGATTGATACGTTGTATTGGTTAAGCCCTTCTTATTTTACTAACAAAGCGGATAACAATGTTATTATACCTAATTCAGCTACTCCAATACCTAATGATATACTAAATGCTAATTTCCAATTACTACTATATAACTTTATTTTACCCAATTCTATGTCTGTTTTTTCAAACATATTTTTATAATATTCTTTTTCATCTTTTAATAATTCATATCTATTATCTTTAATAAGTAGTTCCCTATTATGTATTTTTATTAAATTTGGTATATAAAAATTGTTTAAATAATCTATTGTATTTTTACTATGAAAATAACTAAAATTGCCCGCTAGTAAGTTATCTAAATCAGATTCTAGCATAACAACTAATCTTTCCTTATTAGCAGTTAAGGAAACTGTTTCTCCTACTTCTATATAAGTTAAATCGTCATTATTTTTTAGATTGTTTTCTATTGCGTAGTTGTTTAATGTAATTAATTTTATCAGTAATAGACATATTACTAATTTCTTCATATACTCCTCCATTAACATAAGTATTATGATTATTCATTGTAGTATTATAATTATCATTTAAATTTGTTTTATCTGTATTTACTTCATTTTCTTGAGTAGTTAATTCCTCGTTTCTTTTATCAAATAGTTTTTTAACATTAAATATTTCTTTTATACTTTTAAAAAACGATAGGGATAATAAACCTAATCCTGTTAATAACTTACTAACAAAAATAAATACTAATATTAAAACTATTACAATAACAATTCTAATAAACCATTTATTTTTTAATATTAGTAATATCCTTTCCTTCATTTTCGATTTCCTTTATTTTTTCCTGTATAACTAATCCATTTAATTGTTCGTCTAAAAGTTTATTATTTGCTTTTTCTCTTATAGATTTAGAGGATAAAACTGATGCCTCGCTTAAAACAAATAAATTTTTTAAAACTATGCTATAACAGAATTCAGCTATACTCCAAGAAACTAACCACATTATAGATATATTATAAATAGTATCATATATGTTACTATTTAAAAATTTACTAAATGATAAAGCAAATAATAAACTTAATATACAAGATACTAATATAGCAATTATTCTCATTATAATAGTTTTAATATTTAAACTTACTTTGTCTAGTATAGTATCATATATATAGTTTTTAATTGCAATATTAATAAATATACCTAAAATACTACAAATACCCGCTAGTGATAATATTATAATTAACTTCATTCCTATTTCGGAAGTTATAATATCTTTTAAAATATCTTGAAACATTTTACTACCCTCTTAAATATATATAAATTCATAACTCTTAACATCTTCCCAATCTATATAATAGTTATCATAACCGTTATAATTATTATACGTCTCACCCATTTTTAAATAAACTTTTCCTAATGTATCTTCTATATATCCAATAGCATTTATAAAATGATCTGCATTTTTATATACTAGATTAGGCATTTTTATAATAGGACAAACATTATTTCTTAAAAATCTAATTAACTTATCTTTATTTCTATTTGTATATGTATTAAACCATAGATATTTTAAATTAACATTATACTTAATATTTAATTTTTTTATTAGTCTACTAAAATCAATTATATTAGCTTTTATACCTATACCATTACTATCTAACCAACAATCTTCTTTCCAAGCTCCTTCGTCTGCCATATCGTCTATTTCTTTTACTGTTATATTGGGTATATATTTCATAATCTCTCTAATCCCTGCAATATACCTACAACCAACTTCACCTATTGTTTTATCATTATTATTATTTTTACTAGCCGCTTCCATAACAATATCTTTTATATCTTCATCATTTTGATATATTTTTATAATTTTACATTCACATCTTTCTAGTTCCTCTATTGTTATTGTATCTGTTATATCTTTATTTTTTCTAATATTTATTGCAATTTCCATACTATAAATCCTTAATTTATATTTCTTAATTTAGTATTAAAATTATAGTAATTACTTACTTTTTGATAATTTTTTTTTATATCTTCATTATCTTTATATATTATACTCTGTATATCTTTTATTTTTTTAATAATTTTATTTTTCCTATACATAATATATATTATAATAAACTCAATTAAAAAAGATATGATAAAAAACAAAGATATAATTAAAAATAATAGTAGCATTTTTAATTAACTCCCTTCATATAAGTAATATCTATTTGACTATTTAAAAATGTTAAGTAGGATAATTCTATGGACTTACATATTTCTTGACTTATATAAAATAATCCTTCATCCGAATTTATATATTCTTTAACTACTATATTATCTTTTTCTATAATAGTTTCTACTTTATTTAAAAATGAGTCTATTAACTTTATACAATTTTCTTTAATTGCTAATAATAATACTTCATCCATAAAAGTAAATTTACTTATTCTATATATAATTTTTTCATAAAAATAATTTTTTATATCCTGTTTAACAAAATTAAAACTATCTTTATTTTTACTCTCTAAAAAATTAAATAATCTTACTTTTATAGCCGACATAAAATCTCTATTTATTCCAATAAAGGATTCTATTAAAATATTAAACTTTTCTAAATTAACAGATACTTGTAATTTAGCAATAACTGTTGATAATATCTCATTATTTTTTTCTAGTAATTCAAAAAAATTACCTATGTTAGTTATATAACAAGTTTGAATTTCTTTTAATTTGTCTACTTCTACTTTTTGTTCTTTTTTCTTTTTACTATCAAATATATAATCTATAACTTTTATTACTATTTTGGATATAACAAATAATGAAACTATAATAATTATAAATAATACAGATTTACCATATCCTACTGTTTTTACTAATTCTGAAAATAAATTACCTAAAATCTCTAATGACTTATCCGTTTCCAAATTTATACTCCAAATACAAGTATATTTTTTTATATTTGTAATTTAACTTATAAATACAAATATAACTACTACCAAAAACATTTCCAATATATATACGTTTTAAATATATCCCATTTACCCGATAAAATATCCAAACAGTCTTTTATACTTTTTGCATATATACAACTACCTTGATTAAATAGTACATACTTATCTTTTTCTAATTCAACAATACAATCATAATGCCAGCTTGTTATTTTTTCTCCTAACAAGCCAATCATAATACTTTTATAACCTAATTTTTTAAATTTATAATGTGGATAGGTAGAGGCATCATCACAATCCCAGTTATTTAAAAAAAATTCATAACTACTATTATTATGGTCTAGTAATCCTTTATACCCATCCCATTTATAAGTGGTTCTATAATTATTATTCCACCAATCTATAAACTCTTGCAAAGTTTTTATACTATCATATTGAGTTTTATTTTTATTATACTTTATTTTATTTTCTAAATTAGTATTTACTTTAAAAAAATAAATAATATGAAATATTAATCCTATTGGTAATATCCAAATAGGTCTAATAAAATGATGTATAAAAAACATTAAACATTTTTTAAATAATTTCAATTTATATAAACTCCTTTATGTTTAAGGTGTTGTATCAACATAAATTTCGTGGCTAACTAGACTATATCTAACAACAGGGTTTCCAGAGGTGGCTACTTCCCTCAATAACATAAAAGTTGAACCAGAAGATGCCCCTTCAGGAATACTTAAATTATTACCTATAACAATTACATTATCTAAAACATCTATTGCCGCCCCCCCAGTATTATAACCTATACAAATATTACTAACCCCTGTAGTTATATAATATCCTGCATCCTCCCCTATTAGGATGTTAAATCCACCCCCTGTGCCCCCTACTCCCGTGCTTAATCTATATCCAGAGCTTTTTCCTATACAAATATTAGACTCACCCGCCCCATAAGTTAAATCGCCCTTACCCGCTCGATCCCCAATGAATATATTATTTGATTTACCCTTAAGGTAAGTTCCTGCTTGATCCCCCATACACACATTTTTTATCCCAGAAGTTAAGTTTAATAAACTATTATACCCTATTGCTATATTATTAGTTCCTGTATATATCCCAGCTAATGAATTATATCCTATTCCTATGTTATAAGTTCCCTTATTTTCACTAGATAAATTACCATAACCACTACAGGTTCCTATAAATATATTGTCCTTAGCCCCGTCGTATATAAAAAAACCACTATATTTACCTATACAAATATTATCCTTTATTAGTACGGATACTCCTGACTTACCTTTTCCAGCAGAATCCCCTATACAAACATTATGATCTCCAAAAGTATAAGGTACATTATAAAGAGTGTTTACTCCTAAAATAATATTATTGTATCTATTATCTAAATATAATAATCTCCTACCTGTTATTGCTCCTCCCGCATTACCCGTAGAGGTTGAAGTATACATTGATATTCCACCATAATTAGTTTCATAAGTTATATACCCCCCATATACTCCTGTTCCTTCCTTAAACTTCCACCCATAATTATAATAACTATTTAATCCTAATCCTACTGTATTTGTATACCTTTCTAAATATTTTTTATTAGAGGATTGACCTGTTATTTGAGTAATATCCCTACCCGTAACCGTAGCCCCCGTTCCATCATCAACTTCTCTATAAATTAAAGCTACTGGATAGCCTATTTCCCCGTCTCCAAAATCTGGTATAACAGCAGGATTTCCAATTGATCCTGCTAATACAGCAAAAGCTCCTGAAGTATTTACATAAATAATATCATATTTAGCATTACCCGCCCCCCCCGCAGATATATCGGATAAAGCAACACTTCCTGCTAATACTTCTAAATATTTACCGTCTACAAAACAAGCTCCAGCTGATATATCTACTGTTAATGAAGGGGGTTCTGTAGGAGTAACTTTAAAGCTATCTACAAAAATACTTTTATTTGTTAAATAACTAGGAACCGTTCTTCTTGTATAATCAAAAGTAGTTAATAAAGTTGCTCCATTAAAAACACATCTACCTATTATTACGTCTGTAGATAATATACTAGCATAAGGAACAGCTAAAAACTCTACCCAATTATCTTCTATATCACTCCAAGCAAATCTTAAAATTAAATAAACTTCATTAGCAGGTAATCCAGAAACAGTAACTTTTACAGTACCTACCCCCCCTAAGGAATAATCTGTTTGAACTCTTATACCTAATTCATTAGTAGAATCCGTTATATAAGCAGTTAAGGGACTTATTTCAACGTGAGTTTCATCTACCTTTGTTATTAATCCACCATCATAAATTCCAGGTTCGTGAAGTTTATAGTTAATTTGATTAAAACCATTACCAGTTCCTTCTTGGTAATAATCGTAAGTTATTGTTTGTCCACCAACACCAGGCATAATATTATTCCTTTTCTACATATAAAAATTTATATTAAAACAATACTTTATATATTTATTATAGTTAAACTAATTTATATAAATTAGGGTAGGTTTCTATTTATACAAAATGTCAACGCTAAATGATAATCACTACTAGAAAATTTACAAGGAGGAAATGTAGTATAAGCAACTAGTTCTCCATTTATATTTTCTATCCCACCCTCTGTTAATTCTATACCCGATTTACTTATATAGTCTACGCTTATTTCAGTATCATTATCGGGTATAGTATATATTTTATAATTATAATCACAAGTTATATTTGTATCAAAAACTAAAACCCCTGTTAATGTAATATCAAATTCTCCTGTTACATAATCTATATTAGCGTCAGCTATTATTGCTGGGGATAAAATTTTACCTAAACCATCGTCATTTACTCTATATGGAACACCACTTACCTCAAACGAAATATAAAAAGAACTAGGATTTATATTGGTTATACCTGGTATAAAAACTGTATAAGTATTTGATCCTAAACCACCTAATTCTTGTGTTCCAACAAATTCCTTATAAAAATTTATATCATATAACGAAGTATCATAATTTATAGTTCCACTAACATAATCAGTGATACTACCAAAACTACCCCCGCCATCGTCTTTAACTTCATACTCTACTCCCCCCGAAGTATAAGATAATATTAGAGTTTTTTCAGTAACATCCTCCCCTTTTAAATCCCCAACAAAATTATAACTTGTTCCATCCCCAATACCAATAATTTCATTAGTATAGTAATTTCCTTTTAAAAACCCATTTACTATATACCAAGGGGATTCATCAACTATTTGAGTTAAATGAATTCTTTCTTTAAATATTTTATTATCTAAAAAATTGTGATTACCTATTAAATTGTCGTAATAATAAGTTATGTCAGCTTGCGTCCACATATATCTATTAATTTTAAATTCACTTATATAACCTTTAAATTTATCGGATAAATCAGATTTACAACCTATGAATAAATCATATCTAATAACACTATTATTTTTAAATATATTTGATTCAGATTTTATGTGGTAAATTAAAACAGTGTTTAAATAGATATATATATCGGCCTTATAAGGGTATGTTGTCTCGTCTATTACTAGCGTTAATAAATTAGTATCGTTTATATCTAAATCTCCTATAACTATTGGAACCATACGAACAGGAACATCTGAATCTCCAAATTCTGTCCAAGCCTTAAAGGTTAATGTTTTTGTAGATTTTGTATAGTAACAATACATAAAATCACTATAAGGATGTAAAGCGGCTAAATAAAAAAAATACGAAGTTTCATTCATATCTAAACTATCGGCTCTAAACCAAGTATTAATTGTTATATAATTTTCTGGAGCAAAAAGAGACATAGAATCTACTTTTCCGTAGGTAGTAACCCCATCAAAATAAACTTCTCCTCCTATTTCTCCTTTTTGTCGTATATAACTACCATATAATAAACCATTATTATAATTTATTCCTGTATCATAAAAAGTATCCCCATAATCCTCATCAAAACTCCAATAACCAAAAACTTCCTCATTTAGATTAGGATAATTTTTACTTGTTAAATTTTTTTTACCTACTCCCCCTACCATATAATAAAACATATCATTAACACTCATTCCGCTTAAAACACTTTTATTATAATAATCAGTAGTTATACAATTAGTTTCCAAAGTAGGTATAGAGTGAGTACCCCCTGAAGTATAATCATAATATATAGAATTTTTTAATAATAAATTTAATTGAACTCCAATATGTAAAGTATTTATAACTTTTCTATTATATAAGGAAGACCCTAATAAATATTCAAAATATGTAGGGGTCATTAAATAATTAATAGTATCCTCCACTATTAATTCATCAGCTATATATTCTATTGCTAAATGTGAAGAAGGTTGGCTATAATCATTATAATCTAAATACCATTTTCTTCCATCAACAGTATGTTCCTCATCTAAATGCAACCCCGTATCTAGTATAAAATTTTCATTAACAAATAAACTGTAAAATAAATCTGGAGTTAATCCTGTAAATGGTAGAGTATAATCGGCTAAGTTTAAATTTGCTATAACTCCATTATCCCCGTTTATATCTAACGCTTTTACTAAATTAAAAGTATTATAATATAAGTTATAAACATAACCTAATTTATTTATATTTCTAAAATTATAATTATACCCAAAATAAGTTCCTTTGTTTTTTATTTTTAAAACAATAGCTCTTACTTCATTATATAAAAAGTCTAATGAATCGTCAACTTGTCTATTTGTATTAGAATTAAATTCTTTTATGATTTCTAAAAACCTATTCAATACATAATTTGTTTCTATACTATCAAAAGAAGAATAATTATCAAATAAATATTTTATATCATAGTAAAACTTTTTATAATCAATTCTATACTCTCTAAATAAATCTAATTCTACACTTAAAGCATCACATAAATCAATCCAATAATCGTTTTTCAATGAAGCTGGCAAATATTTTTTTAAATCAACATTATTAGACATTTAATATCCTTTACCATTTTTATTTTCTTAATATATAATTACATTCATAAGTAGATTCATCACAATAATCTAATAAATGGTATCTTTTTGTTAATATAATATTATTACTATCTATTGCATAATAAACTTTAATAGTATGACCTACACCTATTGAACCCAAATTTGTTACAGATATTAATCCACTTGAATAAGTAATTTGACCAACAACTGTACCCAAAATTGCCGTAAAATTACCAGAACCATCATCTTGAGCAATTAGTGTACTGGTTAATGCTACTTCATTATAATCGTATAGATAAACAGTATAAGGAGTTATATTTGTAAAATTTAAACTACCTGAAAAAGCATTTGTTGTTAAATCAAATTCTTTTAAAAATTTAACAGTTGTATCGTGATATTCAACCCCTTTAACTTCGTCTATTAATCTTTGATAATCTGAAAAATATATTTGCTTAAAAAAACCCATATTTGCTAAATCATAAGTATCTGATAAAGTTTCTGAAATTAAATTTCTAACATAGTCTAAAGTATAGGAAGTATCAGATATATAGGCTACAACCTCAAATATTATTTTTATAATTTCTATATCCTCAAATTGTATAATATCTGTTGGGGGTTTACTATTATTTAATAATGTTATAATATCTGTTTTTTCTCCATCTGTTAATTCTGTTTCGTCATTTTTTATAGCGGCTACGTGAACTACATTTTCCTCTCCTGGTATAAATGTCCAAACATCATTATTATTATCAATATTTGTTTCATAAGCTCCCCAAACATTTACAAATAATATATTAGCATAATTACTTATAATTGTTTTATAATCATCAATGGTAACAGCTCTATCCCCTGTTTGAAATACTGCTGGGGAGTTAATTCTTACAGATTCTATATCCTCAATTTCCTCCCCTCCTGCTAGTAAATCTGTATTATAACAAAAAATATCGGCTACTGTTCCATTAGAATAATATAATGTTGAATCAATAGTATCAATTAATCCTCTTGATTGTATATTACCTAATGCTCCATTAGTTTTAATATATGTAAATTCAACAGTATCCCCTGCGCTTAATTTTTTACCGTATATATTATTACCAAATTTTACATAAACGCCTGTCATATCTATATAGTTTTCTATTTCATAATATAAATCGTTATTGCCTTGTAATAATAAATTAGTAGTTTCTGTCCAATCAACACCATTTACAGCTAAAGAATAATAAGTATTTTCAATATTAGATTCTGTTATTAAAAACTCTTCGTTAGCATTTCCTAAAGCTGTGGTAGAATAAACAGTATAGTCCCCCTCAACGCATAAAACATCAATATAATCATCCCCCGTCGTTAGGGATGTTGCTTCCACACTAACAAAATTATAATCACTACTAGAAAATAAAGTATATTTAGGTATAGTAATATTTAAAGCAGGAGCTACATTTAGTCTAGTCCAATATAAGGGTTGACTATCAGGTTTTTTTCCAATACTTGTAGAAGTTAAATCGTGATTTAATCTTTGATAAAATTTATTTTTATAAGCAACTTGTTCACCCACAGTTATATATTCCAAATCATCTTCCCAATCATATAATTCAATATACGTTTCATTTAAAGAAACTCTTACATAACCAGAAGCCCCTATTTTTCTTTTAACTTTATAATTATGAATTAAACTACCACCTACTAAAGAAGTTAAATTTCTTGCTAATCCCCATTTCATTTCTCTTGTTAAATATTCATCATATAGGGCTAAAAAAGCTAATTCCTCACTAAAGGAATCTATTAACCTTGAATTAGTCCCAAATAGTAATATATCTGAAAATGATGTTTTTGACTTTAATCTTTCTCTTATTCTTCTTTTAATTGCATCCGCGTCGAATTGAAGCATATTAACCTCTTTCTATACTAAATTTTTAATACTTATATTTAATTGTGTAAACTCTTTATAATTAGGGCTATACCCTTCTATATATATATCCCATCTTTTATTTTCATAGTTAGGTTTAACATCAACAGTAGAAACTATAAAATAAGGAACAAAGTCTTCTTCTAACCCTCTTTTTATTTGAAAAGTAATCATATCTCTATTATCATCTGACATTGGTTTTGATAAGTATGGAACTACATATCCACCCTTTCTTGGATTTCTATATAACTCCCCATTACTAGATATAATCCATAATTTTATAGCATTATCTAAAGCGTCTTTATTCCAAAGCTCTTTTACTTTTCCATTTACATTAATGCTACCAATTAAATCTGAATCATATATTTGAGATTGTAAAGACAAATTTTATAACCCTATTCTTAATAAAATAATATATTATTATAGTTATAAAATTTTATATTAAAGTTTTTATTAGTTATGATAATTTAACTTTATTACTTTTTATTGTGGATAATAAGCCATTGAAAGTTGAAAAAGCAGTTTTAATAGTTTCTATCCCCGCGGCATTTTGAGCCATATTACCAGAAGTTGCTGTTGCAATAGTAGTGCAAAGTGAAATAAGTAAATTATATAAAGTAGTTCCTAATATAGCATTTTCAGTATTACCATTAAGTTCTATTTGATTACTTACTATTTTTATATAATTAACACTATTATATAATTTAATTTCGTTACTTCCACTATTTATATATACCTTACCGTCTTTATCTATAAAAAAATAACTACCAGAATTATGTAATAAACAATACTCCCCCGTATCCGTATTTCTAAATTCACAACTTCCATCTTTAAATGTTTCTATAATATTTGGTTGAGGATATGTTTGAACTCCGATTTCTGATACTTTACTTTTTAAACTTGTATCAAATAAATTATATAATTTATTATCTGTTAAAAACTGTCCTTCCACATAAAATATTTCTTGCCAAAAATTATCTAAAATAACAACTCTTATATAACTATCATTTTCGGGTATTTGTCTTTTACCTACATCTTTTTGCCCATCCTTACCATTACTATATGGGTATATCCAAGGTAATTCACTATCTTTAATATCTATAAACTCAGGATAAATTCTTACTTTTATTTTATCCTCTTTGTCTAGATCATTATTATCAATAACTTTAGCAACTCTATAAACCATTTATTTTATCCTAAAATAATTTATTTTAAAAGCTCTTTACTTATTTCAGTAGTAGCAGTATCTAGTTTTTTCATAAACTCGTTTGCTAAATCCTCATCCGATAAAGCTAAACCTTTTAGTAATTGAACGCCTTTCATTTGAGATTCATTATCTTTACTAAAACTATCCCCTAAATTTTTAATAATTTGTTTAACAACTTCTTTATCACTCTCTTCTTTAATTCTTACTAATTTCATAAAAAACTCCTTTTTTGTTATTTTAAAATATAGTTAAAAAACTTTATCTTTATATATATTATCGTTTTGATATTTTGTATATCTACGACTTATAACTAATTGAGTATAACTTATTTCCCTACCACAATCCCAGGTATGGTCAACTCTTTCTACTAAATATTTATCACAATATCTTTGAGATAAATCTTCATTACCTTTATTACTTATCATAGGTATTTCTAATTCAACTAATTTACCTGCAAATATTTCTACATTTAAGGGGATAACAACTAAAAACTTTTCAATACCAATAGCGTTTCTCATACTAAAAACTTTTCTACCCTCTATATTATCTTCATATCCTCTATTTTTACTAACTAATTTTTTACCTAAATTATAATAATTTATTATATTATCTGTTTTTAATATCTGTGTTTTTCTATTACTAATATTAGGATAATCTGTAAAACTATCCTCCTCCTCTGTAAATGTGCCATTAGTTATATCCTGATAATATGTTTTCCTATTTTTAAATGTTCGTAAATTTATATTACCCTCTGAAAATCTTCTATAATAAGTTATTGTATTTTTTTCAGGATTTTTAGTAGAATCACTTATAAACTTTAATTTGATTGGGGGTTGTGAAATTAAACTTTTATAATTTTTAAAATTAAATTCATTATTACTATTTATATAACAAAAAAAAGGGTAATCACTATATAATTTACTATAAGCATTAGGTAATAATATTTTATTTATAAACTCTGAATCTGTCATTAAAGGTTGATACCAATTTAATATATTACCTGTTCCATCTATATTTGTTTTACTAAATTTACCATATCTATTTGCTAATAACCTAACAATATCACTTATACTTTTATTAGGGTATGATTTACTTAATATATTTTGATAATTATAATAGGGATTAAATAAGTTTAAATTAACTGTTCCCGCTATATATGTTTGACTTGTACTAACCTCTAAATCATCGTCTACCATAACAAATTTAGATTTTAAAATAGTTTCATCTTTAAGTCCATAATCTATTTCAACTTCCAAACCCTCTGTAAATACCCCTATTTCTTGCATTATACCAGAGCTATCTAATATTTTTAAACTACCCTCACTATACAATTTATATATTGAATCTCTTATAGAAAAGGAAAACGATTTAGGACTAATATCTAATTCTCTATTATCTATTTTAATAACTAATTCTAAACTATCTTTATAAACGGACATCTTATATATCCTTTATAAAAAAATTAGCCAAGTCTTTATATTCAGGAAATAATAACTCCTGATTTACAATTAAATCGTTTTTATAATAAACATCATTTAACCATAATATTATATCATCAAAATAAGGAACAGTATAAATATTATAATGTAGTAAATCAAATCTATCTATATTAAACTGAGATAGATAATATACGTTTGAATTTATATTCTTGTCTATTTCAAATCTGTTTATTGGAAAAGTCATTATATCAGGGTAGTAATCATTAAATTCTGTATCTTGTATTGTTGATTCTTTTATTTTATTATATCTATTTGTCATTTTATATATAATCCTTTATTTTATTAAATAATAGTAGCCCCATTCATATAATTATCCATTTGGTCTATATCTGTTGTTGTTGCCGTATATACACCTTGAGCATCAATAGATAAAGTACATTTAACAGGATACCCTGTATCATCTATATCTAACGAAAAAGTCGGTTCTACTTTTTTAATCATAACAGGATAAAACCTTAATTGACCTATTTTTATTTTATAAAGATACCCTGATGAAAGATATTTACCCTCACTTAAAATTTCAACCGTATTAGGTCCAGGAGGTAGTAATCCTAACCCTCTTATACCTTCTTTATTATTACCCATATCAATAGGTAAAGGAATTTTCATTAACTTTTTAGCTGGTAAAAATACATCAAAATACGAATTTGTTATTCTATGTAATGAAACAGTAAAATTAAATGATAGAGGGTCTGTTTTTTGCCAAACATGTAATCCAAATTCCTTATAAGAGGTACTAATAGAAAATTTTCCTTTAGTAGCCAAACTTATAGCGCTCGTAATTTGATTAAATATACCAAGACCTTCACTAGGAATTAATTCTTGAAAAGAAGAACTTAAAGATATTGTAAAATCATTATCTAAATATAAAAATTTATTTACTATTGTTACCTTTGAATCTTTTACATTATATATTTCTACTCTATCCCCTGTTCTTGCTATCATTTTTAATTACTCCCTCGGTGGTGGTGGTTCTACTGTACTATATACATTTCTAATTTCCGTACCATTAGTAAGTACAATAGGATTAAAGGGGGTGGTAGCAGTAACAGCGTTTACTAATTTTTTTAAATATTCCTCCATAACTGTAGTATCTATCATCTTATTCTTGTATTCCTGAACTACAGTAGGATTTTGTTTTTCTAACTCCTCCATCTTTTTCAAAACATTACCATCATAATTTATACCCACTTTTTCTAAACCTGCTTTTTGTATATCCCAAGTTTTATAGCCTTTAAACCCACTAACCATATCTGAACCTAATGCTACTAAACCCCCTAATACCCCCTCTTTACCTATTACATCCCCTGCATATTCAAAAAACGAAAATATACCATTAACAAAATCCATAATACCATTTACTAATTTACCCACACCTTCTTTTACCCATTCCCATTTTTCATCTAGTTTTAAATAAGAATCTACTTTATCTATTATACCACCAAATATTTTTTTACCTAACTCTTTAAACTCATCCTTTATCCACTCCCATTTATTTTCTGAATCCATAAATGATTGTATTTTATCCGTCATTGGTTTAAAAAAATCTTTTACTTTATCTTTTAAAGTTCCAAAAAATTTACCTATTCCTGCCCCTAGTTTAATTACACTATCTTTAACCCAGGTAGCGCCCATAACAAAAAAATCCCCTATAATACCAAAACCCGCACCTAAAGATGTTCCAATTACAGCATCCGCTTTATACCAAGAATTTGCTAATTTATATGCTAAAGGATATTTAGAGGGAATACTATTTAATATTTTTTTACCTTGAGCATTATACCAATCGTTAAATGCCCCCCAGAGTTTACCAAAAAAACCATATTTTTTACCATAACTTGTTGTTAAAGTCTCTCCACCTTCTTTAAGATATTTTGTAGTATTTTCTAAAGATTCCTCTTGAGCCCTAGCAACAGCATCAATTAGTTTACCACTTTCATCTCTTTTACTATCTTTATGCTTTTCTCTAAATTCCTTTAATTGTGTTTCGTATTCGTTTGTTAATTCTTTTTCAGGGTCTTTAAAAAAGTTTCTAATTTTTTCAACAATTTGAGCTATATTTTCCCCACCTATCCATCCTAATATACCCCCGAAAGCCGCTCCAATTAAACCACCTACTAAAGTTCCTAATCCAGGAGCTATTAAAGTTCCTGCCCCAGCCCCTAATAAAGCCCATTTTCCCATATTACTAAAAGCACCCTCAAGCCCTTTTTTAGTTCCACCTAATACTCCCCCTACTATTGCACTAGCTTTACTTACTCCCCATTCATCTGCTAATTTACTAGCTTTTATACCATCTTTTATCATTAAACCAATAGCCGCTCCAATAGCAATAAATGGACCCATTTTACTTATACCTTTAACCAATCCAGGAATTACCCCTGTTAAAAAACCTGGACCCAATCCAAATAGACTATTTATTTTATCTAACAGTCCCTTATCTTTTTTTGATTTACTCGTTAGTTCGTCTACCATATAAACAGCTTCAGGATGAGTTTTTAACATTTGACTTCTTTTAGGAGGAACTTTTTTATTACCAAAAAATAATCCAAAAAGTTTTTTAGACCCTTTACCTAAGCCATCAGCTATGCTTTTTTCAAAATCCCACCCCCCTAATTTTTCTAATGGTTCTGTTATTAGTCTAAATGGTCCAAGTAGTCCTTTATATAAAAATTCAAAACCACTTTTTCTTAATGATGTTTCAGTATTCTTTGAAATTTTATATAATAACTCGTTTTGTTTTTTATTACTAACCTGAATATCGTCTTCATCCATAGAATTGGATATATTTGATTTACTACTTCTACTACCCCCTGTCATAAAATCAGTTAATTTTAATATATTATCATTTATACTTGATAAAATAGTAGTTGAATCAAATTGATTATTTCTAGTAACCCCTGTAGGTAAAGCCGCCGCAAAATCGGACATTTATATATACCTCTTTTTATAACATAACATATATATTATAGTTAATAACAATTTTTTAATTTTAGGGTTTATAACTATTTTTAGTATTAGGATATTTAGATTTATTTTCCTCTTTTTCGTATTGAGCCGCTCTCATAAACATATCCCTACAAACAGAGCTATCTGTTTTTAATATAGTATTATAATCCCATTTATAAAATCTAGCCAAATGAAACATTATATCTTTTATTGTTTTTCGACTCCAGGGTAGGTAATAAGGTATTAAGTCGAAATTGATACCTCCGTATTTCTTTAACTTGTTTAAATTCGTTAAAGACTTCTATTTTAGATATAACCCCAAAATCTGAATATTCCTCCGCTATTGAATTATATTTAACCCAAAAATCTAAGGGTATTTCATTATATCTTGTTAATCTTTCCTCATCCGTTAAATCTTTTCCATTTATACTTTTAATAAGCATTATTTGGGTAATAATATATACATCTTTATTAGCTTTTTCTCTATAACTTACATACTCTTCATATAAGTCAGGGTCTATAAGTTTTCTTTTACTTATATCATCTATACTTGAATTTTCTTCTAAAACCATTTCCAAATCTGAAAATTTACGTCTTTCACTTTTATATTTTTCTCTTATAAATCTTTTAGCTTTTATAATATGATTTAATCTGGGTAAAACAAAAGAAACTTGTATATTTTCATCCCCAATATTTATAGGTTCTTTAAACTCTTCTTTTATTGGTTTTGTTTTAATATCTTTTATATTTATCGTGGCATATTTTTCTTTATCATCTATTATATTATTATTTTCGTCTACTAAAAAATAAGACAATTTTATTTCTCTTCCCCAAGCTGAATATAAAAATATCATAATTTCTATTAGCTCGTTAAAATGTAAATCTCCATTATCAAAATCAGATCCGCACATATTATTCAAGCAATTAACTAATCCCTCTATTTGTCTATCCTCTCTTAAAGAAGCTAAATCTATAAGTTCATCCATTTGATAATTTCTATAATTTAATTTACTAGGAGCGGATAATTTACCTAAGCTATCTAAATTTATTTCCCTGTATCCTGTTTTATATTCTGTTTTTTCATCTAGATTATTTAATATTTCTATATTTTTATTTTCAATAACCTCTTTTTGTTTTTTAACTTTTATAGTATCGTTTGATAAATTATTTGTATATAACAAATCTTTTTGAGTTAATTCCATTTAAAACTTCCTTTGTAATAGATATAATTTAATAATATAGTTATTTTTTAAAAAAGAGTATTTTTAAACTCCAAGTAATCCATACGTTATAGATTCTGGAGCCATTGTTACGGTATAGGTTAAAGCGTCGCCACTTTCATAATTTAAAGCTAAATCGGAAAGAGATAATAATTTTAAGTTTTTTAAATTTATAAACATATTTGGATTAAAAGCTCCAGCGGGTAATCTTTTTAATAATGTTAATACACCCTGTTTTACAAAAAGTCTATCATCAGAAAAAATAGTTGTGCTTCTAAAAACTTTTTTTTCTTTATTATATATTAAATCTTCCCATAATTTAAAATAACCATAAGTGGTTAAATCAGCCATTTCATATATTTCTAAAGATATTTCGCTAACAAAATCCCTACCTGTATAAAATTTAGACCCGTCTTTTTTAGATTCTACTATGAATTTATCGAAGGGTATATTTACAGATTTTACTTGAAAATTAATATATGGGTTATCTGTAAAGATAAACTCCCACATATTAACTAATTGATTATCATTAGACATAAAATAGGTATCAACCATTTATTTTAACCTATTATAACATTGACATTTTAATAAAATTCATATTAATAGTAACTATTATAGCGTCTCCACTATCATAATTCAAATCTACACTAGGAACCATTTTCGGAGCGCAAGCTACAAATTTCCAATAACCCCCAGTAGCCGTATCTGAAGTATCAATAGTTCTTACTACTATATCGCGTCTATAAGTTGAAACACCTAACTGATAATCAGAACTTAATGAACCTGAATCATTATTAGCCATAAAATTATGCCATTTTTTAAGAGCGTTATAAGCTTTCCAATTTTTATCGACTCTTAAAGTAAAACTAAATTCATTCGGAGTAGTAATTTTTCCACCAAATTTAGTAATTTTCCTAGATTTATAATTAACATCATACTCACTTATACTTTGTTCAGGTATCGAAACAGAAACTACCCTTAAACTTAAACTTACTGCATCTATTCCTGAATCACTTAAAAAAGGAAAATCTGTTATTATAACTTCCCACTCATTTTGTAAAGCGTCATCATTCATTAATTCCGTATTATCTACCATATTTTTAAACTCCTATTATATTAAAAATTACGATTCTGTTATCGTTGTTGTTTGTCCTACATTTATAAAATATAATTTAATCCATTCTGAAAATGGAGTAAACTTTACTTTTACCGTTAATATAAATTCCTTTCTTGCTAATACTTCATCACTATTATTAGTCTCATCACAAATTATTAAATACTCTCTTAATAAGTTATAAGGGGGTAAAGTTATTGGATTTATAATAAGCTCTGTTATTGTTTTAACTTGTTGTCTATGAAAACTATCATTTAATTTAGTTATTTGAAAAGGTAATGCCTGACTAACAATATTACTTATCATATAATCGGCTAATCTTGAATGTCCTATATAACTATAATCAGATTCTATTACTAAAGAAGTATATTGCCCCGTTATCATAAACCCATAATTATAATCATATACAATAGGATTTATTTTTGCGTCCCATAAATCTTGTAAATCTTCTTCACTAGGATCGTAAACTGTTTGTAATATACCACTACCTAATAACCCACCGTGTCCATTTTCATCTATATAACTCGGAGCTAAACCATTATATACATCAACCATAGCAGCGTGCTTTTGAAATACTCTACCCATAGGTATTAATAATATTTTACTATTAGTATATGTATTTCTTACATAACAAAAATTCCAATAAAAATATATTCCTCTATTATTAGTCGTAATAGGTATATTATCCGATATTGTATCAGCTACATTTTGATTAGATAAAGGAAATAAATAAGCTGAATATTTTTGATAAGTGGTTCTTAAGTCAACAAATTTTGCTAAAACATCCGCTTCACTTGTAAAATCAACAAATATATCTACTCTATATTTATTTACATTTTTAAAATAATCCCATCCTAAACCTAACTGCATTCCTGTTATAGTATCCCCTCTATCCCCACCTACTAGCGAAACTAAAGCTGAATCATCAACAAAGGTAGAAACGGCTAAAGCTGTATTTATAACAGGATAAAAATAATAATCATCTTCAAATATATTTTCTATATAAATATTTTTTCCATAACCATCTTTTTTATTTTCGTCTAAACTTACTGTATAAGGACTAGATTCTAATTCTATATCTTGATCTTCAATAGGATTAGTATAATAAGCGTCTATTGTAAAATATTTATCCGTCAATGTATCTGTTATCATTGCAACTTTTACTTTTTTATCATCCACTTCAGGATTTTTATTAAATAAAGCAAAATATACATCTGAAGCAACATTTATTTTATATTCTATTGTATATATATCCGTAACTAAAGGAGCTACTTGAAACGTAACGCTTAATAATGCCGTCGCTTTAGTATAACTACTAGAACCTGTTCCTAATTCGTCAAAGTCAATAGTTTCTGTTGCTCCATTATCAGTTATAGTATAATTAGTAACTTCAACCCCGTTTTTCTTTATTACTAATGATAAAGCTGTATAAGGACTAGCCGAATAATCTGCTACTGTTAATATTGTTTTTGTAAATGTTTTTGTTACCCCGTTACCTGTAAAAAAACTTTTACTAATATCTATATCAGTAAAATCTAAACTACTATAAGAGCTTATACTACCTGGGAAAGGTTTTGTTCCTAACTTAGTAACAAATACACCCCCATAACTACTATTTAACGAAGGAGCTGATACCCATATTGAAGAGGATTTATTAGCTTCTATTAAATTCCATATATCAGGGTAACTACTAGAAGGATACCCATATATTTTTGTAATTAAGTCTTCTCTTCCTTTGGGTATTCTAATAGGTACTATTCCACCTTTTTCAGACCTTATTACAGTAGCTCCAATATTATTAACTTCAGGTAAAACGCTTCTTGATTGGTCTATTGTATTAACTTGAATTCTAGCATTTATACTTGCCGACATAGTTTATCCTTATTACGATTCTGTTATCGTTGTTGTTTGTCCTACATTTATAAAATATAATTTAATCCATTCTGAAAATGGAGTAAACTTTACTTTTACCGTTAATATAAATTCTCCCCTAGCAAGAGCCTCATCGTCGTTATTTGTTTCATCACATATAATAAGACTTTCTCTTAAAAGATTATAAGGTGCTTGCAATAAAGGATTTATAATAAGCTCTGTTATTGTTTTTACTTGCTGTCTATGAAAGCTATCATTTAATTTAGTTATTTGAAAAGGTAATGCTTGTTTTACTATATTATAAATCATATAGTCTGCTAGTCTTGAATGCCCAATATATGTATAATCTGATTCAATAGTAGTAGTAGTATATTGTCCAGCTATTATAAAACCGTAATTATAGTCATATACTATTGGATTAACTCTAATACCCCATAAATCCTGTAAATCAGCTTCACTTGGATCATATACCATTTCAATAATACCACTTCCAAGCTGTCCTCCGTGTCCATTTTCATCTATATAACTTGGAGCAAGTCCATTATAAACATCAACCATTGCCGCGTGCTTTTGAAATACCCTCCCCATAGGTATTAATAATATTTTACTATTAGTATATGTATTTCTTACATACGCCCAGTTCCAATAACAATAAATACCTCTATTATTTATTGTAGCTGGAACATTATCAGATACTGTATTAGCCACAGTATCATTAGCAAGAGGAACTAAATAAGCCGAATATTTTTGATAGGTATTTCTTAAAGTAGAAAATAAAGTTTCAACTCCAGATACTGCTGTAAAATCAACAAATATATCTGCTCTGTATGTATTAACACTTCTAAAATAATTCCACCCTGTTTCTAGTTCTGTTATTGTTATAGCCGTTCCTCTTGTTCCACTTGCAAAAGCTACATCTGTTCCAGTAACAAACGTAGATATGCTTGCCGTTGGATTAACAACTACTCCAAAATAATAATCATCTTCAAATATATTTTCTATATAAATATTTTTACCATAGCCATCTTTTTTATTTTCATCCAAACTTACTGTATAAGGACTAGATTCTACTTCCAACCATTCTTTTTCTATTGTATCATAATATTCACCAACTATTGTAAAAACATCATCATCGTCCTTTGTAATAGTAACTCTTTTGTCGCTCGCTTCAGGATTTTTTGATAAAATAGCAAAATAATCATCCGCGCTTGCAAAAGTTATACTTGCATAACTTGTTACTGCCCCTAAAGTTGTTAAACCTAATTTACTTACTTTTACTCCACTATATCTAGCATCACTAGCGCTCGGAGCTGATACCCATATTGAAGAAGATTTATTAGCTTCTATTAAATTCCATATATCAGGGTAACTACTAGAAGGATACCCATATATTTTTGTAATTAAGTCTTCCCTACCTTTAGGTATTCTTATTGGAACGACCCCACCTTTACTCGCCCTAATAACTGTTGCCCCTATATTATTAACATCAGGAACAACGCTTCTTGATTGGTCTATTGTATTAACTTGAATTCTAGCATTTATACTTGCCGACATAGTTTATCCTCTTTATGTTTATATATATTTATTATAGTTATTAAAAAATGTAACTTTTTATTATTAAACCGTTCCTATAACTTCTTCATTAAATCTATCTACTATAAATTCCAATCTTTCTTCATTACTAATATCATTATTAACTTCGTGCATAACCATAAAATCTAATATTACTTTTTCGGGAATACCAAAATTTAATAAATTATCTTTTATAATAACAGTTTCACAAGTAAAATTTAAAGAAGCAGTATGTATTTTATTTCTAGTCAACCATTCTGTTTCATTATAAGTAGGTTCGTATGACATATTATCTAACATATATAATGAAAAAAATCCTAATTCAACACCCTCAACCATTAGACTAAAATTTATTTTTGTTTCATCCCCATCATCCCATAATAATTGATTATAAGCGTATAATAAATCATCGTCTCTATGAAAATATATAGTTGAATCATAACTTATTTTAACTGGTAAACATTTAACTTTAAACCCTAGTTCATCTATAAACAGTCCTCTATTTACAATAGGTTTATTCCACCATTGCCTGGATACACTTCTATCAATTCCTGTTATTTTATAGTTTAAAAAAGGCAAATCTAAATTATTTAAATTAGTTCCATTTCCTAATTTAGATAATTCTTGAGTTCTTTTTCTAAAAGCAAACTCACTTGAGGAATAAACAATTCTTGTAGCATCATTTTTAAAAAGTCGATTGGATAAATATGTTTCTAAAGCAATGTTTAAAGTGTAAATTGTATTTCTAAATGAAGTTAAATCGTAGTAGTTAGTCAACTTATAAAACCCTAATAATTATAATAAAATATAATATTATAGTTATAAAATTTTATAAGTCTAAATGTTATTCTTAAACAGATTTGATATAAATTTATTTCTAAAAAATTCTTCATCTACTACCCAAATAGAAGATGAATCATTGGTATCTAGTCTTTCTAACACCGCGCAATATTTATAGTTAGTAACATCGTCTTTATCCAAATAACTACTTCTTAAAAAATTACCCGAATATAGATAATGATATTCGTCGTTATCATAAAAATAGGTTATTTTATCTATTTTTTTATTATCTTCCATCACCTTTCTATTTCTCTTATAATTATTCTATATTTAGTAGCTGGTTTTAATATTACAGGACTATCTATTAGATTATCACTTGATAAATAAAAGCCATCTTTTTGTAGTCTAACTTCCCCGTTTTCTTCCCTATTACTAGAAGTTAAATTTATAATTTGTAAATCATCTTTTTTCATATCATTTTCCTTTTTAATCCAAATATATTAACCTAAAATTTTTTATTTCTTTTTCATCACTTATTAAACTAAATTGACTAGGTCTAAATGCCGAATGTAATTTATTAACCGAATACTCATTACCACCTATTATACTTGGATTAATTACATTTATTGTATTATCTAATCCCCAACTAATAGCTGGGGTATGATAATGACCCATAAAAGTTATATCATAGGGTAAATTAGCTTTAGTTAGCATAGTTTTTTCTTTTATACTATCTCTACTTATAGCCATTAAAGGTAAATTAAGAAAATTACCCCCAGTTCTATAATTATCCCCGTGCTCTATTTTACATCTTAATTTATCCACATCACATATCATAACAGGACTTTCACTAACATTAATTTTAATTTTTTTATCATTTATAAACTTATCCTCTAAAAATTTATAAAAGATATACTCAAAATTTGTTTGGGCTTTATTTTTAAATTTAACATCCCCTAACCTACCGTGATTACCAACAACACAACTTATATTTATAAAATCAAATTCTTTACTATACTCTAATAACAATTTACTAAAAAATGAAAATAAGTCAACAATTAATTCTGTTATTGTTTTTTCACTATTTTCTAATAACTCCTCGTGAATAATACCACTTAATATATCACCTAACATAAATATATATAATTTATTACTACCAGTATATTTACATATTTTTAAATTTTCAGTAAATAATTTTACTAATCTTTTTTTAGCAATATCACAATCATAATTATTTATATTGTTTATATGTTTACCTATAACTGTTTCACCATAATGTAAATCAGATAATAGTAATATATTATTTAAGTTATTATTAGCTGTTTTAATATTAACATTTATGTTAAACGTATCTCCACTTTCAAAAGTATTTATATCACTCCTTAATGAATTTATAACTTCTTTATTTTCAAACCTATTTTTATGTAAATAGTGTATTTCTTTTTTTAACTTATTTATTTTATCTTTTAAAAACATATTATAACTTTTTATATTAAGAATTTCGTCTAAATCTAATTCCTTCGTATCTATATTTTCTAAAAGGGATTGTATCTTATTTATTTGTTTTGAAGTTAATTTATCATTTAAGTTTAATAGGGTGTCAATAGTATCAAAATCGTTATTATTTAAAAACCCCTCTATTAGTTTTAATTTATCCCTATCAACTTCTATGTTTTTTTCTATTATTTCTTTATTTATAGTATTATTTACTATTTCTAATCTATAATCCCTAACCCGCCTTTTAAAAGTAGATAAAGGATAAGTTTTATCAAAATACCCTAATTTTATACCTTCGTTATAATAACTATAAACTTTAATTGCATTATAATCATTATCTTTTAATAATCCAATTATCCATTCTTTTTTAGTCATTTATATTGTCTTCCAAATTATTAGATTCATTATCTTCTTTTAATAATGTAGCCCTTTCTTTAAAAACAGTATAACTATACTCTTGCGTCCATTTATTTCTGATATTATTTAAAAAAAAGGATAAAGGAGGATTTTTAATTTCATATAAATAGCGTTTATTTGTTTGCATATCTCTTACAAATAATCTATCTTTTAACATAACAATTCTTTCAATTCTATAAAATCTTTCCTCTACTATTTCCTTTTTCATTAGTATAGCGCTATCAACATCCATACCCTTACTTATTAATCTTTGTATTTCCTCTAATGTGTAATCAATTTTAGATTTAATAACTTCCTTCATAACAGGATAATATTTTTCTAAAAATGTGGTATATATATTATGAATAAAATCTTTTAAATCAACTGTTATGTCAAAATTAAAAGTTAATATATCACTTGTTTTTTTTTCTTTAAATACAACCGATATTGGAGTTATAACCATATCAAATTGACAAGGACTTTTTTTAAGAAAACTAGCCATTTTCTTTTTAAATAATTCTATATAATCATCGTAATTTATTAAATCTTTATTTTTTAACATTTTATATTCCATAGTATGTAACTTCCTTTAATTTAAAACATATATAAAATATAGTTAAAATTTAAAGGAAGCCATATATGAAGTAATATATTTTTACAAAGGCATTCTACATAATAGTATATGTTTTTTATCACTATCTTCTTCCTTAAAGTTAATAGCAGGAACATTATCATTAGTAGGTATTTGTATTTTTATAATGTCCTTATTAAAATAGTTTAATAAGTTTCTTATGTCAAAACAATTTATACAAAATTTAATATTATCTAAACTATCATCTTTTTCTATAATACTTATTTCTTTTTTAATACTAGCATAACTTTCTTTTATTTCCATAATTAAAATATCTTTTTCCACTGTAAATATAACTTTATAATTATTTTCACTATTTGCAAATTTAAATAAAAAATCCAATTCTTTTTTAAAATCTAGTTTATTTAAAGTAATATATGTTTTATGATCATAATTTTTTATAAAATTTGGATTTTTAACATCGGGTAAAGATAAGTTTTCTATAATAGGAAATATAAACTGTATATCATCGGATTCTAATAACATTGTATTTTCATTTTTATAAAGGTTTATATTATTAACAGAATTAAAACTAAAAATTGTTTTTAACAAGTTTATAGACAAAGTATAATCTCTTACTTTATTATCTAATTCTATTTCATACATTCTTTTTTTATCCGTAGATATTATCGAATTATATTTTACAAAAATTGCATTTAAATTAGACCTGTCTCTATTATCTACATAATTTATAGCCTCTTTTAAATAAGTAATAAAATTATCTGTTATATCTAATAATTCGTTTTTTTCTAAATAATTTGGGCTAGATAAATTCCCTTCAATTATACTTACTTCAAATATATTTTTATCTTTACTAAATTTTTTTTCATTTAATTCTAATTCTGGGTAGTCTTCTATTATACTTAAAAAGACATTACCATCCACATAAAAGTTATCAATATCATTATCATTAGTTGTTTCATTATCTCTTTTAAATTTAACTCTACAATAAACATTATTACCCGTAAAGTAACAGTAATCATCCTCAAAATTAAAATAAATAGATTCTGTTTGAGCTGTTCCCTTTACTAGAACACCTTTTAAAATATTAACATACCTTCTTAAACTACTTAAATCCAAATTCATTTTTTAAACTCCTTTTTAATTAAAATATTTCTAATAATCTCCATTTCATTTACTATTATTTTAAATAGTAAAAAATTAAATATAATAAATATTAAACAGCATATAAGCAACAATACTAATATACTTAATAATACAATTATTGATATTAACATAAAACATCCTTTACTTTTTTAAATTCTCATCAAAGAATTTTACAATTTCACTTTTAAATTCATTTAAATCCTTATTATTTCTAACAACATAATCAAAAGTAAAATCGTTTAAATCATTTTCACTCTTACTATCTATTTTAATAACTTTTCTTCTATCTATTTTTATTGTTTTAACATTATCAAAACATATACTTAAATTAACATATTCTTTTTTAAATCTAAAATCTGTTATAAAACAATAATCATATAAATCATAATTATTATATAATTTATCCTTTACTATATCTACCCAAAAGTTTTTATCTTTAGTAAATAGTATATCTAATTTTTCTTTTACTTCATACCAACTACTATATACTTTATCTGTTAAATTTTCATTAAACATATCATCACTACATAGTTTATTTCTAAAAGTTATTTCATCCCCTAAATAAGAACCTAAAAAAATAAGTAGTTTTCTACCATAATCATCTTTAACTTGATTCCAGTTAAATTGATTTACAGCTATTTTTTTTATTGCCTCCGCAAAAGAAAATCTTACTATTTTATAAGTATTATATTTTTCTTTATTTACTGTGGTTAAAATATTATAAAATGTATCCTTACCACTACCAGCCTTACCCCCAATTAAAAATATATTTTTCATTTATAAACTCTCCTTTTATTATAAAAATATATTAAACTATTTGTGAAAAATAGTCAATAGTTATCTATTAAAGAAATATCTAATTTCCATTTTATTTTACTTCTTTCTCTATATAATAATTTAACTTGTTCAAAATAATCCATAATAAAACTTATTTTAACATTATTAACCTTTTTAAAATGAGTATAACAAATATCTAACTCATTCATTATTTCGGCTAAGCCTATATGTTTAACTTTATGACAATAAGGACATAAGGCTATTAAACCTTTTAATGTTTGGGTTTCATTATCACTATTAAAATCCCATATCTCGTGGCATTCAACAGGATAATTATATCCCTGTTCTAAACCACTACTACCACAAATTTCACATTTATAATTAGCATTTTTATAACATTTTTTTCTTAAATAATCCCATTGTTCCTTACTCACATTGCTTCTAACATTATCATACCAAGAACTTTTAGGAACTAATTCGGTTGTTAATTTTAAAGTTGAAACTATTTTATTATATTCTAATAACTCTTTTTTACTCATAAATAACTCCTTTATTATTATAATTTATTTAGATATATTTTTACCGTCTATATAAGTTCCATCTAAATCTACTTCTAGTTTAATATTTAATTTATTACAAATATATTTTAGTATATTATAATCTATTTCACTATTATAATATAAAAATTCAATGTCCTTTTCAATTCCCTTTATTTTGTTTTTTAATTTTTTAATTTTTTTCATATACCATCCTTATTTTAAATAGTTATCCCAATTTTCACCTAAATCCCATAACTGATTTTTACCAAAATAATCTGCTATATTACCTTCTACTTCCAAATTAATCCCATTATAATAATCATAGTATTCTGTAAATATTTCTTTTACTTTTTGACTTACTTCTTTAATTTCAGGTTTATATAATATCATCTCAATAGCGTCGTGAATATTTAAAAATAAGTAACTTTTTTTATTATTATCCTTAAGCCATTTATGTAGTTCTACCATAGCCGAATTTATAACACAAACCTCCATATTTTGTATATGAGAATTTAAAGATATATTTTCATAATTAGCAAATCTCTTTTTATTTTCATCTTTTCCATTATATAATAAAAAAGGTAATCTTCTTATACCCCCAAAAATAGATTTACTATACCCTTGCTTTTTACATAACTCTTTCCACTCTTTCATATAATTTTCTAGATCATAATAAGTTGTAAAAAACTTATTTCTAATATCCTCCGATACAGTTTTATAATAACAAAAATCAGAATCAGTTTTATCTACTTTATATTTATCATTAAAAGTATGTTTATCTTTTAATATAAATTTTTTATTAACTCTTAAGGCGTCATCAAGATTATTTTCTTTTATATAATTTTTACATTCTTCTAAACTCCATTCTATCTCTAAATAACCTTTTGCAAAAGTATAGCTCTGCATTCCATATAAAAATCCAAAATTACAGTTCTTCGACTTAAATCTATACGATTTAACTGGTTCTAACTTTTTATACTTCAAAACCTTATCTATACTATCAAATTTAACAATTTCCTTATTTTCTAATGTAATTTCTTTATCCTTTAAAAAAACATTATAGGCAGTAACAGAGTGTAAATCTCCGCTTTGATTTATAAAAGCATTTTTATAATCCCCTTTTTCTTTAACCATCATAGCCGATAATCTTAATTGTAATCCACTATAATCTACACTACAAAAAACATAGTCTTTATTAGGAGGAGTAAATATCTTTCTTAAATATTCTGCTTTCCATCCGTGAGAAGGAACTTGTTGCATATTTGGATTATAACAATTATTTCTACCACTATCATTTATCATAACCCCTGTTGTAGGATAAATTCTACTATCTTTTTGTAAATACTTATAATAACCAGAATTAGATATATTATCCCCTACAAAGGTTTTATACATAATTTGGTATTCGTGAAGTTTTAATATAGTATCAGCTTCCTTTCTACCTACCTTACTCCATCTTAATAGTGTTTCCTTACTTACATTATAATTACCTTTTTTAGTTCTACCAAAATCTTCAAAACCTTTTTTCTCTAATATAACACCTAATTGGTCATTACTACTTATATTTACTTCACTGACATTATTATTTAATTCAAAAAAACTATCCCCTATATTGGTATCCTTATTTTCTTCCTCTATATCGTTTAAATTTATTTGATTTTCGTTTATATTTAACTCTTTACTTATTTGTAATTTTGTTTCTTTAATTTTATTTTGAATATCTATACTTAATTTATCTAATTCATTTATATCTATATTTAATCCTTTTAATTCCATATCTAAATACATATTTAAACTAGGAATTACAATATTATAATAATAATCTCTTAATGTAAATAAATCATTTTCATTATAAATCTGTTTATTATTACTTATATCTTCTATTTGTTTTTTAGTTTTTAAATATATTTGAAAAGTTATAATAGAATCCATAGTAGCATATTCAAATAATATATTTTCAGGAATTTGAGTGTAATCTTTTAATCTTGGATATTTGTCTTTATAGTCGTCTAACTCTTTTTCATATCCTCCATAATAAGTATAATAATAGCTTAAGGACTTTAATGAATTAGACCTCATTTCATTTAATATATGAGAGGCGTTTAAAGTATCGTAATCTATTTTTAAATTAGTAATACCATCATTTATTAAAAATCTACAATCAAATTTAACATTTTGACCTATTATATACTTATTTTTAAAAAAGTCATTTAATAATTTTTTATCTATATCCTTATATCTTAAATAATATCCTGTTCTTCCATCAAAAGAAAATGTTATACATTGTATTTTATCCTCTTTAAAATTAAATCCCGATGTTTCTATATCAAAGGATACTTCATATTTATTTATATTATCTAATAAAAATTTATTAGGATCATCAACTAATATTTTTTTAAGAGTAGGTATTCTTATTTCTGTATTTATATATTCTTTACATTTTTCTAATTGATACTTAAAAAAGTAGTTTTCAAAATTATCTTTATTAAAAAACTCAAAAAACATATTACAAGGAAAGATATAATTTTTATTTTCAGAACTGTAAAAATAAGTATTATTAAAAATCATATCATAAAAGCATTCCACTTGTATATCAGAATTTCCGTAAGTAAATGTATATATACATCTACCAAAAGTCATTACTTTACTAAAAGGTTTTATATACTTACTATAATCTATTTTATTTGAATAGTAGTATTTGCCTATATTATTTTTTTTATCTTTATCTGATATTTCTACTTTACTAAAATATAGAAATTGAAACTTAAAATCTATATTATACAAGTCAATAAAATGTTCTATTGTGTTTTCGGATAATTTTTTATCAGTAATAAATGATATAACAGTTATATCATTTTCCTCTTCCTTAAAATTCCTATATAATATATTATTATCTATACTTATTTTACTATTACTATTATTACTAAATTCAAAAAAATCACCCATCTATATAACCCCTATTATATCAGTATCCTTACATAACATTTTAATATTTATAATAGTTTTTAACATATAATTACTTAATATCTTTTCCTCGCATAAACAATAATTATCTGCAAAGCAATATATAAATCTCTTATCATTTTCATTATCTATTACAAAACATTCAAATAAATACATATTCTTTTCCTTATATGTTTTTACAAATTTTATAGTATATTAAATTATTTATTTGTTTTTGTCAATAGTTTTTTATAACTATAATAATTATGGACAATAAATTAAATATAAATACAATAAATATTCTTTTTGTTAAACCTAGAACAATTAGAAATTGTGAATATATAATAAACGACAATAAAGAAATACATATAATAGAAACTAAGGAAATAAAAGATATAATTAGAGTTTTATCCCCAGAAAATTATATAAAAATTACAGAGCTAATTGATTTAGGTAAAAGTTTTATTTTGAGTGTAGAGGATAAAACCTTATATGAATTAGAAGAAGATAAAAATGAAATTATTACTAAAATAAAAGAAAAAGAAATTAAAGATAGCATAAAAAAAACTATCAAAGCTAAAAATAAAGAAAACAATGTTAATATAGATATTAATATTTTATATGAAAAATTAAATAATAAAATAAACGATAAGTTATATAAATATAACAAAAAATATTAATCTATTATTTTAATATAATAAGATAAATAGGGTATTGTTAATTCTTCCTCGTAATTAAAAATATTAGTTTCAACAGAGGAATACCTTGCTATTATAATTTTATCGTCTCTTGTATAAAATTTGAAAATATTATTCTTATAAAAATTATCAAAACTAAAATATTTAATATTACTATAAAGTTTATTAGATTCCAATAATTTAATATAAGTTTTTGTATATGTAATATCAACTTGTTTTTTTATACCTACTAATTTTTTATCATACCATTCTAATAAATCATCATAACTATATAAGTTATTACTATATTTATATTTACATAATAATTTACCCGTATCTAATTTTATAAACTTATTAGTTGATATTTTTGTATATAACTTATAAGGATTAGTATTAAAATTTTTTAAAATTAAAATATCTCCTTTATAATTTTTATAGGTTACTTTATTTGTAAAGTAATTATACTTAATCCATTTTTCTTTTTTCATAATTAAACTCCTTTACCTTCAAACATATTTTTTAAGTTATTTATATCCATTATTTCCGTATCATCACTTTTATTTAAAGTTATTTTATTTTCTAATATATAATCCTGACTAACCTCTAAAGTATTATTCGCAATAAAGACATTATATATTATTTCTTCTTTATTGTCAATACTTAAATTTCTAAAATAACTTTGATTATAATTTACTAGACTATAATCCCTTTCAAAATAAATTACTCTACTTGCCTCGTTTAAATTTATCCCTTCTTTAAACACTAAAAAACTTAATATTAGTAATTTATTATCTTTATTATTTTTAAATAAGTTAATATAATAATCTCTATCTTCTATTTTTTTAATATCATTATTTATGGATACAGGTTTATATTTTTTAAAATGTTCTGTTAAATATTGTATAGATAAAGGATGATAACACCATATAATAGTTTTTTTATGTTCCTCCTCTATATACTTTTCTAACAAATCCTCTAATAACTCTAATTTTTTTAAATCTTTAAAATTAAAGCTATTTATACTTTTCATAAGTTCTTTATTATCAAATAATTTTTCATTTTCTTTTAATATACTAGGATTTTGAATTACTTGTAATATATAGGGTAGCTTCATTAAAACTTCTTTTTTAGTTATATTACCCATTTCATTTTTTATTTCGTTTAAAGTATTATTAACAAACAATTTATATAAAAATAGTTGTTTATTAGATAAATCATAATATATTTTATTTTCTATTATTTTTGGTAAGTCAATAGTTCGTCTAGTTAATCTTCTTGTAAAATAGGGTTTAATTAAATTTTTATATTCAACAATCTTATCAGTATATTCTTCTATAACTTTGTATAAACTATGATACCGTATTTCACATTTATATATTTTTTTAATAAAACCTAAATAATCTATATTAAGTATATTTTCGTCCATAATAGACAACTGACCCCATATTTCACTAAATCTATTTGGATAAGGTGTTCCTGATAATAAATATCTATATTCAAAATGATTTTTATTATTATTACATATTTTATAAGTTTTATTATCCATATTGCTTAATCTATGGGCTTCATCAAATATAATACATCTATTATTAAACCATTTATCTATATTTAAATCAACGCTACTATAAATCTTTTTAGGTCTTGTTTTATGTATTTTTTTATAAGCGTCTTCATATAACATTAAATAATTTCTATAAGTCATTATAACTATTTTTTTATTACTATTAAATGGCTCTCTATTATCTATATCTACAATATAAATATCATCTTCAGTTATATTAACAGAATTAAATCTTATTATCTCTTTTTTCCAATTATATAATATATTACTAGGACAAACAATTAAACAACAATCAATTAAGTTATTTTTAAATAAATGATTTAAAGCATTTATCATTATATAAGTTTTTCCTAATCTCATTTCTAAAGCTAAATAGTATCTGTTATAGCTTATAACTTTTTTAATATCGTCTATTTGATAATTTACATTTAATTCGTCTTTACCTTTTAATGGAGGATATTTCAATAATTTTTCATCAAAGTTTATTCTTATCCTTTTTACTTCTAATTCTGTTTTTAACTTTTCTAAAACTAATTCTTTATAAGGTTTAAATTGTATATCCTGTATATTAAAATTTGATAAAAAATAATTTGTATTTTTTTTATCCGATGTATAACATTTTTTATCTTTATCAAATTTTATTTTTTGATAACATTTTATAGTATCTAAATTATCTAAAAAATCCTCTCCATATAAGTTAATATAAAAAAGATTATCAGATATATATGTAATTTTTATCAAATTATAAATCCTTTTTTAATCTACAAAAATTTCAATATAATTTTTTTGTATTTTACCTTCAACGATATACTCATTAAAATCATTTTTATATTTTTCTAATAAGTCTTCTTCAGTAATTAAAGGTATAAACATAAAATCAATATTTTTAATATCGACCTTTTTATTTATATTTGTTTTTTCAACAAATACTTCTATTTCATTTTTTTTATTATAAGGATGTTCTATTTTATCTAATATAGTAGGTATAACACCTATTTTTTTATTACTATATCTATCCAATCTTATATTAATAGGAATTTTTAAATTTTTGGATTTTGAAATTATTACATAATAATCATTAGTTAATTTATTTAAAGTATATATTTTATCCAACCCTAATTTAATTTTATCTAGTAATATTTTTTTATCAAAATTATGTCTACTTATAAATCTTTCAATAGCGTGCTCGGAATCGTAAATATCTATATTAGTATTATTATATTTATAAACATAAATTAAATCCCACATTTCAATAAGTTTCATTTTTATTCCCTTTATATTATACATTCATTTTCTAAATCTTTTTTATCTATTATTTTACCCTTCTTTTTTAAATAAATATAATACCTTTTTAAAGCTGCTCTTAAAATTTTAGATTTAGTCTTTTTAAGAGTATTACACATAATATCTAATTTATCCCTATCATATAGATTTAATGAAACAGCTACATTTTTATAATCTTCTCTCATTTTTTTAATTCTCCTTTTTATTATTTAACATACTTATACAACAAATTTTTTAAAAAATAATTATATCTCTTCAACTATTTCCATCTTACTACATCGTATCTTATAATTATTATGTACTATTCTACCTATATCTTCAATACTAATCTTAACTTTCAACAACTTACCTCTGTTATAGTATTTTAAAGCTTCTTCTCTAGTCCAAGCAGATAATCCAAAGCTATTTTCTTCGGAACTACAATCACAATGAGCTTCGTATGTTTTTCCAACCTCATAAAAATACTGGAAGTTAAAAACCGAATAATAGTCATCCCGTACCGACTTATAAGCTATGATGTAGTCATTATCAATGATTTCGTATGTACCAATTGATTTTAGGTAATTTAGTTTAAATTGCTTGTCTTTGTATAACCAATTATCTTCATCGATTGTTAAATTGTGTTTTGTTATAAACTCGTTTGATAATTTTTGGTAGACTGAAATATAATATTTATCTAGGTCTTCAAAATGTTTTTCTATGAAGGTTTCGCTTAGCTTCTGGTAAGTTGAAATATTAGATTTATTTAGGTCTTCAAAATGTTTTTCTATGAAGGTTTCGCTTAGCTTTTGGTATTTTGAAATACGAGATTTATCTAAGTCTTCAAAAT
>Ga0208694_1000810_pt1 | contig 43527 bp, 30 predicted proteins | sample AD_UKC078_MetaG_FD_184442 | JGI IMG/M metagenome (GOLD analysis project Ga0208694, IMG submission 184442) | Active sludge microbial communities of municipal wastewater-treating anaerobic digesters from USA - AD_UKC078_MetaG (SPAdes) (version 2) | ecosystem: Engineered > Bioreactor > Anaerobic >...
TGGCCGATCGACCTCTCAGTCCGGCTACCGATCGTCGGCTTGGGGAGCCGTTACCTCTCCAACTACCTAATCGGACGCGAGCCCATCTTCTGCCGGATTGCTCCTTTCATGCACCTGGGATGCCCCATGTGCACGACATGCGGTATTAGCTCTGGTTTCCCAGAGTTATTCCCCTGCAAAAGGTAGGTTGCTCACGTGTTACTCACCCGTCCGCCACTAAGCTGCAGCACTTCGTCCGAAGACTCCGTGTCATAGCTCCGTTCGACTTGCATGTGTTAAGCACGCCGCCAGCGTTCATCCTGAGCCAGGATCAAACTCTCATGTATATGCTTTGAGAGCTCTTTGGCTCTTATTTACTTTTCTGTCCGCTACCCCCAAAATCTCTTCGATCTAAGGGGCCCGTCTTGTTCGCACTGTTCAATTTTCAAGGTCCGTGTGCGCCATTCCCCCGAAAGGCGCTTTGCTAGAATAACAAGGATTCAAGGACTTGTCAACTGCTTTTCGGATAGTTTTTGCAGGGAATGAATAAAAATGGCAAATATCTTGAAAGTGCGTTATAACAGCACTTTTTGGCAGGCAGTATACCTCATCGAATGCAAAATATGTTCCGCTTCTACGTGTTTGTAAAGAGGACCGGATAATCACTATCTAATCGGGCGAACCACATCAAGGGATGACTAACGGATAGACAGAAACTGGACAAAAAGATAGAGGGCGTCTTTTCGAAGACGCCCTCAAATTCATCTCAGCCTTCTAATGGCTTTATGTGTTATCCGCTGTGTTCGTCGCGACGTTTCCTTATGATGAACAACGCCGTCACGAGCATCGCGCTGAGCACAACAAGCGATCCGCCGGCGTACAGCAGCCAGCTTGTCGACTCGCCTGTCGGTTTTACAGTAGCCAGAATCGTAAGGATCTTGATGCTGTGGCCCTTGGTTGTATAGATACCAACGGTATGCTTACCCGGTTTCAGTTTATCCAAGAACTCTTTCTTCAATGTGACAAGGATACTTCCCGCTTCAACGGTGTAGTCTTTGTCTTTGACTATCTTCTTGCCGTCCACTGTCACATAGAGGAGATCCTCGACACCTAAGTCATCAGCGACTGCCCTATAGGTGGCACCCTTTGATTTGCCGATGGTGTATGTGATCCTATCATCACCCGATACATCAACATCATTCTCTTTGTTTTCAGCAACAGGCGCATATACCTTCATCGTACCCGGATCAGGGATTTCGGGATCGGGATCGTCCGGTCCGGGAATCTCAGGATCGTCCGGTCCGGGAATCTCAGGATCGTCCGGTCCGGGAATCTCGGGATCGTCCGGTCCGGGATCATCGGGATCGCCCGGTCCGGGATCATCCGGTCCGGGAGGAACGACCTTTTCCTTAACTGTCACCTTGCGAACCACCATGACAACGTTGCCATCACTGTCTTCCACCGTGTAAGTGAGCTCGTAAACTCCGGGCTTCGTCACATCGACCTCTCCTGTGACCTCAATCTTGTCAGTCAGCCACTTGTCCTCGTTATCATAAGCTGTCACGCCCGCCATGGGATCAAACTCATCGCCTTGGGTGATGGTCGTGTCGTCCGCGCCGAAGATCTGGGGTTTACCAAGGATCTTAACCGTTCTTTCCACCGAAACTGTCCGCCCGTTAGCATTCGTCACCGAGTAAGTAAAGGTGTAGGTTCCGAGGGTGCCGGCAGCAAAGGCTTCAGGCAGATCGCATTCGCAGGTCACATCATCCGTGATATCTCCGTCGAGCGGGTCTGTCGCGGTTACTCCCTGCAGGGGTTTGAAAGTCGCCACATCTTCCGCGTAGATCTTGACATCCGGACCGACATTGATCACTGGATCGCCTACAACCGCGAAATCGAGTTCAACCGTTGTCTCATGTCCGAGTTTATCTTTTACGTAGAATTCGGCATGATATGTGCCCGGTCCGAGCGGCTCACCGTCATACGTTTCACCGTTCAGCGTGATCACAATACCAACGGCATCGTCAATACCGATTCCATCCCCGTCATCCGCCTCCGCGGAGAGCACAACCTCATCGCCTTCAACGTCGAGGGTATCATCATCAAACAACTCAACAGGGAGACCGGCAACCGCCGGAATCGTGTATTGAGGGGTTAATGTCGGAGCGGTCGTATCAAGCCTCACCTGGATCTTCTGCAGGAGCGTCTTCGTCGCGTTAAAGTCCGACAGATCTTCGATCTCGAGACGGATGAAGTCCTTGTCGACCGCGCCTTCCACCAGATACTCGAAAGGCAGCTCATTAATATCAGGTCCCTGTTCTGTGATGTCATAGTAATCGAGTACGACATCGCCGTTGACGGTCAGCTTGTATCCGAACGTGTTGTCGGACGCCGTTCCGGTGATATTCACGTCGATCGATTCATCTTGAGTCCAAATGACGAGAGGCGCCTCGCTACCTGATATTTCTTCAGGGTCGGGTGTGTCCTCCGGGAATACGAAATCATACCCACCAACACTCGCAGGATCTGTTTCGAACACGAGATTCGGGACATGACTGTCGCAGAAGAAGCGAATCTTGGTGTCATAGATGACGAGATCGTCCTCGTTAACGGCCTTGACGTTGACATAAGTGAGACCCTCTTTGAGCGTCAACGTATGCGCCCATTCGCCATCAGCTCCAAACGCTACTCCAACACCGTCAAAAGTGAGCGAATTAAGATCTTCCGATCCTCCCGCAAGCGTGAGCTGGTGCGTTTCGGCCTCTTCATCCATGTAGAGGAACACCCACCCGTTGTCGAAGATATCTTTCATGCTGACCGGCTCTTCAACCCAGAAATCTCCGGCGTTCGGAACGATCGGCTCCATCGGCGCCGCGATCTCTTCCGGATCTCTGCCCTCGGGAAGGACGAAGAAACTCAAGGTCTCGCCGCGGTTTCCGGCATAGTCGACGGGTACAAGAACGACGAAACCGGCATCGGCGGCGATGGGGATTGAGACGGTACCGTCCTCACCGACCGTGAGGGCGAACTGTTTCTCGCCGTCAAAGCCGACGACACTGTTCCTGCCTTCCGCGTAGTTATCCGAGACTTTTACCTTGACGGTATCGGTGTCTTCAACATAAGGACGACCCTTGCTGTTGAACTTGAGCTCGTTCTCGAGCGCGAGTGTCGGAGCTGTCAGGTCAACGAGCAGTTTCCCTGTCGAGGTCGAGACTTCAACGTTATCCGCATCAAAACCCTTCAGCTCGAGGTCGACGGGCACGCCGTCCTCAACTTCAATGGCGTAGAGATACGGTTTTCCGTCCACGGCATCTTTACCATTGACCGTCACGCGCTTCACGGCGCCAGTTGCCAAGGCAACAACGTATCCGAGACCCTTAGGAATCTTCAACGTTTCGCTCTCAAGCTTGTTGTACTTAACAAATCCGTCCTTAACAGGTCTCCACGCATCGTTTCCGTCCGGGCTCTGGGCGTACTTCGCCGCACCGGTTCCCGAGGTCGCCTCTTTTATCGCCACCTCCTCCACCGCAGTGTTGCCTACGTAGTCGGCAACCAGGATATATGCGATTGTACTGGTCAGACCCGTGTAAGTCTTAGGATTCGCGTCGATCGTTATGATCAGGTTGCCTTCCGAATCATATTCGATATCTTGAGGAGGTTGTCCGTAGGAATAATCAGACTTAACTAACACAACACCGGACATTGAGAAGTCGACTCCTGTACCGGCGCCGTCACCAACGGGTCCGCAGTTGATCTTAACCTCCGTCGCACCCTCCTCATACGTCACGGATTCAGGCAATATTAAGCCTGTCGGTGTCGTATTGTCAATCTTGACCGGCATATAGATCGATTGCCAATCGGAATCCTCGTTCATGCGGGCGCGAACTCCGTAGTAATACTGTCCCTCTTCCGCGTCGAAGAATTCGCCGTTCGATTTGTCGTAGAGCGTCCCGTCCCAATGCGTGTCATACAGCGTCGCTATCGAAGTTCTCGCATTCGAGAGGCGATACAGTGTCGGTTTCCTGATGGACTCGACCCATCCGACTTGTCTCAGTTCATTGAATTCCTCATCCGTGATGAAACATTCAACGTTCTGAACGCCACGGAAGACCCCGACATGAGGCGTGAGTTCCTTAATGAATCCCTCATCCTCCAAGTCGTCGGGATTCGTATTGAACCCAACCGTCGAGGGATCGAACCATTCTCCAAAGAGCCAGTCCCACCAGTTGCCCGCAGGGGTTGGCATACCAATGTAGTAGTTATCCATATAAAGCTGTGTCGCGCTGAGGATACGGTAAAGGTTCGGAAACATCGAATGCGTAGGCATGAGGAGGTCGTACAAGCTGATGCCGTACGGCAGCATACCCTCAACGCAGTCGAAGATCGACAGATCATCGCCCCAGCTTCCAACGTATCCTAAGAAAGGAATGGAGAGGTCGGGAGCTGCTTCCGCAACGAACTCCAGATAACCTTCAACGTAGTTATTCTCGACATCGGCCGGATCGATCTTGAAGTCAACCGACACAGTGCCGTTCGCAGGAACCGTAATCGTCATATTGGCCGTTGTCACGGTCGCGGAGGGCACGACGACCTCACGTTCGGGTGAGGGACCCATATGAACGCCCGTATAGACGACGGGATCCTTCAACGTGAAGGTTACGGGTTCTGCCCCATAGTTCTTAAAGTCAAGCGTAAATATCTTGGAACCGGTAAAATCAAGCAATTCGATGTTACCGCTGCCATTGTGCGTCACCGTGACAAACGAATCTACCGCGTCTTTGACATTGATGAGTCCGGCGCCGACTCGACGAGGCGAATGAATTACTTCGCCGTCCATCAACACAGTCGCCGTATTGCTCAGGATAGCCTTCAGATACTGGGTGCGAGCAAGTTTCTCGATCCCACTCAACGCGGCGTTATCTTTCATCGCCTGCATGATAAGCGCTGAGGCGCCAGCGACGTGAGGCGCAGACATCGAGGTCCCGGACATCATACCGTATTGATCACCATTCAAAGTTGAGTAGACCATTCCGCCGACACCGGCCACTTCAGGTTTGAAGTTCATTTCGGGCGTCGGCCCCCAGCTGGTGAAACTGGATGGTTGAGGTACTGCGGACACGTCAAACAGATCGTACAGAACGCTCGTATTGACCGTGACGACGCCGTCTCCCATCGCCGCTAACAAGGCAGTACCCGTATCAAGGGATGTGAACACGGACGAAATACCGCCGAGCTGGACATTCGACATGGTGACGTTGGGGGGACCGGCAACGTTGTTGTAGACGACGATACCGATAGCGTCCTTCGCCGCGACGTTCTCCGCCTTTGTTTGGAATGACAGATTATCACCGCGTTGGACAAGTGCGTATTTGCCTGACACTCCATCGGGTATTTCTCCCGGATTGCCGAAACCGCAATTGACAAGCTCAATCCATTGCCCATCTAAAAAGGTGCGCCCGCCGCTGGGCTCCGCCTGTTTCATGACTCCGAAAGAAAGCGGATCGCCGGCATCAACCTTATACGACATTACGGTGCCATACATCTTCGTGTTGTCGACCGAAGCGACCGAGAGTGCCGCCTCGATGGTGGATGATGCGCCGACAGCTCCGCTATCGACGCCAAGGATCAGCTGACCGAGCACGTTCGTTGTTCCACCACTCGGGTCATACGCCAGACCTTCGTTTCCTGCTGAAATAACAACGAGCGTTCCGGCTTCGGAAGCCGCCTGAATGGCACGGGCGGTCGCGTTATTGACATTCGAGAATCCGGACGGCGAACCGAGCGACATGTTGATGACGTCGGCACCGAGCTTGACGGAGTCCTGAATAGCCATCAGGATGTCGTCACCGTAAGCGCCGCCCGTCTGGTGGTTCGAGAAAACCTTCATCGCGAGAAGCTGCGCTTCCGGTGCGACACCGCGAATGCCCTTGCGGGCATCGAGATCTTCATCCGTCGCATTACCCGCCGCGATACCGGCGACGTGCATGCCGTGCATAGATACATAATCCGCGTCATAAGGACGTCCGGATAAGTGTTGATCCACGACTTCCTGATTCTTGTCGGCGTAGTTGTAGCCGTAAGGAATCTTCGTATTGAAGTATTCACCGCCGAGACCGTATTCAGCAATAAGTCCCGCGACAGCATCCTTACTCAACTTCGCTTGCGCTTCTCCTTCTGGAGAGAGACGCATATCCTTATGGTTATAGTCGATACCCGTATCGATAATCGATATGAGCATGCCCTCGCCTTTGAATCCAAGTTCCTCCCAAACTTGGGAAGCCTTTGTCATGTCAGGGGCGTTGAACATCGTCGTCTCAAACACGGGAACTTCCGAGACGTTCTTCACTCCGGGAATCTCGCGTATTTTTTGGAAATCGCTTCGCTTTGCCATGAAGCTGAATCCGTTGACGAGATAACCGTAGCTGTTGATCGCTTCGCTTCCGGTAATCTTCCGAACGGCGTCACGCACCGATTTCTGTGACGCAATGACGCTACTCTCGGACTTCCCTGACTGTTTGGCGGCAGGCGCATTGAGCTCGATCATTACGCGAACGACCTCACTCATATACTCCGTATCTGCCAATAGCTCGCGAAGTTTGCTAAGCTCAGCTGCCTTCTGTTCCCTGAACTGCTTCTTGATGACTGTCGTATCGAAATCCGCAGGCAAGAGACTGCGTTTACTCTCTGTCTCCGCCAGAACCGGCACGTTCGGTGACGGCACGAAGAATGCGGACACAGCTACTGCAGAAAACAACAAACCAAGAACCAGCACGAACGAAAGCGCTTTTCTCATATGTTTTTTCATCTTTGTACTCCTCTCCACGAAAAAACCCGCAGTTCTTCTGAACATGCGAGTCTAATGCGTACTAAATCCACTATCAATTTGATACAGTTTTCTCGATGTATTACTCAATCTAAATCGTCTCCTCATACATCAAATGAACATCGGAAAAGGACGGAACGCCTCCACGCCAAATAGGCAACGAAACAATCCGCCGCACATAGTAGAATTTTACATCATTCCTGAGCAAAAATGCAAGTGCACAAAACAGCTTGTTAGCTGACGCCGAAAACGTATCTTCCTGTGCATATGGATACAAAAAAATCAGAAATAGTCAGAAATGCTCTGAGGTAAACACCAACCGTTTGTCCGAGCACAGCCCAACGCAATCAGCTTAAGCTTTCAACAGATCACTTAACGATCAGCGATAATCACGTCCGGAAACCCTCTTCTCGATCTACCTTTGGATACGGGAAGATTGGTCGACACGTCGCCATCGCCCACATCTTCGGCGAGCAGCTCGACGAAATAATGCCAGCTCATCATGTCTGCCGTTCCGATCTCCGGCGATTCAAGTCGCAAAAAGATCCGGACGCCCGTTTCCGTCTTGATAACATCGGAGACCGTTACCCGTGTCGAACCGGAACTGGCGCTCACAACACCCGCCACCAGAACGCGAGTCTCAAAAAAACTAGCATTATACTTCTTGAATAAATCATCGAGACGTGCCTGATCCCACTGCCAGCCGTAATGGGCGCCATCTACAAAGCTCCTAAACTGCTCAACACTCTTGATGAGAACAGGTGCCGACGTCACACCGACACCGGCACCCAAAGGACGTGTGGGTATCACGCGGATGCGATAGTCGATCGGTTCACCGCTATAAAGTTTTTTAAAACGGTATTTCATGCCCGTTCTCCCATCGTGTATAACGCTTTAAGAGTCGCGAAACTGAGACTCCCACTGTTCCTCCTCGTTTCTTTTCTTTTTCCAGTATTTTTCTTTTTTCTTCTGCAATTTTTGCAGGACGGCGACCATACCTCTAACCGCCGCCACGACAATTATAAATCCAATAATTGATACAATGTCAGGCATCGCTCTACCCTATCCCATCAGCGCTTCCAACTCGTCGAGACCTCGTTCGAAAGCATCGAGAGCTCTTACGATCGTTTCGGGTGTCGTCATGTCGACGCCGGCCTTTTTCAGCACATCGATAGGCCAGTCGGATGATCCCGCCTTGAGGAACCCGAGATAACGCTCGACGGCGGGCTGCCCTTCGGTCAGGATCGCATCCGCGAAAGATGTCGCGGCGGAGAATCCCGTCGCATACTGGAAAACGTAGTAGTTGTAATAGAAGTGCGGAATACGCGCCCACTCGTTGGCGATGTCAGGATCGAATGTAAGCGCTTCTCCGTAGTACTTCTTGTTAAGCTCACCGTATTTCTCGCTCAGAAAATCAGCCGTCAGGGCCTCGCCGGCTTCATCGGCAAGATGGATCATGTGCTCAAATTCGGCAAACTGTGTCTGCCGGAACACGGTTCCCTTGGCTCCGTCGAGGTAGTGGCTGATCACGGCGGCGCGCATCTCGTCACTGTCCGCTGTCTCAAGCAAATAATTCGACAACAGGATCTCGTTACACGTGGAGGCGATCTCCGCGAGGAAAATCGGGTAATGACCGTACTGGAACGGCTGCGCGTTGCGCGTGTAGTACGAGTGAATGCTGTGCCCCAATTCGTGTGCGAGCGTAAAGAGGTTATCGAACGTTCCCTGCCAGCTCATCAGAATGAACGGATTCGTAGCATAAGTGCCGCCGGAATATGCTCCGGAACGCTTGCCTGTGTTCACCGCCCAATCGATCCAGCGTTCTTCAAACGCGCGTTTCAGCAATTCGATATATTCTTCTCCGAGAGGTGCGAGCGCCTTGTAGAGGATTTCCTTAGCTTCATCGAATGTAAAATGCAAGTCGATTTCTTTGACGAGCGAGACGTACATGTCGTACGAATGGAGCTCGTCGACGCCGAGAATACGTTTGCGCATGCGGACATAGCGATGCAATAGCGGCAAGCGCTCGTTCACAGCTTCCAATAAACTGTCGTAAACAGATTCCGGCACGGCATTTCTGAATAGAGACGCCTCGCGTCCCGTCGTAAAGCCGCGTACATTCTTGTTAAACGTATCGACGCGGATCGCATTCTGCAGTGTCGTCGCACATGTGTTCCTGAACTGACCGAATGTTTTGTACATGCTCTTGAAAGCGTCACGGCGCACGCGCGGATCACGGCTCTCAAGATACACGCCGAGATGCGAATGAGACATCGGAACCGTCTCGCCTTTTTCGTTGACGATGGGATCGAATGTCATGTCGGCATTCGATAAAATGCCGAAAATCTCATCGGGCGCTCCTAGGATCTGAGACGCCTTGGCTAGGAGGATTTCTTCTGCCTGCGAAAGCTTGTATTTCTTCTCTCGGAGAATCATCTCGAAGGCATGTCGGTACTCGGCGAGTTCAGGCTTTTCCTCGATGAAACGCTCCAGCGTTTCCGGCGGAATCTCGATCACCTCCGGCTCGAACCATGCATCGTCGCCCATAGCGGACGCGATCACCGCGCCGAGGCGCCCCTTCATCGCGAGAAAGGTGGTATCCGATGTGTCTTCATCTGCGCGATGGAAAGCGTACGCACCGATTTTCATGAGTTCAATCATGACCTCTTGGCGCGTGCGAACTGCCTTATATAGCGCTTCCGCCGATTCGGTCAGCCGACCTCTGTACTCTGTCAACAACCCACGTTTCGGCAGGAGTTCCGCGAAAGCTTCCTCCCATGCTTCGACGGATGGAAAAACAGTCGTCATGTCCCACGTCTGTTCGACAGGCACTTCAGAGCGATGGAGCTGTTTAACCGATCCCGATTCCTCTGCTTCTCGTTGTTCTTGTTCAAGTAGTTGAGTGTCTATCCACATGGATGATCTCCCCCCCGTTTCTGTTGTTCTTATCTGCATTTATCTTAGTCGTATGGTCCTAAACTGACAAGCGTTTTTGTCGCTTGGCGCGCTTGCACGTTAACTTCTTCACGAATCAGTTTCAGGAGCGTCCTCTCAGGAGAGCCCCACGAGAGTTGGTCGAAAAACACAATCTCAGTTTCAGGAGTGTCCTCTCAGGAAAGCTCCACGAGAGTTGGTCGAAAAACACAATCTTAATTTCAGAAGCGTCCTCTCAGGAAAGCTCTACGAGAGTTGGTCGAAAAACACAATCTCAGTTTCAGCAGTGTCCTCTTAGGAAAGCTCCTCTTCGTCAGTACTCTCTTCCAAATCATCGACATATACTTCGTCGTCAAGGTCGTCCGGCACGGCGCCGTTGACGGTTTCATGTTCGCATTCTTCATCGGGCGATACGACAGACATATCGACGACTAGCCCTTCACGGACTCTCATCAGCGTGACGCCTGACGTGATGCGCCCCATAATGGGAATCTCCCTCGCACGGAAACGGATGATGATACCGTGATCGTTGATAAGAAGAACATCGTCTTCGTCTGTCACCTCGGCGACACCGATCAGTTGCCCCGTGCGTCTTGTCGTCCTATACGTGATAAGCCCCACGCCGTGACGATTCTGAACGCGGTATTCCGAGAGAGAAGTACGCTTGCCGAATCCGTTTTCAGTGACGACTAGGAGCGTTCCGTCGCCGTCCGTCGTGATCATGCCGATTACCTGATCGTCTTCGCTCAATTTGATGCCGTTGACACCCATCGTGTTTCTCGCAGTAGCGCGGACGCTCGATTCATTGAAACGGATCGACAACCCCTTGCGCGTGACGAGCAGGATGTCGTCCGCATCGTCCGATAGGCGTACATTGACGAGTTTATCGCCTTCGCGCATCTTAATCGCGATCAAACCGCCTTTGTGAATATTCCTGTAGTCGGAAAGCAACGTCTTCTTTACGAAACCGCCCGCCGTCGCCATGACGAGATTACCGCCCTGATCGTATGAGTCAATACGAATTAACGTGCGGACTTTTTCTTCCGGGTCAAGATGCAGCAGGTTGACAATCGCAATGCCTCGCGCCGTCCGACTGAACTCGGGCACTTGATAGCCCTTGAGCTCGTAGACTTTCCCGAAATCGGTAAAGAATAATAGCGTTTGGTGCGTCGACGTGATGATGATCGTATCGACGTAGTCATCCTCTCGCGTCTGCATCGCCGTGATTCCGCGCCCGCCTCGGTGCTGAGCGCTGTACACATCGACAGGCATCCGCTTGATGTAGCCGGCTTTCGACATGGCAATAACGACTTGCTCCTCTTCGATCAATTCTTCGTCATCGATCTCGTATTCTCCGGCAGGCAGTATTTCTGTTCGCCTGTCATCGCCATACTTATCCGCGATCGCCTGCAGCTCTTTTTTCATCTCTACATGAAGGAGCGATTCATCGCCGAGGATCAACTTGAACCCTTTGATCTTATCCGTTAAATCGACGTTCTCCGCCAACAGTTTCTCGCGTTCAAGACCCGACAGACGCCCGAGTCGCATGTCGACGACGTGTTGCGATTGCTTCTCGGACAATCCGAAACGCTCACAGAGACGAGTTTTCGCCGTCTCCTCGTCGGCAGACTGACGGATGATCGTGATGACCTCATCGATGTGATCAATCGCGAGTTGCAATCCTTCAACGAGATGGAGCCTCGCTTCCGCGCGCGCCAAATCAAAGCTGATGCGGCGCGTGATGACCTCCGCCTGATGCTTGATAAAATGCTCGAGCATATCTTTCAGGCTGAGAAGCACCGGAACGTACTTGCCGTCCTCGGACACAAGCGCGAGCATGGTCGCGCCGAACGTATCCTGCAATTGCGTATGCCTGTACAATTGATTCAATACGACCATAGGTGTCGCGTCGCGCCGCAGCTCTACGACGATACGAATATCGTCGTGGCGATCCGATTCGTCGCGCACGTCGGATATGCCCTCGATACGCTTATCCTTGACCAACTCGGCGATCCTTTCGATCAGGCGCGCTTTATTGACCATATAGGGAAGCGACTTGATGATAATGCGATAACGGTTATTGGTGATTTCCTCAATCTCCGCGTGACCGCGTACGACGATACGCCCGCGCCCGCGTCTGTAGGCCGCACGAGTTCCCGAGACACCCATGATCTGAGCGCCCGTCGGGAAGTCGGGTGCAGGAATGAACTCCATCAGGTCATCGATCGTCGCATCTGGGTTGTCGATCAGAAAAATCGTGCCCGCGATCACTTCGCGCAGATTGTGCGGCGGAATGTTCGTCACCATTCCGACAGCGATACCCGTAGAACCTGAAACAAGCAGATTGGGAAATCCCGCAGGCAAGACGGTCGGCTCCTCAAAACGATCGTCATAGTTGGGTTTAAAATCGACCGTATTCTTGTTCAAGTCGGACATCATCTCGCCTGCGAGACGTGTCAGGCGTGCTTCCGTATAACGATAAGCTGCAGGCGGGTCACCGTCTCTCGATCCGAAGTTGCCATGACCGTCGACGAGCGGGTAACGCATCGAGAAATCTTGCGCCAATCGAACGAGCGCATCGTAGACGCTCTGGTCGCCATGCGGATGAAAACGCCCGAGCACGTCACCGATCGTCGTCGCGCTTTTGCGATGTGGTTTGTCCGCGGTAAACCCTTGCGTATACATGGAGTAAAGGATTCTACGGTGTACGGGTTTAAGTCCGTCGCGCACGTCGGGCAGCGCACGATCCGAGATAACGCTCATGGCGTAATCGATAAAGGACTTTTTCATTTCCTGGTCGAGATCGACCGGTATGACAACGTTATCAGGGTTCTGAAATGCCGCGTCGACAGCTTCTTCGCGTTGCTGATAATCGTTTTTATTGTTTGGCTCCGATGCCATAAATTCCTCCCTTTTCTTCATGGAAAAATAGTGTAAAAGAGAGAACATTTCCGAGTTTTTATATCACCCATATTTTACCACAGACGGCGGCAAAACGCCTGTAAAAAAGAGCGCAAAAATGCTCAATATCAGCCTCTTAAAAGCGCTATTAGCCGTGCATCGGCACGTTTTTTAAAAATCAATCAAAGAGGATTTTTCTTGATGGTTGACATTCGCCGCGGATACCGCGAAGGCGTGGGAAAAAGTTTTTTTATAATGACGAGTGAACGCGCATGATCGGTGTCGGGAAGCTCGTAACGGACAACTTTTTCAAGCCTCGCCTTCAACTCTTTGAGAGCTCGTTTCGATTCAGCCGTTTCATCGTCTCGACCTTTCATGGCGATGAATAGACCGCCCGGTCTAACGAGCGGGAGCGACAGTTCGAGAAGAGTCGGCAATGCCGTGACGGCTCGCGCGACGGCGACGTCGAATTGATCACGGTACAGATGATCTCTGCCGAGCTCTTCCGCACGGCCATGAATCGCGTAAGCATGATCTATGTCGAGAAGTTCAACCGCGCTCTCAAGGAAATCCGTTTTCTTACGAACGGAGTCGAGCAAAGTGACATCGAGGTCGGAACGAACGATCTTGAGCACAAGACCGGGAAACCCCGCACCGGAACCGACGTCAATCAGCGTCGAGCCATTTGGAATATAGGGGCAAAGCATCCAGCTATCTTGAAGATGACGCGTCCCGATCGATTCGTCATCCGTGATCGCCGTCAAGTTGACCGTCTCATTGACTTTCTTCAAATGATCGACGAAAAGCGTAGTTTGCCGAACGACTTCCGGCGATGCATCGATACTCGCAAGCTCAAGCGCTTTGACGATGATACGCTCGTCCACGACCGCCCCTAACTGTTCCACTGCTCCATATAGACGAGCAACACCTGGATATCGGCAGGAGAGACACCCGAGATGCGGCTCGCCTGACCGATCGATTGAGGTCGGCGCTCACTGAGTTTCTGTCGCGCTTCAAGGCGAAGACCTCTGATGCGTTCGTAATCGATCTCACTCGGGAGGCGCTTGTGCTCCAGCTTCTTAAACCTCTCCACGCGATCTCGCTCCATCCTGAGATAACCCTCGTACCGAATCTGTATCTCGACCGATTCCTGCACCGACGGCGGCAACTCCTGACGCTCTGGATCGAGCGGCGCCAACATCTCGTAATTGAGCTCAGGTCTCTTGAGGAGATCGTACAGTCGAGTCGTCGCCTTGAGAGGTGTGCTCCCTGCGTCCTGCAAAATGCGATCCGACAGCTTGGACTTGCGGACACGCACCTCGCTCAAGCGCTCCTTCTCGCCATCGATCATCCGCTGTTTTTCAAGAAAGCGCTGCCAACGCTCTTCTGAGAGCAGACCGACCTCGTATCCGATCGGCGACAACCTGGCATCCGCATTATCTTGGCGTAAAAGCAAGCGATATTCCGCACGAGAGGTCATCAGACGATACGGCTCGTTCGTGCCCTTTGTCACAAGGTCATCGATCAGAACGCCGATATAACCTTCCGAACGGTCAATGATGAGAGGTTCCTCTCCTCGTTGCTTCCGGACGGCGTTTATGCCTGCTATAAGCCCTTGTGCCGCCGCCTCCTCGTATCCCGACGATCCATTAATTTGACCTGCGAGAAACAGTCCCTCAATCCCTTTCACTTCAAGAGATAATTCCAAAACGGTCGGATCGACACAGAGATACTCGATGGCGTAAGCGGGACGCATCATTTCGGCATTTTCCATCCCCGGGACTGTCTTGAGCATCGCGCGCTGAATCTCCTCCGGCATGGACGTCGAGAGACCGGAAGCGTACATCTCTTGTGTATCCAAACCTGTCGGTTCGAGAAATACGTGATGACGTGAATGACTGGGGAATTTAACGATTTTATCTTCAATGGATGGACAGTACCGAGGTCCGACCCCTTCGATCACTCCGGAATAAAGAGGTGATCGGTCCATGTTGTCGGAGAGAAGTTGTTTCGTCGCATCCGTTGTCCACGTGATATAGCAGGCGAGTTCCGCCGCGGGGCGCCACGACGGGTCGTCCTCATGCTCAAAAGAGAAAGGTCTCGCATCACGGTCGGCTGCTTGAAGCTCCATCTGATCAAGATCGACACTGCGCCTGTGAAATCTTCCGGGCGTCCCTGTCTTGAAACGTCGAGTCGGCAACCCGAGCGCCGTCAAAGCGTCGCCTAAACCGCAAGCAGGAGCAAGCTGGTCGGGACCGGAACTGCGTACTGAATCGCCGATAATAACACGCGCATCGAGAAAAGTACCGGGACAGAGAATCACTTCGCTCGCCACGTAAAGCGAACCGGTCGCCGCAACAACGCCCTCCATTTTTCTTTTACCCTTTACGCCCGCGACAAGAAGCCCCGTGATCTCCTGCTGAATCAATGAGAGAAGCGGTTCCGATTCGAGCACTTCTTTCATCCCGCGTTGGTAGCCCGTGCGATCCATCTGCGCGCGAGGCGACATGACGGCGGGACCTTTCGTAGCGTTCAGCATACGATACTGGATCATATGCCGATCCGCCAATCGCCCCATCTCGCCTCCGAGGGCGTCGATCTCCCTGACCATTTGTCCTTTTGCCGTGCCGCCGATGTTGGGATTGCACGGCAAATTTGCGAGGCTGTCGAGCGTCATCGTAAACAGCAGAACGCGGCGCCCGAGTCGTGCCGCCGCAAGCGCCGCCTCACAACCGGCGTGACCGGCGCCGACGACAATGATATCGGCCTCTCCGGCGACAAAGGCATTTTCTTTATTGCGTGCTTCAGCGAGAGACAACATCGCTATTTACCGATACAGAACCGGCTGAAAATCTTCTCGATCAACGTCTCGGAGACGTCTTCACCCGTAATGGTCGAGAGCTCCGTCAGCGCTTCTTTCAACGAGATGGCGACCAGATCGAATGAAAGACCCGCCTGAAGGTCGGCTCTCGCGCGACCGACAAGCTCAACGGCGCGGTCGACGGCGACCTTATGGCGCGCATGCGTCAGCATACCGTGACTATGTCCTTCACCGTGCGATTTCACCTGTTCGTGACTGGTAACGGAGAGAGTTTCCTCCGTAGAACTGAGAATCCCGCCTTCAATGAAACGCACCAGTATCTCCTTAAGGCGATGCAAATCGTCTTCGGAGCGGTCCGACCATGTCAGAGTCGGCAAATCCGGGAAACGTTCCGCAGCGTAATACGCAGGATCTTCTTCAGCAGGAAGCGTCGGACGCAGGTCGTCCTTGCCCAATATGAGGAGAAGCTCCTTCCCCTCCTCGAGACATCTCTCAATTCGAGTTTCCTCCTGCAGGCGTTCGTCCTCGGGGGGCAATGGCGGTGACAAGACCCATAAAACGAGATCAGCCGCGCGCAATGCATTTTCCGCGCGCATGATCCCCTCGCGCTCAATGGGATCCTGACTGTCAATTGCAAGTCCTGCCGTGTCGGTCAAATGGACCAAGTATCCGTTCAGCGTGAGATCGATCTCGACCGTATCGCGCGTCGTGCCGGGGATATTGCTGACAATCGCACGGTCATGTCCTGAAAGAGCGTTGAGGATCGATGATTTGCCGACATTGGGACTGCCCGCGATCACGACGGCGAGTCCTTCACGTATGATGCGTCCGCCGGCGAAACTGTCTGCCAAGAGGCGTAACTCGCGCTCCGAGTGCTCCAATTCATGCACGAGCAGTTCACGATCCTCCGGGCGTTCCTCCTCCTCATCCCAATCCAATAACATTTCAAGCCGGGCGAGCGCTCCGTAGAGATGATCGGTCCTTTCGTGTATGACGCGCGAAACGCCGCCCGTCAGTTGCCGGTACGCCACTTGCGCCTGTTTCTCGGCTTGAGCGCCGATCATATCCATCACGGCTTCCGCGGCAGTGAGGTCCATTTTCCCATTGAAAAACGCTCGTCGGCTAAACTCGCCGGGTCCGGCAGCGCGGGCGCCGGCGGCGAGCACGCTGTCGAGAACAGCTTGGCGAATTGCCTGCCCGCCATGGCAAGAAATTTCGTAGACGTCTTCACCTGTGTACGAATAAGGCGCTCGAAAACAAGCGAGCACCACTTCGTCAATTGAACTCCAGTAGCCGTGCGCGAGCGTATAACCTTCCATGGCGGACGGCTTTTTGAATCGCGAAGATGAGGCCACAAACAGACGATCACATATCGATGCCGCAAGAGGGCCTGAAATGCGAAGCACCGCCAGGCCGCTTTCGCCCGGCGGTGTCGAAAATGCCGCGATCGTATCCAAGTCCATATCAATCATGGTGTCAGTCGATAATCTCCAAACCTGCCGTCGGTGCGATGACGACATAGCGGCGCGGATCGGTACCTTCGCTGTACGTCGTAATGCCGTCCGTGTCGCGAAGTGTTATATGGACAATGCGCCTCTCTGCCGGTGACATCGGTTTCATCTTCGATGCTCGCCCCCTGTCAAGAACGCGGTCAGCGATCTTTCTGGCTGTCTGTTGCAACCGCTGTTCGCGGCGGCGACGATAATCACCGACATCGACGACAACTCGTAAATGCTCATCAATCCACCGATTCGCAACGATGTTTGTCAGATACTGAATCGCATCTAGCGTCTCACCATGACGACCAATCGCAACTCCGCCATCGTCGCTGATAATGTCGATATGAAGCGTGTTGTCTCCTCCGAGGTACGATTCTATTCGCCCATGAATGCCGATTCCGGACAATACATCCTGCACGTAATCGAGTGCGGCATTTTCGGCGGGGACAAGTCCGCGCTGATCTTCCGGCACGCGCCATCCGTTCTCATCGGACGACTCCATATCGAAATCCTCATCATCAAGATCGACGCGTTCGTAGTCGTCTTCCTCGTCATCATCTTCTTCAAACGTATCGTCATCGAGAATCGTCACGCGCACACATGCCGGACGGCGCCCGAAACCGAGCAAACCGCCTGTTTCCCCCTCATCCAGCACCTCGATCAGCACCATGTCTTCGCTGACGGATAATTCTTCCAATGCCTGCTTGACAGCTTGATCGACTGTCTTGCCTGTTGTTTCAATGGTGCGTTCCATTCGGGTATCCTCCTCACGCACATCGTAAAGCTTTTCGCAACACCGACACGCCTTCTAAACTCCATTGGATCGTGCGCCCCGATGTTTTACGTCATATTCATCTATTAACTTCGCGTCGCCGACGCGCATCTTTAAAAGAATCACCCCTGATTGTCGCGATCCTTTAATTTTGATACAAGTTTTTTGAAAAAGCCGCCCTCTTCTTCATCTTCATCCGAAGAAGACGAATCTTTTCTCCGCGAGCGATCGAATGTTGCCTGCTCTTCCGCATATGCGAGACGCAGGGGCGTCACATAAAACTTGTAACCGAGTAACGATTGAATCAAATACATGATGTTCTGGAAAAGCCAGTACAGGCACATCGCTGAAGGCATGCTGAACATGGTAAACAGCATAACGATCGGCATGAAAACATTCATTGTCTTCATCATACCGGCAGCTTGGTCGGGATTTTGACCGCGTTTGGCAGGGTTCGCCTTTTCACGCGCTTTCTCTTCTTTCGTCTTCTCGGGGCGCGCCGTACTCATCCGCATGACTCGCATCTGTAACCAGTAAGTGATCATCGTAATCAAAATCAATAGCACGAGCGGCAATTGCACGCGCCAGTCGGCGCCGAACCATTCCCACGGCTTATAAGATGGTGTCATCCCGAGATCGATGCCGAGAAAATTCGTATTGATCACCTGCGGCAGTTGAATCCAGCCATTCTGAACAGACTGTTGGAGCGCCGAACCGGAATCACGCAGCCCGTTTAGAATCGGAATATCCATGACGGCGATATTCTTGACCTGAGCCGCTGTCATCAATCCCTGTGCCTCCAGCACTTCGCCTATCTTTGTCACATTATAGAAGGGGACATTCGTAATGAAACGTAGAGGCGCGCGGAAAATGTAAATAATCGGCCAAATAATCGCCAACTGGAGAATTGAGGGCAAGCACCCCGATGTCATCGAAATGCCGTTTTCCTTGTAAAGTTTCTGCGTGAGCTCCTGAACTTTCTGCGCATTGTCAGGATAACGGCGCTTGATCTCGTTGATCTCGGATTGCAGCGTCTGTTGACGCAGCGTACCCCGCTGACTTCTGAGACCGAGCGGCAACAGGAGTGCGCGAATGATCACGGTGAAAAGGATAATAACGAGTCCATAATTGTTCAACCATGAATAAAGTCCGCCAAGAACCCACCCGAACAGCGAATACAGCGGATCCAACAAACCGAGTTGAACCGTAACAAATGATGTCATGTCGCCTCTTTTCTTACCTTCCGCCCCCTACCATCAAATATGTCGGATGATCTTTGCGCGGAATGGTCATTTGTTTTTTTGTCGGGAACGGGATCGTATCCTCCCCGGCAAAATGGATTGCATCGCAGGATTCTCCATATCGCAAGTCCCCCACCTTTAAGCGCCCCATGTCGACGAATTGCTTCAGCGGCATAAACGGAGCAGGTGGGATCGAATCGACAGCAACCCGGGTTTCCCGCAGATATGAAACGTTGATAAAAACTGATCAGATACAGCATGCAGGAAGCCGTAACAGACGGCTTTCGCATTTTATCGCGTGTCAACACCGACGCATCCGCGCCGGAGTCATCTGTTTTATAATTGTGTACGCTATTCCGCATCGATCAGCAACCTCCGGACTCAGCGAGTCGCACCGGTGGCCTGCCGACGCCCGATTCAATCAGGAGTCGATCCATCTCTTCAATTAAAACACTCAATACCGGTTCTTCCGCGTGTTTCCAACGATTCGTCACAATAAGATCAAAACCCGATAACAAGTCGACATGTCTAAGGCGAAAAGATTCACGTAGCAATCGCTTGACTCTGTTCCGTTGTACTGCCCCACGAATGGAGCGACTCACTGCAAATCCGATACGCGGATTTGCAATCGAATGAACCCCACGCCTCTTATTGACGTGAAGACTGATCCAACGGCCTCTGTAACATTTTCCATATCGATAAACACGGGAAAAATCACGGTTGTGCTTTAAACGATCAGCGCTCGCCGCATTCGATAACATTAATTACAGCGAGATTCTGCTGCGACCCTTGAGCCTGCGTCTTTTCAAAATATTGCGTCCGGCTCTAGTTCGCATTCTTTTTCTGAAACCGTGTTCGCGCGAGCGTTGCTTGCGTTTCGGTTGGTAGGTGCGTTTCATATATTCCCCCTATACATAGGTTAATTTATTATTAAGTGGACAATGATCCGTTTGTATGTAGGCATAACGTTGAAATTATACTGAAAAAACAACCTCTGCGTCAACATAACCCCTGAACTAAGCCATGGAAGCCCTTTCGGCAGCCTCAACAACGTGTTGCATCAGGATCGTCGTCGTCACAGACCCGACTCCGCGCGGCACCGGCGTAATGTTTTCCACGATGGGCTCCACTTCATCGAACGCGACATCGCCGACGAGGCGCCCGTCATCCGTGAAATTGATCCCGACATCGATGATGGTCTGACCCGGCTTCACGTGCTCAGCCGTCACCATCTCCGCCGCACCCGCACAGGCGATGATGATGTCGCCATCGCGCGTCACGCCGGGCAGATCCACAGTACGCGTATGGCATGTGGTCACCGTCGCGTTCTCCTTGAGGAGCATCATGGCAACGGGTTTCCCGATCACGAGACTGCGACCGATCACGATGGCTCGCGCCCCTTTAATCGGAATATCATTATGCTTCAATACCGCCATCGCCGCCTCCGCCGTGCAAGGCGCAAAGCCGGTATCGACTCCCATAAAAATGCCCGCCATCGAGGCCGACGTGATGCCGTCGACGTCTTTCTCGGGGCGGAGCGTATCACAGACCTTCTTCTCGTTGAGATGTTTCGGCAGAGGACGGAAAAGAAGACACCCGTGAATCGACGCGTCATAATTGATCATTTCGAGTTCTTTCTCAATGGCGGATTGAGAAATATCGATCGGCAGAACACGAACATCCACCTTGACGCCCACTCTCTCCGCTCTTTTTAAAGCGCCACGCTCATAAGAGAGGTCGTCTTCATTCTCTCCGACACGAACAATCGCCAAAGTCGGCTCAATACCTTTCGCCTTCAGCTTTTCAACACGCTCGATCAACAATTCGGTCGCCTTATCTGCGACGTCTTTACCAAGTAATATATTCGCCATGTATTTCTCCTTGTGTCGTAATCCAATTCAAGTGTTGACTTTATCTTAGCATGAATCATGAAACATTGACGATAAACTACTCGCCGCAAATGATATCGGCGACTTCAAGGAAAGGACACGTAGCAAGCGAATAGGGACACGGGTCATCCTCCCCGGTCGGCAATTGATCCGCTTCAGAGTTCGTGCACGACAGTTGTCTTTGCTCCGTGATCGGTTTCAACGAACAATCGCGCAGAGCGTCGCGTCTATTAACCGGATCGTCAGACAGGCAGCATCGCAATCGCTCGGAAAATGACGGGGCAAGCTTTCTTAAGGCTCCCCTTATTGAGGAATGAGTCAAAGTCGTCGCCGATTCTTCGCACCAAACGGAAAGGATAGACTTGGCAAGCGCATACAAATCACTTTCAGGAAGAAGATCGCCAAGAAAGATTTCCGGCGCCGCATAGCCTTCCTTGTATACACGTGATGTCTCGGGAGCTCGGGCACGACCGTCGAGTACGCGCGCGCCGGAAAAATCAATCAACAAGGCATCGCCCGACTCCGCGATGACGATGTTATCCGGTGAAATATCGAGATGTGCAATCTGGTTGCCGGCACATTGGCTGAGCCACGCCAGGCCATCAAGGATATCGTCGAACCATTTTTCTAATCGTGTCGACGACAATTCACTTTTTTCGACCTCGCGCATCGCTCTTCCGTCAACCCATTCAAAAACAATCGAAGACACGGCGGGCGAGGGGGAGCACTCCAGAAAAGGCAAAGGCTCGCGTCCCTCATAATAACGAGTGTCGAGATACTCTTCCCCGGAGAACGTCGCGTTCCCTTCGCCTCTTCGATTGCCGCTATCTCCTTTCCCGCGAGATGTCAGCCCGAGACATCTCGGCAAATAGGGCGATCTTACATCGTGAAGCAGCCTAGCGATACGCGGATCGGCCCATTCATGCTCGGGTTTCACGGCGACACGTCGTCCATCATCCAAGACGGTCACCCCGTGCTCTTTACCATCTATACTCCATTCATCCGAATACGCCGTCCCGTCCATATTCCCTTCGTTTCCACCTACCACGATTGTCGCCCTCTGTCACAGACTGATAACGACAACATCGTATGTTCCGCCAGAAAGGAAAAAGCCGGTGAATTACCGGCTTTTTTCGTCAATCTCAGACAAAGTGAACGATATATTTCGCTTTATACGTTGCTGACCTCGCGTTGTTCCGTCTGTTCGTCGCGACGCACAAGAATCGGGCTCTCTTCGCCTTTCACGCTCGCCTTCGTCACGATCACTTGGTGGACATCGCCAAAAGAGGGAACGTCAAACATGATATCGAGCATTAAGCGTTCGAGAATAGTTCTCAATCCCCTAGCGCCTGTCTTCAGTGCGATTGCCTCCGTGGCAATTTCCTGAACGGCGTCGTCGTGAAAAATGAGCTCCACATCATCGAAACGCATCAGTTTTTTGTACTGCTTCAATAGCGCATTTTTCGGCTCCTGCAAGATGCGAACAAGCGCCTGTTTGTCGAGGTCTTCCAATGCAACGACGACGGGAACGCGACCGATAAATTCGGGAATCAGTCCGTACTTCAACAAATCTTCAGGCAACAAGTGCGAGAAAAGCTCTTTGCTTTCCATCTTGTTTGTTCCTTCAATCTCCGCTCCGAAGCCGATCGATTTCTGGCCTATACGATCGCGTACAATCTTGTCGATGCCGTCAAAAGCCCCGCCTAAAATGAACAGGATATTCGTCGTATCGATCTGAATAAATTCCTGATGCGGATGCTTACGTCCGCCTTGCGGAGGTACGTTCGCCACCGTTCCTTCGAGAATCTTCAGCAACGCTTGTTGGACGCCTTCTCCGCTGACATCGCGCGTGATCGACGGATTGTCAGAGCGACGAGTGATCTTATCGATTTCATCAATATAAATAATGCCCTGTTCGGCGAGAGCGATGTCATAATCAGCATTCTGAATGAGACGCAGGAGAATATTCTCGACATCTTCGCCGACATACCCTGCTTCGGTAAGGGCCGTCGCATCGGCAATGGCGAAAGGAACATGCAAGATACGCGCGAGTGTCTGCGCCAAAAGTGTTTTACCTGAACCGGTCGGCCCTAAAAACATAATGTTGCTCTTCGCCAAATCCACACCGTCATCTTCATCTTCAATGTAGTCGGCGTAAACGCGCTTGTAATGGTTATAGACGGAAACGGCGAGCGTTTTCTTCGCGTCGTCTTGGCCGATCACGTACTCATCGAGTTTTTCCTTGATCTGCTGCGGTGTCAACAAATGCATTTCTTCCGACCGATCGCCTTTCGGATTCGAATGGCGGAGCATCGGAGTTTCATTGAGCATCGCGTCACAGAGCATGACACATTCATTGCAGATGCAGACACCGGGACCTGTGATCAGCTGCTCTACTTGATCCTCTGTCTTGCCGCAAAAGGAACAGTACAAGGCGCCGGACCTGTCATTATCTTTTCTATCAGACATGCAACTTTCCTCCGAGAAATCGCAATGGACGTCTGCGTCCACGTTTTACTCGCGCTTGCTCATAATCTTATCAATCAATCCGTATTCGATCGCCTGTTCCGCTGAAAGCCAAGTATCGCGGTCCGTATCGCGTTCGATCACCTCGATCGGTTGTCCCGTGTGCTCGGAAAGAATGCGATTGAGCCTCTGCTTCAGCTTGAGGATATACTCGGCGGCAATCGTAATGTCCGTCGCCTGTCCCTGGGCACCGCCCGACGGCTGATGGATCATCAAATCGGCATTGGGAAGCGCAAATCGCTTGCCTTTCGCCCCAGCCGCCACGAGGAAAGCGCCCATGCTCGCAGCCATACCCATGCATATCGTCTGCACATCGGGCTTGATATACTGCATCGTGTCATAAACCATGAGGCCTGCCGACACTTCGCCTCCGGGACTGTTGATGTAGAACTGAATATCCTTATTCGGATCCTCCGCCTCGAGAAATAAAAGCTGAGCAACGATAAGATTCGCTGTCACGTTGTTGACGGAATCGCTCAAAATCACGATGCGTTCTTTCAACAACCTCGAAAAAATATCGTACGAACGTTCTCCGCGGTTTGTCTGCTCGATGACCATCGGAACGAGATTCATATCCACGTGATTGTTTTTTTCAAAAGTATTCATTCTATTGTGACCTCCGACATAATATAGGGTAGTCATATCATTTTTCTTTTCAGTGTTCCATTCTCTCTTCTGTGTCCGACAGAACACATCGATCAGGAGAAACGCTTAAGGCATGGACTTAAGCGAGATCGTTACCTTCCTCTTCTTCCGCTAATTCTTCCGCATCTTCCGGTTCTTCATTGGGCTCGGGCTCGACATCGGTCGCCACGCTGATTTCGCGCAACCAGCTGAGCAGTTTTTTCATCTCCAGTTCGTGACGGAATCGATCGCGGTCATAATCTGTTTTGAGGTATTGCTCCTCAAAAAGCTCCTCGGTAATGCCGGCGCTTTCCGCAGCTTCCCTGACGCTCTCTTCAAACTCTTCGTCGGTCACTTCGATCCGCTCCTGCTCGCGCTCGCGCACGGCATTCAAGACCCATGACCCCTCAAGCATACGACGCACGCTTGTCGATTGCGAGTTTTTGTAGTCCTCGATCGTCTGTCCGGAGTACCGCAAAAAGTCCATGAAATTGATCCCGTACATGGAAAACTGTTTCTGTTGCTGTTCAATTCTGCTTTCGACCTCATCGTCGACCATGAGATCCGACAATTCGACCTTTGAACTTTGAACGATGGCGCCGATAATTCCGTCGTCGTAGACGCGATCTGCTTCATCGGCTTTCTTCTTCTCAAGTTGTTCTCTGATCTCCTCACGATACTCCTCGACCGTATCGCTCTTCTCACTGACATCGCGGACAAAATCGTCATTGAGCTCCGGGATCTCCCGTTCAAGCGCTTCATGGATCGTCACGGAAAAGACGACGTCTTCGCCTGCGAGATCTTCCGCGTGGTATTCTTCGGGAAACGTAAGCGGTAGATCGAGAGTATCACCTACCTTGCGTCCGACTAATCCTTCTTCAAATCCCGGAATGAAAGAGCCGGAACCGATTTCCAGTTTATGTCCTTCTGCCGTTCCTCCGTCAAAGGGCACATCGTCTTTCAGGCCCTTGTAATCGATGGTGACGTGGTCACCTTCTTGGATCGCCCGATCTCCGATCGGCACTAGACGCGCCACGCGCGTACGAGCGGCTTCAATCTCTTTATCGATTTCCTCATCTTCGATCTCGATGGGCGGACGGTATGCCTCGAGCCCCTCATACTCACCGAGCTCGATCACCGGCTTAAGCGCAACGCTGATGTCAAGCTTTAACCCGACGTTTCCGCCGATTTCACGGATATTGAATCTCGGATCCGAGTACGGCTCTATCTCATGCTGAGCAAGCAACTCTTCGTAAACTTTCGGCAACGCTTCTTCAAGCGCGTCGTCATAGAGAACACTCTCGCCATAATGATTGACCACGATCGGATAAGGAACCTTGCCCTTGCGAAACCCCGGGACTTGGAAATGCTTAGCCAATTTCCGGTGGGCAGCTTGGAGAAATTTTTTAAATTCATCCGCAGGTACTTCGACCGCGAACTTGATCGTTCTATTCTCTTCTTGAACCTTCTGTGACGTCATATTCGTCCTCCTACGGTAAAATCCTGTATGCGTTAAAGCTAAAGTATTCTACCACACTTACACACTCTCACGTCACGAGCTGATGAAAGCGGATTCAACTGTCATAGACAGTTAATCAATCGGTTTAACGTTCAGTCGGCACGATAGAGGCAACGACCCTCGACATAAGTCGCTTCGACATGAAGCGTGTCATCCCAGAGTACGAAATCAGCTTTGGCGCCCGGAACAAGGCGGCCGAGATCGGGGCGGCCGATCACGTCAGCGGGATTGCGAGTACCCATGCGCAGCGCGTCATGCAGGGGAATGTCCGCCTCTTCGACAAGAAGACGAAGGCCCTGATCCATCGTGAGCGTACTTCCTGCCAACCGTTCACCTTTCCGCGCGATACCGTTTTGCACGGAGACCGTTCCGTTGCCAAGGCGGTAAATGCCGTCCCGCATTCCGGCTGCTTCCATGGAATCCGTGCAGTAGAAACAACCTTCCACGCCCTTGGCAAGATAGATCAGTTTCACGATAAGAGGATGTATATGAACCATATCGGCGACGAATTCCGCTTTGAGATCGGGATGGGTCAGAGCGACGCCGAGAACGCCGGGCTGTCGGTGATGGAGCGCGGGCATGGCGTTAAACGTATGTGTTGTCGTGCTCACGCCGAGCCTGACAGCCTCTGTCGTTTCGACGGCAGTGGCCGCCGAGTGTCCGATCGACACCGTAATTCCCTGATCTGCAAGGAAACGCACCAACTCCATACCGCCTTTTTTTTCAGGTGCGAGCGTAACGCGAACGATCAGGTCTTCGTAACCTTCAACAAGCGCGCGGTAATGGGAAATGGAAGGCTCCTTTAAGAAGCGCTCGTCGTGGACACCGCGCAATTCGTAGTCAAGATAAGGTCCTTCCAAATATGCGCCCAAGACGCGCGCGCCCTGTGCTGATTCCATCGCTAGGCGCACATTTTCTAAAAAAACGCGCGTTTGTTCATCCGAATCGGTGACGGAGGTCGGGCAAAAGGACGTAACGCCGAATTGCGGTTGTGTAGTTGCGATGTGCGTCGTCCCGCCCGGGCGCATATTGTCCTCGCCCATTTGGCCGTGCATATGAAGATCGATCAGTCCGGGCGAGAGCAGACGTCCGCCCATATCGATGCCGTTCGTCATAGTACCGAGCGCCGTGATCGTACCGTTATCAAAAGAGATCGCCGTTTCATCAAGAAAACGCGTACCGTCAAAGAGTTTGAGATTCGATAAGACCGTCATAGCGATATGCTTTCCTTCCGAGCGGTAGTTTATTTAAGTGCTCACATTCATGCAAGTAATTATAATGTGCAATCTCTTATCATGTTACCAAAAGAAACGTGGATATCGACCCCTATCTCACTGCGGCGTTTCAAAGAACTGAAAATAATTGAAATGATTTGTTCACTCCTGAAACTCATGATATAATAAATCATCTCAAAAAACGCTTGAAACGCTGTCTCTATTGGGCGTTTTGATACTCGTTTCATTGAAGGAGAAATCACCGGGACAATTGTCGATGCCTTAACGATCGTTTGGATGAGATCTTTGTATACTTCCTAATCCGGAAAGCAAAATGATCACACCCGACGCAATGCATAGCGACAACAACCCGATAACCATTGATTTTCCGATGAGGAGGCAAAATGAATAAAGTAACTGCGCAAGAAATTGCCGACATGATCGATGTCTCTTTACTCAACCCGACGTTTACAGTGGATATGATCGCAAAAGGTTGCGAAACGGCGATGACTTATCGCTGTATATCCGTTTGTCTTCGCCCGGCGGATGTCAAACTTGCGGCGAATATCCTGAAAGGAAGCGACGTCAAGGTGACGACGGTAGTCGGATTTCCTCACGGAAGCAATGAAACTGAGACGAAAGTCTTTGAGACACTTAAAGCAGTCGAAGAGGGGTGTGTGGAAGTCGACGTCGTTTTGAATATCGGGCGACTTCTTTCCGGCGATCTCGACTACGTGCGTAAGGATTTACAGGCCGTCGTGGACGCCGCACACGCTTCACGTGCTTTGGTCAAGGTCATTTTCGAGAACGCCTATTTGACGGACGAGCAAAAACGGTTGGCATGTCGTATTTGTGCTGACGTCGGCGCCGATTTTACGAAGACTTCGACCGGGTATGCGCCCGGCGGCGCGACCGTCCATGACTTGAAACTGATGCGCGCCAATACGCCGTCTTCCATGCGTCTCAAAGCGGCCGGCGGCGTACGAACCCTCGACGATGCACTGATCGTACGTGCAGTCGGAGCATCGCGATTCGGTTGCACACGAACCGAGACGATTATGAACGACGCATACCGAAGAGAGGCGGAAGGCACATTGGTTCTTCCCGTCATCACCGATGAAACGGAGCTTGCCTCCGTAATCGCCGCGCGAGAGGCGAAATTGACATAGCGTATACAGACCTTTGGAAGGAGAATCTACCCGATGAACGTTATTGAGCAACGGCTAATTGAGGCGACTCGATATGAACCGCCTCAAAGAAAAGACTGGCGGATAGGTTGTATCGGCGCCGGTTTCATCATGGCGGACTGTCATCTCGTCGCGTATCGCAACGCGGGGCTTAATCCGATAGCGATCGCGTCACGTACTCCGTCACATGCCAGGGCAGTAGCCCAACGTCATGAGATTCCGAATGTGTATGACACATGGCAGATGCTGTTGGATGACGAGTCGATCGAGATACTCGATATCGCCTACCCGCCTGATCAACAACTTGACATCGTCCGCGAAGCGGTCAAACGCGACCACATCAAGGGCATCCTTTGTCAGAAACCGGTCGCGATGACATTGGAAGATGCAAAAGAGATTGCGAATCTTGCCGATGAAAGCGGCAAGAAAATTGCCGTCAACTCCAATATGCGCTGTGATCAGTCGATGCGCGCGCTGAAGTATTTGCTCGATGAAGGCATTCTCGGCGAGCCTGTGCTCGCCACCATTGAAATGCGTGCGATCCCTCACTGGCAACCCTTTTTGGAGGAGTATGACCGACTGGAAATCTTCAGCATGGGCATCCACCATGTTGATACATTTCGTTTCCTATTCGGCGATCCCGATGAGATCACTTGTGTTTGCCGCCCCGATCCGAGAACTCGTTTTCCACATGTAGACGGCATAACGCAATTCACGTTCAAGTATCCTAACGATCTGTTGGCGACGTCACTTGACGATGTGTGGGCGTGGCCGGAAGAACCGTGTGAAAAGGATATTTACATAAAATGGCGTGTCGAGGGGATGGACGGTATGGCCAAAGGCACGATCGGTTGGCCTGATTACCCCGAGCCTACGCCGTCAACATTACAATTCACGTCTAAACAATATCCGCACCGATGGATCGCCCCAGTCTGGGATACGGTCTGGTTCCCCGATGCTTTTGAGGGCACGATGACGAGCCTTCTCCGCGCCATCGAACAGGATAAGGAACCCGAGATCTCCGCTCGCGACAATGTTCGGACCATCGCGTGCGTAGAAGGATGCTACCGATCCATTGACGAGAAACGAACAGTACGCTTTGACGAGTTTAGTTTTTAACGCATAGAGAGGAGACATTATGATTAGCATTGGCATTTTTACCGGGTATTATCCCTACACGATGTCGGAGGTGATCCGCCGCATCAAAGCGTCCGGCTTCAATTGTGTCCAGCTGGACGTCACGTTTAAGGATTTCGATGCGGCAAAGGAGCCGCTCACAAAAAAGAAGGCGAATGAAATTCGGGACGCTTTCCGAGAGGCCGACCTTCCCATCGTCGCGGTCTCCGCTTACACAAATTTCATTCATCCCGATCCGGATGTCCGCAAGAAGAATATCGATTACCTCAAGATGATGATGCGTTACGCGCGCGACCTCGGCTGTCCTTATGTCGCCAGCGAAACCGGCACGTACAATCGAGAAAGCGATTGGGTATGGCATGACAAAAATGCAAGTCCCGAAGTATTTGAAGAAACCATTGAGATTATTCGAGATCTGGTCGCGTACGCAAAAGAGTGGGGCGCGACATTCATCGTCGAAAATTACGTCAATAACGTGATCGGTTCGGTCGAACAGGTCGAGCGGATGTTCAAAGAAGTGGGATGCGATCATCTCGGACTCATTTGCGACCCGACGAACTATTTTGACGAAAACACGATCCAAGATGTCGATGGAACGTTAAATCATATCTTTGACCGCTTAAGCGATCACATGGTCATCGCCCACGCCAAAGATATCAATCTGACTGAGGATTTAGGTGAAAAACATGCCGATATCGATGCGGACGCTTCACACACATTCCGCGGATCCGGCGCCGTTGAGCTGCCAGCCGCAGGACTGGGCATTCTCAACTACGATTTATACGTGAAGCGCCTTGCCGAAAAAAATCCCAACATCCCGCTCATCATCGAGCACTTGGATGAGGGAGATATCGATCGAGCCAAACGTTTCATCGTCGATACGTTGAAACGCGTAGGCGTGTAGTCTGGAGCTGTTTAAAGGAAAGAACGTCAAAGTCATCTTCCCGAAAAAGTATAAAGAATAAAAGATCATTGATAACGAGGTGATAACATGCAGTATCGGATCGGAATTGATCTAGGCGGCACTGCCATCAAGGCCGGTATAGTGGATGAAACGTATCAAGTCATTTGTAGCCACCAACAACCGACAGTTGAAGGCTTCGAACTTGTCGTTGCCGACATGGCGGAAACGGCTCGCATAGCGGCAGAGAAAGCGGGACTACGCTTGGATGACTTCCCATCGGTCGGCGTCGGTTCGCCCAGCTGTATCAATCCCTACACGGGACTTCTCGTCTTTTCAAATAATACAAATTGGCGGAACATGCCGTTAAAGCAAGAACTTGAGAAATACATTCCTGTACCGGTCTTCATCGAAAACGACGCCAACTGCGCCGTCGTCGGAGAGATGCTCGCCGGTGCGGCGAAAGGTTATCGCCATGTTCTGATGCTGACGTTGGGCACAGGCGTAGGCGGCGGCTTGATCATTAACGGACGTCTTTTCAGCGGAGGTGACGGTATGGGCGCGGAACTCGGTCATACACCGTTAGTCGCCTGCGGGGAACCGTGTACGTGCGGCATCAGCGGCTGCCTTGAAGCCTACGCGTCCGTGACGGCGCTGATCCGTCAGACGGAAGAAGCCATGTCGGATAATCCCGAATCGCGGATGCACGCGCACGCGGTTGCACATGGCGGCGTCTCAGGTCGCACGGCTTTCGATTGCGCGCGTGAAGGCGACGCCGTCGCCAAGCGTGTCGTCGATCAATACTGTACGTATCTCGCCGCAGGAATCGGTGGCTTCATCAACGTGTTCCGTCCGGAAATCGTGCTGTTAGGCGGCGGGTTATCGGGTGCAGGCGACACGCTTTTGGAACCGGTGCGCAAGAAAGTTGAACAATTTGTTTTTGCCCATGACATCATCGGGGCGCCGCCCATCGAGAGAGCCGCATTGGGCAATGCGGCGGGCACGATTGGCGCGGCTTATCTGGGCGATATATAGAAATATTGAGGAAAATAAAAATGATTGCATCCGCGAGACGACTCTACATCATCAAAAGACTGAACGAGTTGGGCATTATCGATTACAAGAGCATTGCCCGCGAACTTGACGTATCGGAAGCGACCGTTCGCCGTGATTTCATCAAACTTGAAAACCAAGGTTCTCTTCGTCGCGTACAAGGCGGCGCCATTCGCTCGGAGGAAGACCTCGAGAATAACTATCAGGTAGAACTGTCGATGCAGTCAAAGCACACGGTGAATACGGAAGCCAAACAAATGGTTGCCCGCGCCGCTGCGGAGGTTGTACAGCCCGGTGAATGTGTTTTCCTAGATATGGGTACGAGCATCGCACCGTTGGCGCCGATACTGCTCGCCATGCCGATTCGTATCGTGACATGCAATACGATGGTCCTTCGTCAAATGAAACCGAATGCGCGAGCGGAGGTTTTCGTGATCGGTGGACAATATATGCCCGCCGATCACATGATCGTCGGCTCCATCGCGGAGTGCACGCTGAGAAAATTCGGGCTGCATCATGCTTTCATCGGCTGTATGGGACTTGATATCCACAATAACACCGTTTATGCGACCGATATGGACGTTAACGCCATCAAGCAGGTCGCGATTCAAAACGCCACCGATGCGTATCTTCTTGCCGATCGCTCTAAACTGTCTAAAGTAGGCCTTTTCAGAATTGCAGGCTTAGACGCATTTACGACTGTTTACCTTGACGGACCGTCTCCAGAGGAAGATTTTCCGTCAAACGTCGTGTTCGTTGAAGAAGAGACATGACATCGCCTTTTTGACGCTTTCTTAAATATCGCGCACTAAAAACATTTTCTCAGCGGTGTAGGACAATCACAGCACTGCGATCGATATTTGCGCGTTTTTGCAAATAAATGATTGACTTTGCAAACATATAGTTCTACACTAATGCTGTGAACAAACTAATCGGAGCAAGTGTATGAAAACGAACGATCCCCGAAAAAGAGTGTTAATCGAATCGCTGAAAAACGGTCTCATTGTTTCCTGCCAAGTACAGGACGACGATCCGATCAGTACGCCGGATATGCATGTCAAGATGGCGGAGGCTGCGGCATGGGGTGGCGCGGTGGGCATCCGTGCGAACTCGCCGAGACAGATTCGCGACATCAAGGCTGCCGTCGATCTTCCCGTGATCGGTCTTTACAAACAGTGGCATGAGGGATCCAACGTCTTTATTACGCCTACGCTTGACGCCGTGCGCGAAGTCTACGAGGCGGGTGCGGAAATCATCGCACTTGACTGCACCGATCAACTTACGGTGGAGGGACGGCCAGCGTGGGAACTTTTGCCGAAGGCAATCGAAGCGTTTCCGGATGCCATTTTTTTCGCGGATATTTCAAACTACGAAGAAGCGGCACGCGCAATTGAACTTGGTGCCGACATGGTGGCGCCCACGCTTTACGGCTACACACAAGATACGTGGGATATCGAGCACTTTAACGCACGCGAGTTCGCTCGCATGTGTCGAGATTTCGGCGATGACACGTACATGATTATGGAAGGACACATCTACACGCCTGAAGACGCGATCAAGTGCCTCTATCTCGGTGCACACGCCGTGGTCGTGGGAAGCGCCATTACGAGACCGCATCTTACGACGAAACGATTTACCGATTTGATGAACTGTTTCCGAACGAACTGGCGTGATGCGGAAAGGAGTACACACTGATGCCGAAGTTCAGTGTTGAAACACCGCAAAATGTCGCTGTTTCCATAAAAATCCCTCCGGAAATGTCTCCGATGGACCAACTGGAGCTTATGGAGCGCTATACGGCCACACACCGCGTCTACGAGGGAAAATCGCGAGAAGAACGAGAGATCGCCTGTCTTCGCGTCTTGTATCCTGCACTTTTTCGCTCAATTGAACCCGACGATCTCTTTGCGGGCAGATTGGATTTTCTGCCGATCGGTTTCGGTTGCGTGACCTCAGTCGGCGGCGTGGGTCACTATTGCGTGTTTAACAAGCTGACCGCTTTCAAGGATCTTCTCCCCTCTGACGAACACGAACGCGTCGATGCGCTTTACGATTACTGGCTTGAACACGATCTTAAAACGAAATATTGCAGACAGGCATTGAAGGATGATGTGGTCGGTATGTTTATCGACGTGGAATACCCTCTTATCGTGACGGCGCGTCTCTCAGGCATGATGCTCAATTACCACATGCTTATGGATCTCGGTATCAGCGGCATCCGGGAGCGTATTCACGAACAACAGAAAAAACTGGGTGACAACGATTTTTATCGGGCATCCTTGGCATCTCTGGAACTTTTCTCTTCGTGCTGCGATCACCTTGCCGATAAGGTTCGATCCGACATGGAGGGCGCGACGCCTAAGCGGCGGGAAGAACTCCTGCGCATGGAGTCGGCACTCCTTCATATTCGAAATGATCGACCGGAAACCTTCGTGGAAGCACTACAGCTCTTTTGGCTTTATGCGCTCCTCGCCGGCGTCATAAATTACGGTCGCATGGACGATGTCCTCGGCCCGTTTCTCGCGCGCGATTTGCGCACGGGACATCTGACGGAAAGCGAAGCTTTTTCTCTCCTTCAATCGCTATGGACGATGATCGAAAACCGTCGCACGACGGTGAACGGTCGCATTATCGTCGGCGGCCGAGGTCGCCTAGATCCTGAATCTGCCGATATCTTCACTAGAATCGCGATGGATGTCGCTCATTCATGTCGGTATGTCGAGCCGCAATTCACGTTGCGTTTCGATCGGGAAACGCCTGACGACATCATCGACGCCGCTCTTGACGCGATCGGAAGCGGAGCGACGTATCCGACACTATACAACGACGATGTCCATATCCCCGCCGTCATGCACGCGATGCGCGTCGACGAAAAAACGGCGGAACAGTACGTACCTTTCGGATGCGGTGAATTTGTCATTCAGGGACAGAGCGTCGGCACGCCGAACATCTGCATCAATCTATTAAAAATACTTCAAATAGCGCTGAATGACGGCATCGATCCGATGGACGGCATCGACAAAAGTGACGGTGTATCGCTTCTTCCCGCGGAAGAGATTGATTCTTTCGATGTGCTGTTTTCTCAATACAAGAGACTACTCGACCATTACTTTGATCTCTCGATTGAAAGTCAATTGCTCTCCTACGACGTTATGAATCAGGAGGTCTCGTTTCTATTCACAAGTATCTTGATGGACGATTGCGTTGAGCGTGGCAAAGCCGTGTTGGACGGGGGTATCAGGTATCTGGGCGGAACAGTTGAAACGTACGGCAACATCAACGTGTCAGACTCCCTCGCGGCGATAAAAAAGGTTGTGTTCGAAGATCAACGGGTCACACTTTCGGCGTTGCGAGACGCTGTCAACTGCGATTTTGACGGCGACATGCTACTCCGGCGACATCTCTGGGAAGCGCCGAAATACGGGAACGACAACGACGAAGCCGACACCATGGCGAATGAAGTATTTGAATTTGTCGCAAACGGCATTCGTGATCGCGGCATCAACGCAGGCATGACGTATTTTTTGATCGTCATCAGCAATAACCAGTTGAATACTGAGTGGGGACGGCGCACGGCGGCATCCTACGATGGACGCAGAAAGGGGCAGTTTATGAACCCCGCGAATAATCCGCAAGGAGGCGCCAACACGAGCGGTCCCACTGCCATGCTTAATTCTCTGACGCGTTTTGACGCGGGACTTCACGGCGGCAGTCTCCAGAATATCAAGTTCACACCTGATTTTTTCAATGGTCACCGCGATTTGGTTAAGAAAATGTTCCGCGTTTATTTCGACCGCGGCGGATGCCAGTTAATGGTCACTATCGTGAATCGAGGGGAACTTGAGAAAGCGGTGAAGAATCCCGATGCTTACCGCGATCTGCTTGTCCGCGTATCGGGGTTTTCGGCTGTGTTCGTCAACCTCGAAACTGATATCCAGGAAGAGCTGATGAGTCGAGTGCTCTATGGATAATCCTAAGTTTTTTGTCACCAGCATTGAACGCGGCGCCTATCATGACGGCCCGGGACTGCGCACGGTCGTCTTTTTCCAAGGGTGCCCTTTGCACTGCGCTTGGTGTTGCAATCCCGAAACGCAACCTTATCGCCCCGTCCTCCTGCACGATGACAAGCGATGCGTCGCTTGCGGCGGCTGTGTGCCGCATTGCCCCCAACAGGCGCTTTCCTTACGTGAAGGGCGACTGCATGTGGATCGCTCGCGATGTGTCGCATGCGGTCGCTGTGTACCGTTCTGTCCCGGTGGAGCGTATTCTCTTTCATCAGAGTTTTTGTCGTCTGAAGAGATTCTCGCCGTGGTATTGAAAGATGTGGATTATTATCACGCGACAGGCGGCGGTCTGACACTTTCAGGGGGAGAACCCCTTTGTCAGCGTGGGGTGGAGGTGCTGCTTTCCCGAGCGAAACAGGCGAATCTTACAACGTGCGTGGAAACGACGGCCGCACTTCCTTATAAAGCGTTGGAAAGAGTTTTGCCGTACGTTGATGATTTTTACGTCGATTTGAAACACTCGGATCGCGATATTCTTTTGCGCGAGACGGGCGCCGATCTTGATCTTGTCACTTCGAATATAGGCAAGCTAATTGATAACGGTACCGCCGTGACGCTTCGCACTGCGGTAATCCCGGGATACAACGACGACCTTCCAACACTGCGGCGCATCTTTCACCTTGCCCTTTCGTTGAGTGTGACAACGTACGTATTGCTGCCATTCCACCAATTAGGACGCGCCAAGTATGCGAAGCTGGGACGCCCGTATACGCTGGAGCACCTGAAAACCCTGACGCCGGAAGATGTGAGCGAGGCAGCGTCGCTCGGTCGACAGATGGGACTGGACGTTCGGATCGGAGGCTGATGTGCTGCCTTTGCGACCCTCTCTTAAAGATGCGATTTGGGGCGGCCTCCGGCTCTTTGAGCGATATCGCAAAGGATCGGGAGAACGGCTCGCCGAGAGTTGGGAGCTTTCCACTCACGCGGACGGCCATTCACGTCTCCCGGATGGTCGTACGCTTCAGGATCGTCTGGCAACGGAGCCGTGGTTGGCAGGCGGTTCGGCACATCGGGACGGCACGATTCCGATCTTGGCAAAACTCATCGACGCGCGCTTGCCTTTATCCGTACAAGTCCATCCCGACGATGACGGTGCGCTCCGCCATGGCGGATTATCGGGAAAGACGGAGTGCTGGTATATTCTCGACGCGGAGCCCGGTGCTTGGATTTACCATGGCCTTCGAAAATCATTGACGCGCACGGAATTGGAAAAGCATGCGCGAGAGGGCACGATTGAATCGGTACTCCGAAAGGTGCCCGTCCACGTCGGTGACATATTTTATATTCCTGCCGGCACGCTGCATGCTCTCGGCGGCGGCATTCTCTGTTTTGAACTACAACAGAGCTCAAATGTAACATACCGCGTTTTCGACTATGGTCGTCGCGACCATACGGGAAAGCCGCGGAGGCTTCATATACAAGAGGCGCTTGACGTCGCAACTCTTACGCCTACGCCGCGAGAGATTCCGGGCCTTGATGAACCGATCGCGACAAGCGGATTGACACGCCGGACGATTGTGGATTGCGCGCAGTTTACCATGGAGGAATTGCTGTTTGATGGAGAAGGCACGATCGATGTTCCGAGTCGACGATTTGCCTGTCTTTTTCTCATTGAAGGTCGGTGCCGTGCCGTATCGCGTGGCAGTCACGGCGTAGAAACGGAAGCTGACGAGCTTACGTTGGTGTCCGGGCAAACTGTCTTTCTTTCTTCACGGGAAACAGTCTCGCTTCACGGTAAGGGTCATGCACTTCTTGCATTCCCGCCGAACGGTGTCGTTGCACGCTGATGACATTAGGAATATCGCAAAAAGAGCGTCAAATACACGATCGCAAGCCTGCCGGACATGCTTGGAACGTTTTTGCAAAAACAATGGAAATGTCACATACTTAATTGCATCAGTGGAAAGGAGCGCGATCTGCGTGGTCGATGTTGAGCACCTAACCAAATACTACGGTGATAAAAAAGTCTTGGATGACATCAGTTTTTCGATTGCGGATCGTCAAGTTGTCGGTCTGCTCGGCCTTAACGGCGCCGGAAAATCGACGATCATGAACATTTTGACCGGTTACCTTGCCGCGACGTCCGGAACGGTGCGTATCGCCGGCTACGACATTCTCTCCGATGCCACCAACGCAAAAAAACACATTGGCTATTTACCGGAACTTTTTTCCTTCTATCCTGAAATGCGTGTCAATGACTTCCTCTCATTCATCTGTGATTTGAAAGGCGTGATGCGTGATCATAAAGAGAGAGAGACCCATCTTTCCGACATCTGCGAGAGAGTCGGTCTTGCCGATGAAAGACGTCGCATGATTCGCAATCTTTCCAAAGGATATCGGCAGCGTGTCGGTTTTGCGCAGGCTCTCATCGGCAATCCAGCACTTCTCATACTCGATGAACCGACGGCAAGTCTTGACCCGTCGCAAGTCGTCGATATGCGGGAGCTGATTCGCGAGGCGGGCAAAAAAAGTGCCGTCATTGTATCGTCGCATATTCTGCACGAGATCCAGCTCATGTGCGACCGCGTGATTCTGATTCACGAAGGTAAAATCGCGGCGGACGATACGCCTGAAGGACTATCTAGAAAAATGATGTCCACCCATCGCATGGTCGCGCGCATTAAAGGAGCGAAGGATGATGTCCTGAACGCGCTTCAATCCGTGCCGTCCGTTCAGCATGTCGAAGCTGTCGTAGAGAATGAGCCGGGCGCGTTCGATTATCGGATCGAAGGAGTCGCCGGAACCGATATCCGTGAAGACGTTTTTCATGCTCTTGCCTATGCGGATTTTCCGCTCCTCCAGACGACTCGACGCGAGCAGTCCTTGGAAGATGTTTTCCTCCATGTCACGGGAACGGATCAGGATGCGCAGCCCATCCAGGAAAGTGAGGAACTCCGATGATCGCTGTTTTCAAACGTGAGTTTCACGCATATTTTCACTCACCGCTCGGCTACGTTTTTATCGCCGTCATGTATTTTTTCACCGCCTACTACTTCTTCATGGGCAATCTCGTCCAAAATACGACGGACATGTCGTTCCTCTTTAACCAGCTGTTTACCGTCGTCTTGTTTCTAGTGCCCATCTTGACGATGCGGCTTATGAGCGAAGATCAGCGTGCCGGCACGAATCAAATACTCTTTACGTCACCCGTGTCACGCTTAGGCATCGTTTGCGGGAAATATTTCGCCGCTTTCGCCGTGTACTTAATGTCCATCTCAGGAGCTCTCATTATGGCGCTGATCGTCGAATTCTTCTCGAAGACGGATTGGCCCGTCGTCATCGGCCACCTAATCGGACTGATTTTGCTGGGAGCGTCGCTCATCGCCATCTGCCTCTTCCTTTCCGGTTTGACTGAAAGCCAAGTCATCGCCGCCGTCAGCGGATTCGCGGCAAGTTTGTCGCTCGTCCTGATCGATGCGCTGGTGAGTGTCGTTTCAGGAAAGACGTTTAAGACTCTTTTTATGTACATGTCGTTCAATAACCGTTATCACGGCTTTACTATCGGCATCATCGATTTTTCCAACGTGGTATTTTTCTTAAGCATCGCCGCACTTTTTGTGCTCTTGACCGGCGCCGGTCTTGAAAAGCGCCGATGGAGCTGAAAGGAGGGGCGGCATGAAGAAAACGACTAACACGACCGGCCGTCGTATGAACGCGCTTTTCGCGTTATCGATCACGCTTCTCGTCGTGGTGTTTATCCTCCTCAACGCGGTGGCGCTCGTATTATCCAACCGATTCCCGCTTTCCTTGGATCTTACTGCCAACGCGGCATACAACATCGGCGAAGAGACTAAAACGATGCTCGATCATCTCGTAAGACCGGTCACCATCGATATCCTCGCACCGGAACAGATGTTTTCGGGCGATGCGTATCTCGTGCAGACGAAGAAAATTCTGAAACAATACGAACGCCATTCTTCGCGCGTAACGGTTCACTACATCGACTATGCCGCCGATCCGAGTTACGCGGCAACCCGACCCGATCTCAAGCTTTCCGAAGGCGATCTGATTATTTCGTCGGGCGACCGCGTCAAACAAATACCTCTTTCGTCGCTGTTCAACTACACTCCTACCGCCTCAGGCTCGATCGTAATTGAATCGTCGCGTGCTGAAGAGACGATCACGAGCGCGATCATGAACGTTTTGAGCGGGGATGATGTGCGATGCGGTGTACTTGTAGGAAACGGAGGACCGGAAGCGGAAGCGTTCACGACGCTACTTGTCAACAACCACTACGTCCTGCAAAACGCCGTGCCGGCAACCGATGATCTTTCCGATTTCGATGCGCTATTCCTTTTCGCGCCGCAAAACGATCTTTCCGCCGATGATATCCGCGCGTTGGACGCCTTTCTTTACAATGACGGAAACTATGGCAAGACGTTGTTCTATACGGCTTCCGTGACCCAGGCGTCCCTTCCCATGATCGAATCGTTTCTTGCCGAATGGGGTGTCACTGTCGGCGAAGGCTCCGTGTTTGAGACGACACCGGAGCGCACCTATCAGCGTCAGCCGTTTTACGCCATCGCCGACTTCGCGGAAACTCATTACCGCGATATGCTCGTCGACCCCAACGCGCCGATGTTGATGCCGCTGGCGCGACCTTTGAAAACGATATTCACTGTTCGAGATCATCAGTTTACGGAGACGCTACTGACGTTTGGAGAGACCGCGGCAGTGAGACCGCCGAACGCGTCGGATGATTTCACCGCGGATGACGCTACGGAACGGGGACCGTTTCCGGCACTCGTATTAGCCTCACGCCGTTTCTATAAAGACGGATTATTGGCGCGTCAATCTTCGATCGTCGTTTCGAGTTCACATCATATGCTGGAACCGATCGCGCTTCACAACACCTCTCTCTCAAACAGCGCCTATCTGCTCAACATGATGAACGACTTGACGGGACGCGAAGAGGGACCCGCCATCACACCGAAGTCTCTTGCCGGTAAAACACTCGGCGCGACATCATCACAAGTGACGAGACTGGGCGTCGTGCTGGGCGGCATTATCCCGCTCGCCATCCTCCTGACAGGTATAGGCGTTTGGCTTTACCGGAGGTATCAGTGATGCGAAAGCTCATGCGGTTTACAACGGGGCTGGTCATACTTGCCGTCTTACTTGCGGTAACGCTGTCGCTGCTCCTTCTGAGCACACAAGAGACCGAAGATCTGACACTGACTCTTTCGGACAGGAAAGTGACCGACGTGCGTGCAGTACATCTCACTAATGCGACCTGCACGCTGCAAGTCGGTATGGCGGAAGGAGGCTATGTCATCGAAGATCTCCCTTCAGAGCACGTCGATATTAAACAATTCATAGACTTTCTAGGCGCTTGCGCCGACTTTCGCCATCTTCCCCTCGTCGTAAAAAAGCCTGATAACTTGGCGGTGTACGGACTTGATGCCCCTCGGGCGGTGCTCAATGTAGAATACACGGACGGTGCGACGATTTCGCTTTCCCTCGGTATGCAAGAACCGATTTCCGGCGACAGCTATTGCACAGCGGAAGGTCACGACGGCGTATACCTGATCGAAAGCGAACAGGCGGATTTCTTTCTTTTAGCGAAGAATGATTTGCTCTCCCTTTGGGTGACACCTGAGCTTGCCTTGTCGAGCGCGCTTTCGGCACTTCAGGACGTGACGTTTGTGTTTAAGGATCGACCTTCGCCGATCGTCATTCTATCCGTACAGGCGGGCAACGATGCTGTCAAATCAGCGGCAATTTCGTTCGGCGCGCCGACGCACCTCGTGTTGTCAGCAGGCCTATATGAGCTTGATGCGACGTATGGTCTGCAAGTTTTGGCACCTCTTTGTGGAATGAGGGGAACAACGATTGTTGAACAGCATCTCACGTCGGAGCTTGAAAAAGAATACGGCTTTGACGATCCGTGGCTCGATGTCTCCTTCGGCTATCAGAACAGTGCTGAAGAGGGCATGCGTTATGTATTGAGATTTCAGCCTGTCGGCGACGACAGCTCGTTGTTTTATGTAAACGTGAAAGGCAGTCCCCTCGTGTATATGATAAATCGACAGCCGTTCATGGACATCGAGTTCGAGAAGTTGTTGCTGCGTTGGTTTTTGTCGCCGTTGCTCATGGATGTGAACGCCATTGACATCGAGATGCCGGAAAGCCATCGGACGTTCGTGCTTGATCAGGAGAATCCGCGCGAGCCGTCCGCAACCATGGACGGCGAACCGCTCGCCATTGATCGGTTCCGCCTGCTTTTCCGTTTGCTTGGAAGTGCCGCGTCGGACGGTCGTCTGCTTCCCGCAAAGGAACAACCGGACGAAGCCCCGCTAATGACGATTACATACCGTTATCCCGGGGAAAAACACGACGACGTCATGGCGCTCTACCCTGAGGAGGACCGACGTGTGCGCGTTTATATCAACGGCATTTCCGAGTTCTCGATGAAAGAGTCCTTTGTGACTCGCGTGTCAGAAGCACTTGAAGCGTTGGATAAAGACGAAGACTTTGATATCACTTGGTAAAGTGCGTCACGACGTGATACAACGTCACGCATGTCTATAAACACAAACAAAATCATAGAAATGGTGGTGGACCAATGGATACTAACAGTCGTCTAAAGGTTGCGATCATCGGAAGCGGCATGATCGCCAATACGGCGCATATCCCGGCTTATCTCAATTTAGGTGAACGCGTGCATCTATGCGCCGTTTCAGATCTAAGAGCGGATTCCGCGCGCGAAACGGCGGAACGTTTTTCCATTCCGCGCTGGTATACCGAGGCAGAGGATATGCTTGTCAAGGAAAAACCCGATCTTGTTTCCGTATGCACGTCAAACGCCAGCCACAAGGCGATGGCGATGTTGGCGATGCGACACGGCGCGCATGTCGCCTGCGAAAAGCCCGTCGCGTTAAACTACGACGACACGCGCGAGTTATACGCCTATGCACGTAAACACGGCTTGGTGTTGTTTGCTTGTCAGGTACTGCGTTACAACACCGAATACCAGCTCGCGCACGAATGGGCTCAGGAAGGGCGACTCGGCGACATATATTTCAGCGAGTCGGTGCTGATCCGCCGTCGCGGAATTCCAAAGTGGGGCGCTTTCCATAAGAAAGAAACGAATGGCGGCGGCGTATTCTGTGACCTCGGTGTGCATCTTGTTGACGCCGCCCTTTGGGTTATGGGCGGTCCTAAATTCACCTCCGTATCGGGCGTAACGTCATCGATCATCGCCCGAAGTGGCGAGGAGATTCTCACGAGCGTACCGGAATCCGGCGCACCTGCCGGCGTACCGAATATGCCGCCTTATTCGGCGTCGGCATTCGATGTGGACGAATTCGCCGCGGGCATGATTCGCCTCGACAACGGCGCGTCCATCCATTTCAAGACGTCTTGGGCGATCAATCTCCCGAACGAATACGGCATGACCTTCGCGGGCAGTCTGGGCGGACTCGTGCTCCCCGAGATGACATTGCTGACGACGATGGGACGCTATCAGGCTGATGTCCGGCCGCGTGTTTTTTCTGAAGAGCGACCTTATGCGAACGAAGTTTTTCCCGGGCATTTTTTCCTTATGGAAAACGCTGTCGATCACTTGCAAAAAGCGACACCTCTTATGGTTCAACCCGAGGAAACGCTGAATGTCACTGCAATCATTGACGGCTTTTATCGTTCCGCTGAGCTTGGACGTGAAGTATTTGCCGATGAGATTGTCGGCAAGTGACGCAAATAAATGGAGGTAAACATATGAAAGTCGGTTTATACTCGATCTCCTGTTCGGGGGTCTGGTTTAACGACAGGCCGCCCTTAACAGTCGAAGAGTTTATCGATACGGCTGCGAAATACGGTTATGACGGAATAGAGCTCGACCTGAAACGTCCGCACGGCTCACCCTTGGATCTCGATGAGCGGCGCTGTCTTGAAATCAAGACCTACGCAGAAAGCAAGGGCCTTGAGATCGCCGCCGTCGCGGCGAATAACAATTTCGCATCGGTGGTTCCTGAACACATTGAAAATGAACTTCTCATGGTCCGCGAGCAGATTCGTGTCGCGCGCCAACTTAGCGCGCCCGTGCTGCGCGTTTTTGCGGCGTGGCGCGGTGTCGTCATGAGAAATGGCATCGCGACGTACGAGGTTCCTGAAGCTCACCATTCCTATTACGGCGCGCTCGATTACGAATTGCGTCAAAACATCGTCGAATGTCTCAAAGAATGTGCGGTTTGGGCAGAAGACGCCGGCGTCGTGCTTGCTCTCCAAAATCATCACCCCATTATTGAGGATTATCGTGATATGCTCGACTTTGTGCGGTGGGTCGATTCACCGTGGGTGCAGTGCTGCCTTGACGCGCCCTGTCTCGGCTGGACGGAAGAACGTCAAAGCGATGCCTATGTGGCGCAGGCTGTCAAAGACGTCGGCAAACGACAGGTGCTGTCACACGCCAACGGCGAGTTCGTAGAAGAGGCAAACGGCGATA